>Ga0207694_10001456_pt1 | contig 20275 bp, 7 predicted proteins | sample KBSC34metaG_FD_184353 | JGI IMG/M metagenome (GOLD analysis project Ga0207694, IMG submission 184353) | Corn rhizosphere microbial communities from Kellogg Biological Station, Michigan, USA - KBS C3-4 metaG (SPAdes) (version 2) | ecosystem: Host-associated > Plants > Roots > Rhizosphere > Soil... | reverse complement strand
TGGACGCCTCCTACTGGTATCGAAACCTCAGGGAGACGGTCCTCTTCGGCCCCGTCATCGACTCCCTCCTAGGGCAGGGCCAGACCTCCTTCATCGAGATCAGCCCCCATCCCGTCCTCGGCTTCCCGATCGCCGAAGCGATCGCAGCAGCCGATGCAAAGGCAAGCGCCTTCGGCACCCTGCGCCGCGATGAGGACCCAGCCCAGCGCTTCTGCCTGTCCTTGGCAGAAGCGCATGCCAATGGCACCAAGGTCGATTGGCCCTCCTTCTTTGAGGGCTCCGGCGCCCAGAGGGTGCCCCTGCCGACCTATCCCTTTCAGCGCAAGCGCTACTGGCTGGCCGCGACAGCGGCCGGGGGGGACCCGAGCTCGATGGGGCAAAGCGACGCCGACCACCCGCTGCTCGGCGCTCAAGTGGACGATCCCACGGGAGATGGCGTCACCCTCACCGGTCGCATCTCGCTCGCAACCCACCCCTGGCTGGCTGACCACGCCGTCGGCGGCACGGTGCTGCTACCCGGCACCGCCTTCTTGGAGCTGGCCCTGCACGCAGCCGAGCGGGTCGGTTGCGAGCAGGTCGAGGAGCTGACCCTCAGCTCACCGCTCGTCCTGGCCGAGAACGGGGCGGTCCAGGTCCAGGTATCGGTCGCCGGCCCCGAGGGAGACGGCGGGCGCCAGATCCAGATCCACTCCCGCCCCGAGGCGAGCGAGGGGGAAGAGACCGAGTGGGCCCTCAACGCCGAGGGCCTGCTTGCGGTCGATGCACCCGCTGCGCCAGATCCGATCGACACCTGGCCCCCCAAAGGCGCCGAGGTGCTCGACGCCGAGTTCCTCTACGACCGTCTCGCCGAGGCCGGCTTCGAGTACGGCCCCGCCTTCCAGGGGCTGACCAGGGCCTGGAAGCGGGGGGAGGAGGTCTTCGCCGAGGCAGTGCTCGACGAGGAGCAGGCGCAGCAGGCCGGTCGCTTCCGGATCCACCCGGCCCTGCTCGACGCCGCATTGCACGCCGCCCTGCTCGATGAGCTCGGCGAGGGCGAAGCGGCCCAGCCGCCGCGGCTGCCCTCTGCCTGGCGCGGGGCGTTCGTGCGCGCCGGGGGCTCCGGCCAGCTGCGTGTGGCGCTGCGGCCGGGCGACGAGGGCATCTCGCTCGTGCTCGCCGATGGCGCCGGAGAGCCAGTGGCCGCCGTCGGCTCGCTCCTGCGCCGTCCGGTCTCAACCGGGCAGCTGGAAGGCGTCCGCCACCGCGACGGGCTGCTGGCAATCGAGTGGCGTGCGCAGGAGCTGTCACCGGCGGGCCCCGGCCCGGAGGCGGCGGTGGAGCTCTGGCGTCACCGGTCCGCGGCAACCGCCGATGCGCCCGTCGTGGCCCGCGCAGCAACGGCCGCGGCGCTTGAGGCGATCCAGGCCTGGCTTGCCCGGGAGGACGCGGCTCCGGGAGAGCGTCTGGCGATCGTCACCGAGGGAGCGGTCGCGACGAATCCGGACGAGGTTCCCGATCCGGCCACGGCGGCGATCTGGGGCCTGGTCCGCTCGGCCTTGTCCGAGAACCCCGGCAGCTTCCTCCTGGTCGACACCGACGGCAGCGAGGCGTCCGAGGCGGCAATGGCCGCCGCTCTCGCCCAGGCCGGGGAGCCGCAGCTGGCCCTGCGAGAGGGGGCGGCGCTCGTCCCCAGGGCGGTGCGGCTCGCGACCGGCGAGCAGGAGGACACCACCGCCATCGCGATCGATCCCGAGAAGACGGTCCTGATAACCGGCGGCACCGGCGCGCTCGGCGGACTGGCCGCGAGGCACCTTGCCGGGGCACACGGAGCCCGCCACCTGCTCCTCGTCAGCCGCTCCGGCGAGCAGGCCGAGGGCGCCGCCGAGCTGCGCGGGCAGCTGGAGGCGCTCGGCGCCGAGGTGACGATCGCGGCCGGCGACGTCGCCGATCGCGATCGGCTGCAGGAGCTGCTCGCCGCGATCCCGGCCGAGCGCCCGCTCGGGGCGATCTTCCACGCCGCCGGGGCGCTCGACGACGCGACGATCGAGTCGCTCGATCGGCGGCGCCTCGACGCGGTCTTCGCCGCCAAGCTCGACGGCGCCTGGAACCTGCACGAGCTCAGCACCGCCGCCGATCTCGATGCCTTCGTCACCTTCTCCTCGGCGGCCGGAACGCTCGGCGGCGCCGGCCAGGGCAACTACGCCGCGGCCAACGCCTTCTGCGACGCGCTTGCCCGGGCGCGCCGCGCCCAGGGGCTGCCCGGGATCTCGATCGCCTGGGGGTTGTGGGAGGTCGGCATTGGCGCCGGCCTGGTCGCGGCCGATCCGGCCCGGCTGCGGCGCATCGGCGTCTCGCCGCTCTCCGAGCCCCGGGGCCTCTCGCTGCTCGACCGGGCGCTCGCCGCCGGCCGCGACGGCGTCCTGGCGATGGGCATCGACGCAACCGGCCTGCGCACGATGGCCTCGCTCGGCGTCCTGCCGCCGATGCTCAGCGGCCTCGTCCGCGCCTCCCGGCGCAGCGGGTCCGCCGCCCCGGGCGGCTCGCTGGCCAGACAGCTGGCCGAGCTGCGCGAGTCCGCCCGGGAGGGTCACGTGCTGGGGCTCGTCCGCGCCGAGGTTGCCGCCGTCCTCGGCCACGGCTCGGCCGCCGAGGTCCGGCCCGACCGCCCCTTCCAGGAACTGGGCTTCGACTCGCTCGGCGCGCTCGAACTGCGCAACCGGCTCGGCGCCTCCACCGGCGTGCGCCTCGCGACCACGGTCGTCTTCGATCACCCGTCCGCCGAAGCGCTCGCCGCCCACCTGCTCGCCGAGGCCACCGCCTCCGGCGCGGCCAGGGGGGTCGCCGTGCGGGCGAAGACGAGCGACGAGCCGATCGCGATCGTCGGCATGTCCTGCCGCTACCCGGGCGGGATCGGCTCGGCGGAGGACCTCTGGCGGGTGGTCGCCTCGGGCGCCGACGCGATCGGCGAGTTCCCCACCAACCGCGGCTGGGACATCGACCGCCTCTACAACCCGGACCCCGACAGCTTCGGCACCAGCTACGTGCGCGAGGGCGGCTTCCTCTACGACGCCGGCGAGTTCGACCCCGAGTTCTTCAACATCAGCCCGCGCGAGGCGATCGTCATCGATCCCCAGCAGCGGCTGCTGCTGGAAGGCGCCTGGGAGGCGCTCGAAGACGCCGGCATCGACCCCACCTCGCTGCGCGGCGAGCCGGCCGGCGTCTTCGCCGGCGTTGGCTCGCAGGACTACGGGGCGGCCGAGTTCGGCGTCGCCCCGGGGATGACGACCAGCATCGTCTCCGGCCGCGTCGCCTACACGCTCGGCATCGAGGGGCCGGCGATGACGATCGACACGGCCTGCTCGTCCTCGCTGGTCGCGGCGCACCTCGCCTGCCAGGCGCTGCGCGAGGGCGAATGCACACTGGCGATCGCCGGTGGCGTCACAGTCGTCGCCACCCCGCTGGTCTTCACGCTCTTCAGCGCCCAGCGCGGCCTGGCGCCGGACGGGCGCAGCAAGTCCTTCGCCGACGCCGCCGATGGCACCAGCTGGTCGGAGGGCGTCGGCATGCTCGTGCTGGAGCGGCTCTCCGACGCAGAGGCCAACGGGCACGAGGTGCTGGCGACGATCCGCGGATCGGCCGTCAACCAGGACGGCGCCTCCAACGGGCTGACCGCGCCCAACGGCCCCTCCCAGGAGCGCGTCATCCGCCAGGCGCTCGCCAACGCCCGGCTCGAGGCCGGCGACGTCGACATGGTCGAGGCGCACGGCACCGGCACCAGGCTTGGCGACCCGATCGAGGCCGGTGCCCTGCTCGCCACCTACGGCCAGGGGCGGGAGGCGCCGCTGAAGCTCGGCTCGATCAAGTCGAACATCGGCCACTCCCAGGCGGCGGCGGGAGTTGCCGGGGTGATCAAGTCGGTGCTGGCGATGCGCGAAGGGCTGATGCCGAAGACGCTGCACGTTGACGAGCCCTCGACCAAGATCGCCTGGGACGCCGGGGAGATCGAGCTGCTGACCGAGGCCGAGCCATGGCGGCCGAACGGCAAGCCTCGCCGGGCGGCCGTCTCGGCATTCGGCATCAGCGGCACCAACGTCCACGTGATCCTGGAGGAGGGGGCGGCGCCGTCCGCCGTCGAGGCAGGCGAGAAGCCGTCGCTCGCTACCCCGATTCCGCTGGCGCTCTCGGCCAAGACCGAGGAGGCGCTGCGCGAGTCCGCGGGCCGCCTCGCCACCCACCTCGAGGAGAGCCCCGAGCAGGACCTCACCGACACCGCCTACTCGTTGCTGGCCACCCGCTCCACCTTCGAGCGCCGCGCAGTCGCGGTGGGGACCGAGCGAGACGAGCTGATCGCCGCCCTCACCGCGATCGCCGAGGACGAGCCCTCACCGGCGACCGCAACGGCCAGGGCAAAGAGCGGCCGCCTCGCCTGCCTCTTCACCGGCCAGGGCTCCCAAAGAGCCGGGATGGGCAAGGAGCTATACGAGGCCTACCCCGCCTACGCCACCGCACTCGATCTGGCCATTGCCGAGATCGACAAACACCTGGAGCGTTCGCTGCGCGACCTGCTCTTCGCCGAGCCCGGCTCAGAGGAGGCAGGGCTCCTGAACGACACCACCTACGCCCAGCCCGCCCTCTTCGCCACCGAGGTGGCCCTCTACCGCCTCCTGGAGAGCTGGGGCCTCGAGCCAGACCTGCTCACCGGCCACTCGGTCGGGGAGATAGTCGCCGCCCACATAAGCGGGGTGCTCTCACTCCAGGACGCGGCGAAGCTGATCTGCGCCCGCTCGACCCTGATGGGGGCCCTTCCAAGCGGCGGGGCGATGCTGGCCATCGGGGCCACCGAGGCCGAGGCAGCAGAGGCGATCGAGGGCAAGGAGCAAGAGCTATCGATAGCCGCGATCAACAGCCCCACCTCGGTGGTGATCTCAGGCGCAGAGGCTGCGATAGCCGAGCAGGAGTCCCTCTGGCAAGACAAGGAGGCAAAGACCAAGCGCCTGCAGGTCTCCCACGCCTTCCACTCGCCCCTGATCGAGCCGATGCAGGAGGCCTTCGCGAAGGCGATCGAAGGGCTCGACTTCGCAGAGCCCCAGATCCCGATCGTCTCCAACCTCACCGGCGAGATCCTCAGCGCAGAGCAGGCCAAAGACCCCGCCTACTGGGTCGATCACGCAAGGGCCCCGGTGCGCTTCGCCGACGCGATCGCCACCCTCACAGCCCAGGGCGCCTCGACCTGCCTGGAGCTCGGCCCCGACCCCGCTCTCACCCCGATGGCGGCAGAGTGCCTCCAAGGCGAAGAGCAGCCCCCATCCCTGATCGCCACCCTGCGCGAGGGACGCCCCGAGCCCGAGGCGCTGACCCTCGCCCTCGGCGCCGCCCATGCCTCAGGCGCCAAGGTCAGCTGGCCCACCTACTTCGAGGGAACGGGGGCGAAGAAGGCCAAGCTGCCGACCTACCCCTTCCAGCGCAAGCGGTATTGGCTCTCCGCGACATCCGCCTCGGCCGACCCGACCGCGATGGGCCTGGCCGGGGCCGAGCATCCGTTCCTCGGCGCCGCGGTGGCCGTCGCCGGCGACGACCGGGTCCTGCTCACCGGGAGGCTCTCGCTCTCCACCCATCACTGGCTCGCCGATCACGCCGTCGCCGGCAAGGCGCTCCTGCCCGGTGCCGGCCTGCTCGAGCTCGCCCTGAGCGCCGCCGAGCAGCTCGGCTGCGAGCAGGTCCGGCGGCTGACCCTCGCCGAGCCGCTGGTCCTGCCCGAGTCCGGCGCGGTGCAGATCCAGGTCGCGGTCTCGCCGCCGGACGGCGACGGCGAGCGGGAGATCCACATCCACTCCCGTCCCGAGGCGGGTGAGGGAGAGGAGGTGGCCTGGGCCCTGAATGCCGAGGGCACGCTCTCCGACGGCTCGCTCGATCCGCCCGCGCCGCTCGACGCCTGGCCGCCCGAGGGCTCTGAGCCGCTCGACGCCGAGTTCCTCTACGACCGCCTCGCCGAGACCGGCCTCGAGTGCGGCCCCGCCTTCCAGGGCCTGGGAAGCGCCTGGCGCAGGGGCGAGGAGGTCTTCGCCGAGGTGTCGCTCGCCGAGGCGCAGGCACCCGAAGCGGATCGCTTCGTGGTCCACCCGGCGCTCCTCGCAGCCGCCCTGCAGGCCGTCTCGCTGGCGGAGATCGAGGCGGGCTCCGGCGCCGAGCCGAGCCTGCCGTCGGAGTGGAGCGAGGTTGTCGTGCGGGCGCTGGGGGCCGGCGAGCTGCGGGTGCGGGCGACGCTGCGCGGCGAGGAGATCGCCCTCGCTCTCGCCGATGGCAGCGGCCAGCCCGTCGCCCAGGTCGGCGCGCTGAGCCGGCGTCCGCTGCCCGCCGAGCAGCTGCGGGTGGTAGCCCGACGCCGCGACGGCCTGCTCGGGGTCGAGTGGCGCGGGCAGACGCTGCCAGCAGCCGCCGAGGGGACGGAGGTCCCCGCCGAGCCTTGGCGGCTCGAGCCGACCGCCGAGCAGACACCCGCAGCCGCGCGCCGCGCAGCGGCCGAGGCCCTGGCGGCGATCCAGGCCTGGCTTGGGCGCGAGGACGCGGCCCCGGGCGAGCGCCTCGCGATCGTCACCGAGGGTGCGGTCGCCTGCGGTGAGGGCGACGCCCCCGACCTCGCCGCCGCGACGGTCTGGGGGCTGGCCCGCTCGGCCCAGTCCGAGCACCCGGGCAGCTTCCTGCTGATCGACGTCGACGGCTCCGAGGCTTCCGAGCAGGCGCTGACCGCCGCCCTCGCCCATGCCGAGGAGCCGCAGCTCGCCCTGCGCGAGGGGGTGGCGCTGGCGCCGCGCGCCACCCGCCTCGCCGCCGAGGGGCCCCCGGCCACCGCGGTCGACCCGGAGAAGACGGTCCTGATCACCGGTGGCACCGGCGGCCTCGGCCGCCTCACCGCCCGCCACCTGGCAGGCGAGCACGGCGCCCGCCACCTGCTGCTGGTCAGCCGCCGCGGCGAGGCGGCCGACGGGGCGGGCGAGCTGCTCGCCGAGCTGGGCGAGCTCGGCGCCGAGGCGAGGATCGCCGCCTGCGACGTCTCCGACCGCGAGCAGCTGCGCGAGCTGCTGGAGACGATCCCGGCCGAGCACCCGCTCGGCGCCGTCTTCCACACCGCCGGCGTCGTCGAGGACGCGACGGTCGAGTCGCTGGGGCCGGACAGCTTCGACGCGGTCTTCGCGCCCAAGGCAGACGCCGCCTGGGCGCTGCACGAGCTGCTCGGCGACGCGGAGCTCTCCGCCTTCGTCCTCTTCTCGTCGGCCGCCGCCAACCTCGGCGCCCCCGGGCAGGGCAACTACTCGGCCGCCAACGCCTACCTCGACGCGCTGGCCACGCGGCGCCACGCCCAGGGCCTGGCGGCGACCTCGATTGGCTGGGGGCTCTGGCGCGGCGGCATGGGCGCCGAGCTGAGCGAGGCCGACATCGCCCGGATGCGGCACGGCGGGGTCACCGCGCTCTCCCCGGAGCACGGCCTCGAGCTGCTCGATCAGGCGGTCGCTGGCGAGCGCCCAGCCGTCCTCGGCCTCTCGCTCGACACCACAGCCCTGCGCGGCATGGCCTCCTTCGGCGTCCTGCCGCCGATCCTCAGCGGCCTGGTCCGGGTGCCGAAGCGCCGCGCCGCGTCCGCCGCCAGCTCGCTGGCCAAGCACCTATCCGAGCTGCCCGAGGCGGAGCGCGAGGCCGCCGTGCTCGGCCTGGTCCGTTCCCAGGTGGCCGCCGTGCTCGGCCACGCCTCCGACGAGGAGATCGAGCCCGACCGCGCCTTCCAGGAGCTCGGCTTCGACTCGCTCGCGGCGCTGGAACTTCGCAACCGGCTCGGCATCGCCACCGGCCTGAAGCTGGCGACGACGGTCACCTTCGACTACCCGACCGCGACGGTGCTCGCCGCCCACGTCCTCGCGGAGATCGGCGCCACCGGCCCGTCCAGGCGGGTCGCCGTGCGGGCACAGGCCAGCGACGAGCCGATCGCGATCGTCGGCATGTCCTGCCGCTACCCGGGCGGGGTCGGCTCGCCCCGCGAGCTCTGGGAGCTGGTCGCCGCCGGCGGCGACGCGATCGGCGGCTTCCCCGAGGACCGCGGCTGGGACCTCGGCCACCTCGGGCAGGCGGAGGGCAACGGCGGCGGGCCCAAGGGAGGCTTCCTCGCCGACGCCGGCCACTTCGACCCGGTCTTCTTCGGAATCAGCCCGCGCGGCGCCGCGGCGATCGACCCCCAGCAGCGGCTCCTGCTCGAAACCGCGTGGGAGGCGCTCGAAGACGCCGGCATCGACCCCGGCTCCCTGCGTGAGACCGACACCGGCGTCTTCGCCGGGGCGGCCGGTGGCGACTACGCCTACGCGATCGCCGCCGGCGCCGCGGGCTCGCCCACGGTCGGCGCCGCGGCGAGCGTCGTCTCGGGCCGCATCGCCTACACGCTCGGCCTCGAGGGGCCGGCGATGACGGTCGACACGGCCTGCTCCTCCTCGCTGGTCGCCCTCCACCTCGCCTCCGGGGCGCTGCGCGGAGGGGAGTGCCGGCTGGCGCTGGCCGGCGGCGTCACCGTCTTCGGCACGCCCTTCGCGCTGATGGACTTCGAGGCGCAGGGCGGAATCGCCGCCGACGGCCGCTGCAAGGCCTTCGCCGAGGCGGCGGACGGGACCGGCTTCGCCGAGGGCGTCGGGATCCTCGTGCTCGAGCGCCTCTCCGACGCCGAGGCCAACGGGCACCGGGTGCTGGCGACGATCCGCGGCTCGGCCGTCAACCAGGATGGCGCCTCCAACGGGCTTACCGCGCCCAACGGACCCTCGCAGGAGCGGGTGATCCGCCAGGCCCTCGCCAACGCCGGCCTCGCCCCGGCCGACGTCGACATGGTCGAGGCGCACGGCACCGGGACCACGCTCGGCGACCCGATCGAGGCCGGCGCCCTGCTCGCCACCTACGGCCAGGAACGCGACAGGCCGCTGAAGCTCGGCTCGCTGAAGTCGAACATCGGCCACACCCAGGCCGCGGCCGGGGTCGGCGGCGTGATCAAGTCGGTCATGGCGATGCGCGAGGGCACGATGCCGAAGACGCTGCACGTCGACGCGCCCTCCTCGAAGGTCGAGTGGGAGGCGGGGCGGATCGAGCTGCTCACCGAGGCCGAGCCCTGGAGGCCGAACGGCCATCCGCGCCGGGCCGCCGTCTCCGCCTTCGGCATCAGCGGCACCAACGCCCACCTGATCCTCGAGGCGGCGCCGGAGCCCGGGGCCGCCGGCGCAGGGGACGAGGGCGGGGGAGAGGATCGGCCGGAGCCCGTCCCGCTCGTCCTCTCGGCGAAATCCGCCACCGCCCTGCGCGACTCCGCCGCCCGCCTCGTCGGCCACCTCGACGCCCATCCCGACCAGCGGCTCGCCGACGTCGCCCACTCGCTGGTGTCCACCCGGCCCAGCTTCGAGCACCGCGCCGTCGCGGTGGGCGGCGACCGGGACGAGGCGCGCCGCGCGCTCACCGCGATCGCCTCCGGCACGCCCTCGCGGGCGAGCGCCACGGCGCGGGCCGGCAGCGGCCGCCTCGCCTACCTCTTCACCGGCCAGGGCGCCCAGCGGGTGGGGATGGGGAAGGAGCTGCACAGCACCTTCCCCGCCTACGCCGAGGCCTTCGACCGGGCCTGCGAGGCGCTCGACGCAGGGGTGCCCGAGCCGCTCGCCCCGATCGTCTTCGGCGCCCACCCGGAGGCCGAGCGCCTGCTGGACGACACCACCTACGCGCAGCCGGCGCTCTTCGCGACCGAGGTCGCGCTCTACCGCCTGCTCGAGAGCCGCGGCCTGCGCCCCGACCTGCTCGCCGGCCACTCGGTCGGGGAGATCGCCGCCGCGCACCTGAGCGGCGTGCTCTCGCTCGCCGACGCGGCGAAGCTGATCTGCGCCCGCTCGACCCTGATGGGCGCCCTGCCCGCGGGCGGCGCGATGCTGGCCGTCGAGGCGAGCGAGGCCGAGGTCGCCGAGGCGATCGCGGACAGGGAGGCCGAGCTCTCGCTCGCCGCGGTCAATGGCCCCACCTCGGCTGTCGTCTCCGGAGCGGAGGCGGCGATCGAGGAGCAGCAGGCCCTATGGCAGGGGCGGGGCCGCAAGACCAAGCGCCTGCAGGTCTCCCACGCCTTCCATTCGCCCCTGATCGAGCCGATGCAGGAGAGCTTCGCCGCGGTCGCCGGGGAGCTGACCTTCAACGAGCCGGCCATTCCGATCGTCTCCAACGTCAGCGGCGAGGTTCTCAGCGCCGAGCAGGCCACCGACCCCGGCTACTGGGTCGAGCACGTGCGGGCGCCGGTCCGCTTCGCCGACGGCGTCGCCACGCTGGCGGCGATGGGGGCCCACGTCTGCCTCGAGCTCGGCCCCGACCCGGTGCTCAGCGGGATGGCGGCGGAGTGCCTCGCCGGGCTCGAGCGACCGCCGGCGACGCTCGCGACGATGCGCGGCGACCGCTCCGAGCCGGCGACGCTCGCCCTCGCGATCGGGGCGGCCCACGCTAACGGCGCCCGGGTCGATTGGAGCGCCTACTTCCACGGCAGCGGCGCCGGGCGCGCCGAGCTGCCGACCTACCCCTTCCAGCGCAAGCGCTACTGGCTCGAGCTCAGCCCCGGCGCCCCGCCGGAGCAGGGCGGCAGCGCCCCGGCACAGGTCGAGCCAGCCGCCCCGGTCCCCGATGCCGACGGCTTCGAGCTCGCCGCGGTCCCGGCCGAGGAGCGCGAGGCGGCCCTGCTCGGCCTGGTCCGCGCCCACGCCGCCGCCGTGCTCGGCTTCGAGGCGGCGGAGGAGGTCGAGACCGACCGCGAGCTGGTCGAGCTCGGCCTCGACTCGCTCGGCGCGGTCGAGCTGCGCAACCAGCTCGTCGCCGCCACCGGCATCGCCGTCCCGGCCCTCGCCCTGACCGACAACCCGACCGTCGCGGCGGTCGCCGGCCGCTTCCTCGCCGAGGCGGAGAACCCGAGCGGCGCCGGGTCCGGTGCGACGCTGATGCCGCTGCTCAGCGAGGCGGTCGAGCGCGGCGCCCAGTCCGAGTTCGCCGCGATGCTCTTCGGCGCGACCCGCTTCCGGTCCGGTGTCGCCGAGCTCGGCGACGACTACGAGCCCGCCCGCCCGGTGCGGCTCGCTGCGGGCGCCGGCTCGCCCAGCCTCGTCCTCGTCCCCTCGGTCGTCGCCGTCTCCGGGCCGCAGGAGTACGCCCGCTTCGCCGCCCAGTTCCGCGACGAGCGCCAGGTCCTCGCATTGCCGCTGCTCGGCTTCGCCCCGGGTGAGCCGCTGCCCGCAGACCTCGGGGTCGCCACCGAGGCGCTGGCCGCGGCGCTCGAGCGCGCCGATCTCGGCCCGGACTTCGTCCTCGTCGGCCACTCCAGCGGCGGCTGGCTCGCGCACGCCTTCGCCGCGGCGCTCGAGGCCGCCGGCCGGCCCGCGAGGGCGCTGGCCCTGCTCGACACCTACTGGCCCGGCCCCGAGACGATCGAGCAGCTGATGCCCAGCGTGCTGACCTGGATGGACGGCGCGCGCCGGGCCGGCTTCCCGGTCGACGACGAGCGGCTGCTTGCGATGGCCGGCTACATGCGGCTGCTGGCCGAGTGGGAGCCGGCCGGGATCGCCACCCCGACCGCGCTGATCCGCGCCCGCAGCGGGATGCCCGCCGTCTCGTCGGAGCCGGCCGATCTCAGGGCGACCTGGAATCTCCCGCACGCCGCGCTCGAGGTCGAGGGCGACCACTTCAACATGATGCTGGACTTCGTCGAGGGAACGGCCGCGGCCGTGCGCTCGGTGCTGAACGGCGAAACCAACGACGACGGCGGCCGCGATCCGGTCGCCGGAAGGGAGGCCGACTGATGCTGCTCAAGACCCACCGCTGGGGAGGGGAGGATCCGGACCGAGTCGTCTGCGTCCACGGGCTCACCCAGCACGGGCGGATCTTCGACGGCCTCGCCCAGCGCCTGGTCGCGCAGGGCCGTTCGGTGCTTGCGGTCGACCTGCGCGGACACGGCAGCTCCGGCCGCAAGCCGCCCTGGAGCACCGCGACCCATGTCGACGACCTGCTCGAGACGCTCGACGCGGCCGGGGTCGAGCGGATCGGCTGGGTCGGGCACAGCTTCGGTGCCCGCCTCGCGGCCGAAGCCGCAATCCGCGCCGCCGACCGGACCGACAGCCTCACCCTGCTCGACCCCGGCCTCGAAGTCCCGGTCGACCGGGCCATGCGCGGCGCCGAGATGGACCGGCTCGACTGGAACTTCGCCACCGTCGACGGCGCTCTCAACGCGCTGCTCTCCAGCGAGACGATCGTCTCGGCGCCGCGCGAGGTCGTCGCCGCCTTCGTCCGCGACGACGTCCGCAAGGGAGCGGACGGTCGCTTCCGGTTCAGCTTCTGCCCCAGCACCTCAGTCGTCGCCTGGAGCGAGATGGCCCTGCCGGCGCCGCCGATCGCCCCCATCCCGACGCTGCTCGTCCGTGCCGCCGTGCCTCTCTACGACGCCCGCTCGCAGGTCGACCGCTACCGCGAGACGCTCGGCGAGCTGCTCACCGAGGTCACGGTGCCCAACGGGCACAACGTCCTCTGGGAGGCGCCGGAGGAGACGATCGGCGCGGTCGAGCGCTTCCTCGGCCAGCCGGCCGCGCGCACGGCCTAGAACGAAGGAGGGGGAGGGGCGTCGTCAGCAGCACCCCTCCCCCATGAATACGGAGAGTAGACCTCCATCGGAGGCTACTCCCCGTTACGCCCTTCTCCGAAACTCAGAAGTGGACGATTGGAATGATCAGGATAGCCACAATGTTGGCGACCTTGATCATTGGGTTGATCGCCGGGCCCGCCGTGTCCTTGTAGGGATCGCCGACGGTGTCGCCCGTGACCGAGGCCGCGTGGGCTTCGGAGCCCTTGCCACCGTGGGCGCCGTCCTCGATCAGCTTCTTCGCGTTGTCCCAGGCGCCGCCGCCCGCGGTCATCGAGACCGCGGCGAAGAGGCCGACGACGATCACGCCGATCAAGAGGCCGCCGAGCGCATCGACGCTGAGCAGGCCGACGATCACGGGGACGACGATCGGGATCAGCGAGGGAAGGATCATCTCCTTCTGCGCCGCCAGGGTGACGATGCTGACCGTCTTGGCGTAGTCGGGCTTTTCTGTGCCCTCCATGATCCCGGGGTGCTCGCGGAACTGCTCGCGCACCTGTTCGACCACCTGGCCGCCGGCGCGGCCGACGGCCTCGATCGCGAAGGCGGCGAAGAGGTAGACCATCATGCCGCCGATGATCAGCCCGATCAGCACGTCGGGGCTGCTCAGGTTGAAGAGGCTGTTGAGGTCGAACCCTGACGGGGCCTCCTCGGCCAATTCGCTCTTGAACGCCGCGAACAGCACCAGCGCCGCAAGCGCGGCGGAGCCGATCGCGTAGCCCTTGGTCACCGCCTTGGTCGTGTTGCCGACCGCGTCGAGCGGGTCGGTGACCGCGCGCACCTCCTCGGGCAGCTCCGCCATCTCGGCGATGCCACCGGCGTTGTCGGTAATCGGCCCGAAGGCGTCGAGGGCGACGATCAGGCCGCAGAGCGAGAGCTGTCCCATCACGGCGATGCCGATGCCGTAGATGCCCGCCAGCTCGTTGGCGCCGAGGATCGCGAGCGCGATCACCAGAGCGGGAGCGGCGGTCGACTGGAAGCCCTGAGCCAGCCCCTGGATGATGTTCGTCGCGTGGCCGGTCTCCGATGCTTGGGCAATCGTCTTGACCGGGCGGAAACGGGTCGACGTATAATATTCAGTAATCACGAAGAGCAGAGCGGTGACCGCCACTCCGATCACGGAGCAGAGCCAGAGATCGGTCGTCGTGATCGCCTTGGCGCCGGCGTCGAGGCCGAGCCGCACCGGATCGCTCATCAGCCAGTCGGTGATCGGGTAGAACGCTGCGATCGAGAGGATCCCGGCGGCGATCACGCCGGTGTAGAGCGCGCCCTCGACCCGGTCGGTTTTGGTCCGCACCAGCAGCGCCCCGACGATCGAGGCGATGATCGCGACGGCGCCGATCACCAGCGGGTAGATCGCCACCTCGCGGGCGAATTCGCCGCCCGCGCCGGAGAAGGTGAGCACGCCGAGCAGCATCACGGCGACCGAGGTCACCGCGTAGGTCTCGAAGAGGTCCGCCGCCATGCCCGCGCAGTCGCCGACGTTGTCGCCGACGTTGTCGGCGATCACGGCAGGGTTGCGCGGGTCGTCCTCGGGGATGCCCGCCTCGACCTTGCCGACCAGGTCGGCGCCGACGTCGGCGGCCTTGGTGAAGATGCCGCCGCCGAGCCTGGCGAAGACGGAGATCAGCGAGCCGCCAAAGCCAAGGCCGACGAGCGCGTCGACGGCCTCCTTGTCGGTGCTGCCGGTGATCACGAGGATGCCGTAGTAGCCGGCGACGCCGAGCAGCGCCAGGCCGACGACCAGGAGCCCGGTCACCGAGCCGCCCTTGAAGGCGACGTCAAGCGCCGGCGGCACGCCGCCGCGGGCCGCCTCGGCGACGCGCGCGTTGGAGCGCACCGAGACGTTCATCCCGATGAAGCCGGCCGAGCCGGAGAGGATGCCGCCGAAGACGAATCCGATCGCGGTCTTGTAGTCCTGCAGGAGCCAGAGCACGATCGCGATCGGCACCGCGACCGCGGCGATGATCGTGTACTGGCGGTTGAGGTAGGCCTGTGCGCCCTCCTGCACCGCCCCTGAGATTTCCTGCATGCGCTCGTTGCCTGGCGACTTCGCCAGCAGGCGCTGGGTGATTATGAGTCCGTAGACGATGGCCGCGCCAGCGCACACGAGCGCGACGACGACCCCGTAGTCGGTCAGAAAGCTGGTCAAGTGAGATTCCTCCGGAATGGTTTAAGCGGCGCGGGAGTCTATCTGTGCGCGCCGACATCGGCGGTGTAAGTGCGTTTCGTCTCCGCGACCGCGTCTCTGTATATGTCCTCGATGGAGACACCGGCGTCGAGTGCCTCGCGGGCGCGCTGGGCGCCGTTGCGGGCCGGCAGCTCGACCTCGATGCCGAGCCCGGCGCGGGCCGGCTCGCACCAGGCGAGCAGCTGCTCGAGCGCCGCCGCCGCCTCGATCTCCTCGCCGCGCTCGAAGTCGATCAGCCGGCCGCTCATCCCGTAGCGGATCGCCCGCCAGAGGTTCTCCTCGATCTCGCGGTCGGAGAGCAGCGCCCGGCCGCCGCCGTAGCCATGCTCGTCGTACTCGAGCGCGGCCTGGGCGATGCAGGCGCCGATCAGGCCGGCCAGGGCGAAGGACTCGCTGCCGCGCGTCTGCGCGTCGCAGATCCGCACCTCGACCGTGCCGAAGGAGTGATGCGGGCGCACGCTCCACCACAGCTGGGTCGACTCGATCACCGAGCCGGCCCGCTCCAGGGTGCCGATGAAGCTCGCGTAGCTGTCCCAGTCGAGGAAGGGGGAGGGGACGCCGCAGCGCGGGAAGGTGCGGGTGAAGATCTGGGTGCGGACCGTGTGCAGGCCGCTGTCGCGGCGGTCGAGGAAGGGCGAGTTGGCCGAGGCGGCGAGCAGCAGGGGGAGCAGCTCGCGCACCCGGTCGCAGACGGCGGTCGCCCGGTCGGCGCCGCGCACCCCCATGTGCACGTGCAGGCTCCAGGTGTTGTTGCGCTGCGCGACCCAGCCAAGTTCGTGGCGCAGGCGGTTGTAGTGGGGGGTGTCGATGATCCGCTGGTCGAGGTAGTCGGCCCAGGGGTGGGTGCCCATCGCTCCCAGGCCCAGGCCCATCCCCTCGACCAGGGCGAAGAGGCGGGTGCGCCGCTCGCGCTGCAGGGCGATCGCCTCGGCGAAGCTCTCCGCCCGGCCGGATCGGATCTCGATCTCGGAGGCGATCAGCTCGCCGGCGGCCGAGCCGGCCAGCACCTCGTCGGCCTGGCAGGCCGCGTAGACGTCCTCGAAGCGGTGCTCCAGCTCGAGCGTCTCGGGGTCGAGGATCGCGAACTCCTCCTCGAGCCCGACCGTGAAGTCGGTCGAGGACTCGAATCTCTCCCGGGCGAGGTCGAGGTCCAGTGGCAAGGTCGCGGTCAGGTCAGGTAGAAGTAGAGGGCGTAGAGCAGGTCGACCGCCGGGCTCGAGGTGTGGACGGTCACCTCGGGCGGCACCTGCAGCAGCTGCTCGGAGTAATTGAAGATGATCTTGACGCCGGCCCTGACCAGCCGGTCGGCGACGGCCTGTGCCGCGGCGGCGGGGACCGCGAGCACGCCGACGACGATCTCCTGCTCGGCGACCACCGCCTCCAGCTCGCCGAGGTCGCGCACCCGCAGCCTGCCGACCTCGCGGCCGACGACCCCCTCGTCGACATCGAACATCGCGACGACCTGGAAGCCGTGGTCGGCGAAGACGTCGGAGGTGGCGATCGCCCGGCCGAGGTTGCCGGCGCCGAAGAGGGCGATGTTGTGCTGGCCGGCGGTGCGCAGGATCTTGCGCACCTCGGCGACCAGCGACTCGACGTTGTAGCCGACGCCGCGCTTGCCGAACTTCCCGAAGCCCGAGAGGTCTCGCCGGATCTGGGTCGGGTTGATGTGCGTGTGCTCCGACAGCTCGCTGGACGAGATCGTCGTGCGCCCCATCTTCCGCGCCTGCGTCAGGACCTGCAGGTAGCGCGAAAGCCGGGCCGCAACGCCCAGCGAGAGCCGCTCGCCCTCGCCCATCAACCCGCCCACAGGCTCCTGCTCGTCTATGACCGTGCCCACCGCTCAACAGTATCGGGCAACGGGTGTCCGAGCGCCGGTTGACGGCCCGCCTGACTTCTGGTACGAATGGCACGTTCCATGAGTACTGCACTGGTCTTCATGGAAGGACGCAGGGTTTGCGGTACAGGGGAGAGGGAGCGGGAAAGTCCATGGCACCGACGCGCGAGCTTGACGATCCACGACCTTCGATCGGGGGATGGGCGGCAGTTGCCGCATCGCTCGCCCCGGTCGGCAAGACGTGCCAACCAAGGAGCTCCCTGGCCGAGCTCCACCCCAGTCCATCGAGCGGCACGCCGCGGGCAAGGAGGGGGCTTGGGCGCCGACGGGCGACCGCCCCCTCCGCCCCCGCCGGAGGCACTCGATGAGGACTTGTGCTTGAAACCGGCACCGGTTTTTGGTACGACTACGTCAAGCGATGGGGACTAGGGAGTCTCCACGAAGGGAACCGGGTTGCTGCGAATGCGGGTGGGAGCAGGGGACATGGGATCCATGGCCGCCGACGGGAACGGCGGCATCTCCTCTCGGCCGTCGCGGACCGCGGACCGACATCAGTGAGCCGCACGCGGGAGCGCGGCAGACCCAATGGGAACGAATAGGGAGAGGAGCACACCGACACCATGTCCATGTTCAAGAGGTTCCGCGAGCAATCCGGCTCAGCCGCCCTGGTGGTGGCAATCTGCGCCCTAGTGGTCGCGGCGGCAGGGACCGCCTACGCCGCTGTGAAGCTCAACACGACCCAGAAAAAAGAAGTCACGGCGATCGCCAAAAAATTCGCCGGCAAACCGGGCGCCCCGGGCGCCAAGGGCGACCCCGGTGCTCAGGGAGCAAAGGGCGACAAGGGCAATCAGGGTGATCAAGGCATCCAGGGTGACCAGGGCATCCAGGGCGAAGAAGGCTTGAGCCCGGAAGGGTTCTCGTTCGAAGGCGGGAGCGAACCCACCGGGAATCCATGTACGAGCAAGGGCGGCTTCGGCTACGAAGTCGAAGGCTCCGCCGATCCGCACTATGCCTGCAACGGAAAAGAAGGGTCGCCTTGGACAGCGGGAGGCACGCTGCCACCTGGTGCTACCGAGACCGGGACCTGGACCGTGTCCGGAGCGACCAAGACGTTTACCGTTGAAGTTGAAGGGAATAAAGAAGAAGTCACCGTTGGGGATACCAATGGGATCCGAGTGGCGCTCCCCTTCACTATTCCTTTTGGCAGTGGCGTTCTTGGAATCATTGGAAGCAAGGTGCACTTTCAAGCTGAACCGTCCGTGAAAAACGGCAGCGGCGAAGTCACGCGCAGCTTCACTGATTTTGATGGCGTCGGGCCCGAAACAAATGGATGCACAGGCAGCGCAGGTCTTCCCACGGCACCGTCTGGACATCTTTGCGTCTACGTCGCCCCTGGAGACCTCGAAGAATTCCCGGTGAGCTCGGGTGATCTTAGAATTCCAAATCTTCCGTTTGAAGGAATATTCAAACCTTTCGCACTCTCTAGCAAAGGTGCGGGTCAGGCGGGTGCCCTGTTGAAATTCGGCGCTCCGACCGGAAATGCTGCCACCTGGGGAAGCTTCGCCGTTACAGGTTAGTCCTAGCTTGAATACCCACATGGGTCAGGGCCCCCGACGTTGTTCTGGCCCACGAGATCTTTCTCCATTTAAATGTCCATCGCGCAATCAGAGATAGGAGTTCGCAAATGATCAACCCAAAAGCGAGAACGCTATTTACGGCGCTTCTTGCTGTGTCTCTTATGGCCCTCAGCCTGACCGCGAGTGCTCAGGCTAAATTGACCGGGAACTACACGAAATTTGCACAGTGCCCATACCCGAACACCGAAGTCAAAAAATGCATTTACTCGACAACCAACTCGGGTGAAGTGGTGCTCGGTTCGAAGAAAGTGCCGATCGTCAACCCGGTTGTTCTTCAGGGCGGTTACGGGAAAGCTGTCGAAGGGTTCGCCCCCTTCTTCGGTGCCTCGAATGGCGTCACGCTTTCCAAAGTGGCGCAGCCGGTGCCTGGTGGCCTTGCCGGTTTGGTCAACTGCAAAGAAATCAGCGAACCGTTCCTGCGCTTTTCCTGTGAACTGACCTTTGAAAACGGCCTTACTGGCCTTAACTCGACCCTGGAACTTGCTAAACCGGCTTCTGAAATCCGGATTAGCGAAAATAACCTCGCCGTCGAAGCCGGCGTCGCTCTGAAACTGCCTGTCAAGGTGCATTTGGAAAACCCCTTCCTTGGCAGCAGTTGTTACGTCGGTTCCAGCTCCACCCCGCTGAAATGGGAACTGACATCCGGCGAAACGAGTCCTCCCGGACCTAACACGCCGATTAAAGGCTCTGCCGGCGAACTTGAATTCCTTGAGGAAGGCCGGATCCTTGAAACGAAAGGCGCCGTCCTGGTGGACAACGCGTGGTCTGCGCCAGGGGCGTCGGGTTGCGGTGGTTTTCTTATTGAACTCCTCCTCAACCCGATCATTAACGCGGCGGCTGGCCTTCCTGCAGCGGCAGGTCACAACACGGCAATTTTGAAAAATACCGTCTTTGTGGCGTCAGCGGTGGCGGTGCGTAAAAACAACGAAGAAAATCCATAAAGCGGAGAATTAATGTTGATCATGAGAGGGCCTCGCGGCCTGGTGCCGCGAGGCCCTCTCGTCGTTCAAAAACATCAATGTCTGCTTGACTTATGAACGCTGTCATGACATATTGGGTACGACAGCGATATTCATCGTTGTCGTACAGCAAAGCCAAGCTCAATCAGAGAGGAACAGAGATGATTCGTTCAAGAAGCGGGCTGAAGACCTTGGGGCTCGGCCTCGTGGTTCTCGGCCTGATGGCCTTCACCGCCAGTGCGGCGCAGGCGTCAAGCTGGATGGTCGCGGGCAAAACCCTGACAGGCACGGAAACCGCAAAAGTCGAAGCCAGCATAGTCGCGCCTAGCGCGAGCCTCTTAACCAAGATCGCCGGTACTGAATTCCAATTCACATGCACCGGTGGTACGTTGAAAAACACCAAACTCGAAAAAGAAGGAAAGCTTTCCGAAGGTGGTAGTGTCAGATTCACGGGTTGCACGACCTCGACGAGGAAATCTGAACTAGAATCATACAAAGAACAGGCGTCGTGCGCGCCCTACAATAAACCCGAAAAACTGGAAGAAAAAGGGGTCATTGAAACCTTAGAAGGTAAAGGCCAGCTCCAGTTACACTCAACGGGTGAAGGTGTAACGATTATTGAAGGAAAAACGGGCGGCTTAACTGGGCACCTGGCGACGATCTCGCTGCCGGAATGCGCGATCGCCGAAGAAGTTAAAGTGTTCGGCAAACTATCGGTTGTAGATTCCGGTGGTAGTGCAGGTCTGGAAGCGGAAGTGAAAGTTCATAAAATTAAAGAATTCGCGCCTTTAACCCACCTCTACGTGGAAACGGACACGGCGGAACACAAGGCGAAAATCGACGGCGAAGCTGAAGTTAAGCTCGAAAAAGAACCGGTTTGGAACGGCTTACGCGAATAGCCGCAAAGGCAGCAAGTGAGCAACCAATCGCCGTGAGGCGATGACTCGCAGGCCCGGGCCGCAACAGCGGCCCGGGCCAGGCGAGTGCCAGGGGGAAGGGGAGTGC
>Ga0207694_10001452_pt1 | contig 20299 bp, 13 predicted proteins | sample KBSC34metaG_FD_184353 | JGI IMG/M metagenome (GOLD analysis project Ga0207694, IMG submission 184353) | Corn rhizosphere microbial communities from Kellogg Biological Station, Michigan, USA - KBS C3-4 metaG (SPAdes) (version 2) | ecosystem: Host-associated > Plants > Roots > Rhizosphere > Soil... | reverse complement strand
GCTGACTGCCCGCTCGACCGAGGACGACGTGCTCGCCGGGCTGGACGTGGGTGCCGACGACTACATGACCAAGCCGTACAGCCCCCGCGAGTTGGTGGCGCGAATACGAACGGTCCTCCGGCGCTCCCGGATCACCGGCGGCCCCGGCGTCGATGCGAAGCCGACGGTGCTGCGCGTCGGCGATCTTCTGGTCGATCCGGCCGAGCACTCGGTGATCTGCGACGGGAAGCCGGTCGCCTGCACTCCCGACGAGTTCGCCGTGCTGGCGGCGATGGCGGCCGCTCCGGGGCGGGTGTTCACCAGAGCGCAGCTGCTGCGTCACACCCGCGGCTATGATCGCGCCTCCACCGAGCGTGCCGTCGACGTGCACGTCCTGAACCTGCGCAAGAAGATCGAGGCGAACCCGGCGCGGCCGGCGCGGCTGGTGACCGTCTACGGCGTGGGGTACAAGCTGGTCGGGGACCGCTGATGGCCCGTGCCGTTCCGCTGTATCGCAGTCTGCTGGTTCGGCTCCTGGCCGCGTCGTGCCTGATCGCCGGGTGTGCCATCGCGGCCACCGCCTGGATCGCCGCCTCGACGGCCACCTCGGCCCTGGCCCGCCAGCAGGGGCAGACGCTGGAGGCGGACGGCGAGATCGTCACGCAGCTCAGCGGATACGCCGTGGCCCACGCCGACTGGAGCGGCGTCGAGCCCTTGCTGCGTCAGCTCTCCGAGCGCTTTCAGCTGCGGATCGCGCTGGTCGGGACCGACGGCAAGACGATCACCGACTCCGCCGCGGAGCCGCCGCCGGCTCCGCTTCCGCCGAGCGCCACGGCCACGATCGATCCGCTGAGCTTCGATTCCTCGACGGCGGGGGTCCAGCGGCCGGGGCTGGATCCGCGCGTGACGGGCCCGTATCTGCTCACTCCGGAGGAAGCCGATTTTCAGCGGGTGGTCGCCGAAAAAGGCGTCTCGTGCCTGACCAAGCACGGAGTGCAGGCGCAGGCGACCGCGCTGCCCACCGGCAGGTACCTGATCCAGAGCGATCATGTGCCGCAGACAGCGGATACCTATTGCGGCAACCCCGAGATGCTGCTCTCCGCTCCGGCACAGACCGAGAAGAAGCCGCTGGCGGACCTGGCGACGGCCATCGCGGCCTGCCTGGCTCGCCAAGGGCTGCCGATTCCCCACGCACTCAGTGTCAGTCCCGCCTTCGAGCTGCGGGCCTTGGTGCCGCGCGGCGAGACGGCCGAGCAGGAACAGCAGTGCATGCGGACTGCGCGGGTGGAACAGCTGCGTCCCTATGTGGCCGCGCCCGCGCAGCTCTACCTGGGTATCGGGACGACGGCCGCGCGCGAGCACTTCAATCTGTCCGGGCAGAACCGCTCGAAGATCATCTGGACGGCGGCGGTGGTGCTGGCGGTCACGCTGGCGGTGACGACGCTCGTCGGGCTCCGGCTTGTCAGGCCCCTGAGGGCGTTGATCCACGCCGCCCGGCAGGATCCGGGGGCGTTCGCGCGGGCGCCGGTCACGACGCGGGACGAGACCGGGTACCTGGCGATGGCGTTCAACGAGCTCACGGAGCGCCGGCAGCAGATGGACGCGCAGCGCAAGGCGATGGTCGCCGACATCGCGCACGAGTTGCGCTCGCCGCTGACGAACATCCGCGGGTGGCTGGAGGTGACGCGCGACGGGCTGGTCGAGGCGACGCCGGAGCTGATCACGTCGCTGCACGATGAGGCGTTGGTCCTGCAGCACATCATCGACGATCTGCAGGACTTGGCCAGTGCTGATGCCGGGACGTTGCGGGTGCATCCGCAGGTTTTGCCGGCGCTGGAGGTCTTGCAACAAGTGGCGGTTGCGCACCGCGCTCAGGCTGCGGATGCGGGGATCGCGGTGGCGGTTCAGGCCGAGGCGAGGCTGGAGGTCTTCGCTGATCCGGCGCGGATTCGGCAGGTGCTGGGGAACCTGGTGTCGAACGCGGTGCGCCACACCGCGAGCGGTGGTTCTGTCACGCTGGCAGCGCGCGCCGGGGAGGGTTTCGTCGAGCTGAGCGTGCAGGACACCGGGTGCGGGATCGCGGAGGCCGAGCTGCCGCTGATCTTCGACCGGTTCTGGCGGTCGGAGAAGTCTCGGAGCCGGAGTACCGGGGGCAGCGGGTTGGGGTTGGCCATCGCACGGCATCTGGTGCTGGTTCACGGAGGGACCCTTCGTGCCGAGAGCGTCGTCGGGGTCGGGACGACGATGACGGTGCGGCTGCCGGGGCAGGTCGAGGCGGAGCGGTGAGTGTCGCCGAACATGTTCGGATGTGCTGACAGGTTCTGAACAAGTGCTCGACAGTCTTTTCTCATGTCTCGCAAAGGTTTTATACGGTCGGTGCTGATTGCGGTTCCTCTTGCCGCGGTCGGCGCTATGCCGGCGGCTTGTGCTTCGATGCATTCTTCGAGCGCCGGGAGTGGTTCGCAGGAGTCTTCGACGGTTACTTCGGTCCCCCCAGTGATGGTGTCGCCGTCGGTAACCGACATTGCCGTCTCATCTCCGGCGGCTCCTGTCTTGGCCAGCCTGCCGGGGCTCGGCCCGCGAACGCTGGCGGCGATTCCGGCTTCGGCACGCCAAGTGGTGCTTGCCGTCGGCGGCGGTGCGACCTCGGCGGATGCGACCGTGCAGCTGTTCACGCGGGTGTCGGGCGGCTGGCAGGCCGCTTCGGCGGCGTGGCCGGCGCACAACGCGCTGCACGGCTGGACCGATGACCACCACGAGAGCGACCTGAAGTCGCCGATCGGGGTCTTCGGCATCACCGACGCCGGCGGCCTGCTGCCCGACCCCGGTACCAAGCTGCACTACACGCAGTCGCAAACCTTCACCGTCAGCGGCGTCGGCTTCCACGGCGAGCCGCTGGCCGGCTCGTTCGACTACGTCATAGCCATCAACTACAACCGTGTCCCCGGCACCTCGCCGATCGACCCGACCATGCCGATGGGCGCCTCCCGCGGCGGCGGCATCTGGCTGCACGTCGACCACGGCGGTCCGACGCACGCGTGCGTCAGCGTGCCGCGCGACGACATGAAACAGCTGCTGCTGAGCCTGGATCCGGCGCTGCATCCGGTGATCGTCATGGGGGATGGGCTTCGCTGGCGAGGTAGGGCGCGCTCCTGGGCGCGGCCTACTCCTCGACCTCCCGCGCCAGCAGACGAGCGAGCGCGACCCGCGAGGCGACTCCGAGCTTGCGGTAGACGTTGCCCATGTGGCTCTCGACGGTCCGCTCGCTCAGGAACAGCCGCGTCGCGATCTGCCGGTTGCTGTGTCCCGCGCCGACGAGCAGCGCTATCTGCCGTTCGCGATCGGTGAGCGCGGCCAGCAAGGCGGCGCTGTTGTACAGCGCCGGGCTCGATGGCGCGGCAAGGCCGTGAGTGATGTCGTTTGGTGGGTCGTCTCTCGACGTCGAAGCCGGAGCCGACTCCGCCGCGTGCGGACGGAGCTCCGGCACACTCCCCACAACCTGCTCGCGCACCCGCTCCAACTCGTCGCGCACCCACACCGCGCCGCAGCCAGCGGCCTGAGCGGTCGAGCGGGCCAGCGCCGTCAGAGCCTCCTCGCGCCGGCCCAGCATGACCAGCGTCCGGGCGTGGAACACCGCGGTCCGCGCCTGCTCCACCACCCGGCCGGCCTGAGCGAAAGCCGCGACGGCGCGCGTGAAGTCGGCGTCCGCCGACTGGTGGTCGCCGCGCAGTGCCGAGAGCAGGCCGCGGGTGCGCACCGCGTGGGCGCGCTGGCCGGGCAGGTCTAGCTGTTCGGCATGGGTGATGGCCAGGTGCGCCAGCTCCTCGGCCCGGTCGGTCTGGCCGAGCTTGAGCAGGGCGCTGATAAGGATCTCGGCGTACTCCGGAACCAGCGGCGCGCCGAGCATCCGCAGATCCGGCCCGCCGGCGCGCAGAATGAGCTCGATGCAGCTCGCCGCGTCGCCGTTCGTGAGTTCGGCATGTCCCTGGAGCACCAGGGCATTGCGAGCCCACCAACTGTTCACCGCGCTCCCGGTGAACAGCGCAGTGGCCGCCCGAGCCCCCGCGAGCGCCGCGTCGCCCCGACCACGCCGCGACGTCCACACCTGGATGGGCGCCTTGATCGCGAGCACGATCCCGAGCAAGTGGTCACTCCCGACCAGCCGCGCGGCGTCCTCAGCGTTCTCCGCCTGCTCCAGCGCCTCGGCCATGCGCCCGGTGAACATCGCCACCAGGCACTGCCCGAGCAGCACGTGCGGCAGGCCATGGCTCTGCCCGGTCCGCCGGACGATCGCACGCCCCCGCGCCAGATGCCGGTCGGCATCGGAGAACCGCTCCAGCAGCATCTCGGCCCAGCCGAGCATGCACAGAGTCTCGCGCTCGCCGGTCAGCGCACTGTCGGTCATGCCGTCCACCAGCGCACTGGCCGCGCTCGCGGCCTCGCGCGCGACATCGGTGTGCCCGACGCAGATCTCGCCGAACGCGCTGAACGCCAGCGCCGTCGCCTCATAGAGCCGGTCGCCGGTCTCGCGGGCGGCGCTCAACGCCGCCGAGATGTCGGCGCGCGCCGCCGGATAATCGTTGGCCAGCAACGCCGTCAGGCCCAGCTCCAAGCACAGCCCGATGCGCTGCGACGAAGTGCCGGTTCCGAGCCGCGCGACCTCCGCGCGCAGCAACGCGATCGCCTCGGAATAGCGGCCCAGACGCTGCTCGGCATGTGCGCACAGGACCACGGCTTCCGAACGGTTGACCATGGTCGTCTCGGACGCGTCCTGGAGTATCTCGTGCAGCAGGTCCCGGCTCTCGGCGAACCGGCCGCCCAGCCCGAGCGCCCGCGCGACCAGGAAGCTGAGCTCGAAGCGCCGCGGCAGGAACTCCTCGTTGTGCGGCAGCAGCCCCAGCGCCACGCCGTACCAGTGCGCCGCCGTCAGGGGCGAGGTGCTCATCGCCTCCTCGCCGGCTTGGCAGAGCACTGCCTCGTACTCCGCCGACCAGGCGGTGGCGCAGTGCTCGACATGATGCACGCGCTCGGAGGCCGACGCCCCACGATCGGCCAGCAGCGCCAGAGCCCTGCGATGAACGTCGACCCGCCATGTCGGCGCCGACTGATCGTAGATGACGCGCCGCACCAGCGGATGCCGGAACACCAGCCCGGGGCCGGAGGTCACCTCGCGGATCAGATCCCGCCCGACCAGACTGTTCAGAGCGTGCTCGACCTCGCCGAGGGTCGGGCCGGCCATGACCGCGGTGAGCAGCTCGGGGGAGAACTGGTCTCCCACCACCGCGGCGGTCGAGGCGACGGCGAGCTCGCTCGGCGAGAGCGTCACGGTCTCCCCGAGGATGAGGGCCTCCAGCCGGCTCGACGCGTCCCCGCCCTCGCGCCGGGCCGACTCCCCGGGACGCCGCGAGTAGCCGTTGCTGCGGTCCAGCGTCAGCAGGTAGAGCGGATTGCCGTGGCTCTTCTCGTGAAGCTCGGCGATCCGGCGCGTCCCGTGCCGGTCGCCGAGCAGCCGCGTGGAGTCGGCCAGCGACAGCGGACCCAGCTCGATCCGGGTGACGGTGCCGTGATCGGTGTCGCGCGCCAGCGCGTAGCGCAGTTGCGCAGGGGCCTGACGTTCGCGATGCGCGACCACGATGAGCACGGGCCCCGCGATCGGCCGGCGGCTCAGGAACGCGATGAAGTCGATCGAGCCCGGATCGGCCCAGTGCACGTCGTCCAGCAGCACCAGCGTGGGACGGTCGGCCATCTCGGTCAGCACCTGGCGCAGCGCCTGGAACAGCCGGAAGCGGTCGATGTCCGGCGCCGACCGGGCCCCGGGCGGCTGGTCCGGCGCCAGCACCTCGCCGGCGCCCGGTGGCAGCCCTTCCAGCAGCCGCGCGAGATCCCTGTGCTCGGACAGGGCGTCCAGCAGGATCTGGAAGGGCATCTCCTGCTCGAACTCGGTGGCGCGCCCCGAGAGCACCTGGATCCCCTTGGCCAGCGCCGTCTCCCGGATCGCGGCCAACAGGTACGTCTTGCCGATCCCCGGCTCGCCGACCACCTGCAGGAACCCACCCGTACCGGCGATCAGGGCGTCGAACGCGGCGTCCACGGCCTGCATCTCGTCGTCGCGGCCGACGACGAGATGCTGGGAGCCGAGGTCGCGTTCGTGAGGTCGGGTCATGGCGCGCCCTTCCTATTGAAGACCTCTGATGATCCGGCGAAGCCCCAGACTAATGCGGCGGCGGATCATGTGTCTTCCTATCTCGCATTGCTTTTGTGGATCGGTGACTCACACCCGCCGAACCCGCGGCAGGACTTCGTCGACGAACAGCTTCAAGCTGCGCCGCATCGTCGCGCCGTCCTGGCCGCCGTAGTCGATGTTCCACAGACACACATCGGCCGACAGCTCCTGCCGCAAAGCCCTGATCTGCTCCACGACGGACTCCGGGGAGCCGACGACCGCCACGCCGTCGTGCCGCAGCTGCTCCTCGCCGATGCGGCCGAACGCCTGCTTCATGTTCTCGTAGCCCCGGTAGCTGCTGGACGACACGCCGGTCCAGGCGTTCGCGGCCTCGGCGGTGACGTCGAGGTACTCCCGGATGTGCGGGATCGCGGTGTCGTAGGCCTCGGCGTCGGTCTCCGCGACGTAGAGCGGGACGCTGAAGGCCACCCGCGGCTTCAGATCCGTGCCCTCGTGGGCCTCGGCGAACGTGTCCAGGTAGAGCTTGATCAGGTCGCGCGACCAGCCCAGCTCGCTGCGCAGCGGCGGCGGCGAGATCAGGACGCCGAAGCCCTGGCGCGCCAGCCACTGGAAGCTCTCCGGCGAGCGGATCGCCGCGCCCCACACCGGCGGATGCGGGTTCTGGACCACCGGCGGCAGCGAGGTCGCGTCGGCGAAGGAGAAGAACTCGGTGTCCTCGCTGACCCGCTCCTCGGTCCACAGCCGCAGCACCGCGCGGATCGTCGCCTCGAAACGGTCCCGGCTGGAGTCCAGCGGCACGCCGAGCGCCTGGAACTCGTACGGCAGCCACGCCCGCGCGAAGCCGACGTCCAGACGCCCGCCGCTGAGCGCGTCGAGCATGGCGGTGTGCGCCGCGAGCTGCACCGGATGGTGGAAGGCCGGCAGGACGCAACCGGTCATCAGGCGGATGCGGGAGGTCTGCGCGGCGACCGCCGCCAGGAATGTCAGGGGGCTGGGGCAGTAACCGCCGTAGTTCCCGAGATAGTGCTCGGTCATCTTCACGTAGTCGAACCCTGCTTCGTCGGCGAGCCGTGAGATCGCCAGGACGTCGGTGTAGTAGTCGGTGGCCGAGCGCTTCTCGGGCCGGCAGTCGGGCAGGAACGAAACGCCGTGGCTGATGGTGGTCATGATGCGGGTATCCCTTCGTCAGGTGGGACCGGTGGGTCTGGTGAGGAACGCGAGCGCCGCGCCGGTCATCGCGGCGATCCCGGTTCGCAGGGTTCGTATGGGGTCCGGGGCGAAGTGCGCGCTGTGATTGGCCGGCAGGTTCGCGGCCTTCTCCACCAGCGAGGTGCCCTCGGCTTCGGCCCAGGCAGAGGGCGAGGTCGCGCCGATCATCCAGTAGACCGAGGGAATCGGATCGGCCGCATCGGGCAGGGTGAACAGCGGGAAGTCGTCGGTGGCCATCGACGGCGGAAGCGTGAGCAGACGGGACGCGCCGACCTGGAGCAGGTGTGCTTCCCGGACGGTCCGACCGGCGACCGGGTCGTTCGTCCCGGCTGGCGAGGCGGAGGTGGTGAGCAGCGTCGGCGGCTGCGGGCACCCGGCGCGGCGGCTGCGCCGATCGGCGATCCGTTTCAGCTCGGCCCTGGCGTCGTCGAGTACTGACGTGTTCGCAGCGCGCATACTCACGCCGAGGGTCACCTCGTCGGGGATGACGTTGGGGCGGCTACCGGCGCGGATCGTCCCGATGGTGACGGCAGCCGGCATCCGGTCCCCGATTCCGCCCGCTTTCAGCACGATCGCCGCGGCTACCGGCACCGGATCCACCGCGAGCCCGCGCAGTCCGGCGTGCCCGCCCCGGCCGTGGATGCGGAGCTCCATTTGCCGGCTCGCGGCCGTGACGGCTTCCGGGGCGTGCGCGACCCAGCCGGCCGGCAGCGGCGTGAGGTGCTGGGCGAGCACGACGTCCGGACGTCCGCAGCGCTCGTATAGTCCGTCGGCGAGCATCGCGGCCGCACCGGAAAGGTCCTCCTCGGCGGGCTGTCCGACGACGATCAGCGTCCCCCGCCAGGCATCCGCGTGCCGGGCGAGCAGGGCTGCGGCGCCGGTGAGGCAGGCCAGGTGGGCGTCGTGCCCGCACGCGTGCATGACGCCCAGCGCCTCATCGGCGGCATACGGCAGACCGGTCTGCTCGGTGACCGGCAACGCGTCGAGTTCGGCGCGCAGCAGCACCGCCGGGCCGTCGCCGTTGCGCAGCATCCCCAGTACGCCGTGGCCGCCGATGCCGGAGCTCACCGTGAGCCCGCACTCGCTGAGCCGGCCGGCGAATCGCGCCGCGGTGCGCTTCTCGTCGCCGGCGAGTTCCGGGTGCTGATGCAGGTCGAAGTAGAGCTTCAGCGCGTCGTCGAGCACGGCGTCCTCCTGTCGGCTGGATGTCAGCGTTCTGTCGGGTTGGGCGATAGCGGCTCCTGACGTAATGGATCCATCGGTCCGGCAGGAGCCGGGCGGATCGGATGGACAGCCTTGGGAGGCACACCATGGACGCTTTCGACGCCACCACCGAGGGCACCCTCGTCTCGCTCGCCCTGGAGCTGAAGGCCCTGGACTCGGAAACCTTCGAGATCCAGGACTACGCGGAGTACGACGGCCTGATGGGCACCCCGGCCAAGACCCCGAGCCAGGGCGGGAACGGCAACACCGCGACGAGCACCAGCAGCACGTCCACCTGCTCGACCTGCTCCACCACGAGCTGCTGCGCGTGAGCTTCGCGGTCGCGGTGCTGCCGGAAGCCCGGCGGCACCGCGATCTGCTGTGTGGAGCTTCGGCGTGTCGGCGACCATGGCGTCCTCCTGTCGGCGGGATGTCAGCGTTCTGTCGGGTTCGGCGATAGCGGCTCCTGACGTAATGGACTCGTCGGTCCGGCAGGAGCCGGGCGGACCGGATGAACAGCCTTGGGAGGCACACCATGGACGCTTTCGACAGCAAGTCCGAGGGCACCCTCGTCTCGCTCGCGAACGAGCTGCAGGCGCTGGACGCGGAGACGTTCGAGATCCAGGACTACGCGGAGTACGACGGTCTGATGGGCACCCCGTCCAAGACCGCCCCGGGCGGCGTCAGCGGCGGTGGCGACGGCAACCACGCCACCAGCACCAGCAGCACCTCCACCTGCTCGACCTGCTCCACCACGAGCTGCTGCGCGTGAGCTCTCCGGTCGCGGTGCCGCCGGACGCCGGCGGCACCGCGACCGAACCATGCGCGAGAGCGGCATCGAAGCCTCGGGTCAGGGAAAGGGATGCGGCACCATGTGCAGCTCCTCGGCGGTGAGGTCGGTCTCCCGCAGCCCTGCCTCGCGCAGCGCCGTGACCATCCGCGGGACCCGCGGCGCGCGCTGCCGAGCCCAGCCGAAGTCGATCGGCACCAGCCCCGGCGCGATCACCCGGACCCCGGACAAGCCCGCGGCCTGCTGCTCGGCGCTGGTCTGGTCGACCACGATCACGTCCGATCCGCGCCGGGCCACCTCGCTGACGAGGAAGCGGACGTCGTCGGCCAGGTCGTCGGTGGCCGGGCGGATGCGTAGCCAGTCCTGGTAGAGCTCTGAGACCGAGACCGGATCGGCTTGGCGCGTGTAGCGCCACGCATGCTGTTCCATCTCCGGCAGACCGAACAGCCCTGGATGGTCTGCCAGCCCGGTGACCAGTGAGAAGTCCTGCGTCATCGCGAGCAGGTCCGCGCGCCGCTTCTGGACGCGGTGCCGCATCGAGGGGATGTAGGTCAGGATCTCGCCGAGCGCCGCTTCGACAGCCGCGTGCGGATCCATGCCCGCCCCGGCCGCGAACGAGAAAAGCCCGTCGCCGCCGTCGCGCCTGCGGGCGACGCCGGTGACGACCGGGACCGGTATATCGATCCGGTTGTCGAACAGGCGGACGTCGTAGCCCTGCAGACGGGCCCGGCCGAGCATGGCCTCGGCGGTCGGGCCCAGAGCGTCGGTGTCGATCTCGGGGAGTTCCGCGCCGCCGTACCAGGCGAGCAGGAAGGCGTCCCGCTCGATGAGCTCCAGCAGGCCGAACAGGATGGCCTCGGTGATGTCGCCGCCGCTCGCGCAGCCGTTCGAGCATTCGAACGCGAAGAGGTCGGAGTCGCCGTCCCAGCCGTAGAACGCCAGGCGCACCGGGACGAGGACGGGCCGTTTGTCGCGCAGCGAGTAGCCGGTGACCCAGGGGATCGTGCGGTCGGGGTCGAACGGCGTCAGATGGTCGTCGGTCTCGTAGGAACGAGGGCTGTAAGCCGTGCAATCACGGGGATTCAGCGCACGGTCGGCGAGGTCGGTGTAGCTGCCGACGACCAGACCGGGGCGCCGGCGCATCGTTCCGGCGTGGCGTTCCAGACCTTCGAACACGGCCAGGCGAAAACTGGCCGCATAGGAGTTGGCCTGGCCGCTCCAGCTCAGGTCGTGCAGGCCGATCGGCCCTCGCACCGAGGCCGAGCCGGTGACCGGAGCGGTCGTCGGCGAGTCCAGGACGGGGAACGTGACCGGTGCGAGCACGCCGCAGACGGGGTTGACCAGCGCGTCGACGGGCACGGCGTAGTCCTCGGGCCGTCGCAGGCGGTACGTGTCAGGGCTCGCTTTTCGCGGAGCCCCGAGGTCGACGTCCGGCGGTGCGGGGTCGAGGTCGCCGCAGCTGGGACAGCGGGAGTCGCGTAGCAGCGTCGCCGCGGTCACCATCAGGGTTCGGACGTCGACGCGCCAGACTCGCGGGGCGTCGGCGGTGGCAGAAGCCTGTTCGGCGTGCCGGAAGCAGGCCCACACGGCGGCGGCGAGCTGGTCGCCGACGTCCGGCCACACGCCGGCTCGCTGCGTGCCGACGCCGATTTCGAGCAGGTCGCGCTCATGCGGCGGCTGCATCCGCTGCATCCGCAACGCCAGACAGTGGCCACAACCTCGGCGCGATCCCGGCTCCGATCCCCACGGGCCGACGAGAACGGCCCGCGAGGTCAGGAAAATGCGCGCGTCCCGCAGATCGGGGCGCGGCTCGCCTGACTCGCTCAGCGGCGAACGCTCCCAGGCGAGCAGGTCCTCGGTGCCGAGCTCGACCACGCGCGGTATGCCGTCCGGCCTGCGGCCGTCGCGGGCCGCGTACTCGCCGAGCAGCGCCGCCAGCGCCTCGACCGGAGTCAGGGTCCTCATGCCTCACGGCTCCACCGGAAGTACCGCGCGGCCAGCCCGGCGAACAGGGCCGTGAAGCCGAGCAGCGCCGCGCACGACACCAGCACCGTCGACATCCCGCCGGTCCCGCCGACCGGTCCGGCCGTGCCGTTGACCAGGTAGCGCAGCGGCAGCACCCAGGAGATGTCCTGGATCCAGCGCGGGCTGAGGCTGATCGGGTAGAACGTGCCGGACAGGAAGGCCATCGGCGTCATCACGCAGTTGGCGATCGCGGCGATCGCCTCCGAGGACGACGCGACGACGCTGACCAGCAGTCCCAGCGCGAAGAACGCCGTCACCCCGGCCAGGATCGCCGGCAGCGCGAGCACGGCCCGGCCGTTCAGCTTCAGACCGAACACCGGCAGCATCGCCACGCCGACGAAGAACACCGCCTGCACCAGGGCCACGCCGACGGCGACCAGGAAGCGCGCGCCCATGACGGTCGGCAGCCTGGTCGGCGTCATGCGGATCACCCGCAGCACCTCGGTGCTCCGCCAGTGCATCAGGGTGTAGGCGACGCCGAACAGCGCCGAGGTCGCCACGGCCCACGACAGCACGCCGGCCGCGGTCGAGGCGATGAAGCCGCTTCCGCCGACGGTCTGGTCGCGGAACAGCACGCCGAAGACCACCAGGAAGATCAGCGGGAAGGCGAAGGTGAAGAACAGCGTCACCTTGTCGCGGTAGTAGGAGCGGGTGATGGCCACGCTCAGGGCACCCAGCGGGGTGCCGGAGGCGTTCGGGTTCCCGGCGCTCATGCCGCGAAATCCTTTCCGGTCAAGGCGAGGAAGACGTCTTCCAGCGAAGCGGTACGGGTCCTGATGCCCTGCACCCCGGCGATCTCGGTCACGGCCGAGAGCACCAGGCCGGGCGCGCGGGTGGCGATGACGGTCGAGGCGCCCTCGGTCCGGGCCTCGTCCACGCCGGGCAGGCCGCGCGCCGCGCCGACGCTGATGCGTTCACAGGGCACGAAGACACGGACCGGCTGGTCCAGGGAGTCGACCAGCTCCAGCGGGTCGCCGACCGCGACGACCTCGCCGCCGCTCATGATCGCGACCCGGTCGCACAGCGCCTCGGCCTCGTCGAGCTGGTGCGTGGTGTAGACGATGGTCTTGCCGCGGTCCCGGATCTCGCGCATCAGGTCCCACAGGTCCAGGCGGGCCCGGGGGTCCAGGGCGGCGGTGGGTTCGTCGAGGAAGACCAGGTCGGGATCGTGGACCAGGGCCGCGGCGATGCCCAGCCGCTGGCGTTGGCCGCCGGACAGGCGCTCGACGCGGATGCCGGCGGAGGCGGCGAGGCCGAAGCGCTCGATGGCTTCGCGGGCCGCTCGGCGGGGCGCGCCGTAGAGGGCTGCGACAGTCTCCAGGTGTTCCAGCGCGGTCAGCCGGGTGAAGAACGCAGAAGCCTGCGTCTGGACGCCGATCCGCAGAAGTGTTCGGGAATCGCGCTGCGCGGGGTCGGTGCCGAGGACGGACACCGTGCCGGAGTCGGGGCGGCGCAGGCCTTCCAGGATCTCGATGAGCGTGGTCTTCCCGGCGCCGTTGGGACCCAGGACGCCGAACAGTTCACCCTCGGCGACGGTCAGGGAGACATCGCGGCAGGCGGTCACGGCTGCGTAGGTCTTGCGGACGTGCTGCACGACGATCGCGGACGTCGTCGAAGCTGGTGACGGGTCCATGCGCGGCTCCTTGCGGGTGGACAGGTGGGCCGTGAGGGGGAGCGGTTCGGGAGCTGGGGCCGGTTCAGCAGCAGGGGCTTGAGAGGGAGCCTGTGCCGCCGCCTGGGTCGGACTCTTGCCGCGAAGGCGGTTGAGCGCTGGCCGCGCGACGTTGAGCAGCACGAGCGCACCGATCACCAGCCATCCGTAGGGGCTGGGGAACGCGCTGAGCAGGTACCAGCACACGCCGGTCACGGCCGGGACCACGCATCCGGCGGCGATGATCGGATAGCTGAGATAGGCGATGACGGCGCGCCGCGGGTAGCCGCGGGCCGCGGGCTTCCGGTGGATCAGCAGGCTGAGGTAGATCCCGCTGGAGACGGCGAGCCGGGAGATGTTCAGCGAGTGGCCGAGCATCAGGTAGCCGTCGAGCGGCGGGAGCGGCAGCAGGTTGAACACGACGCCGCCGGTCTTGTACATGAGCAGCATCGCGATGGCGATGCGCGTCGGGTCACCGGTCGGCAGTGCCATCCACAGGGCGAAGAACGGGACCTGGAAGGCGATGTCCACCATGATCCCCGCCGCAGCCGTCGCCGTGCGCTGCCAGCGAGACCGGAACAGCGGCATGTCCTCGACGGTGCAGTAGAAGCCGAGCGCCGGCAGGCGGTAGCGCAGGCCGACCTCGGTAGCGCGGCCGCCGAAGCGTTCGCCGATCAGGCCGTGGCCGAGTTCGTGGGTCAGCAGGCTGAGACCGTACAGGCTGAAGACGATCGGGATGAGCGAGGGCTGCTTGGCGAAGTGCCACGAATCGTGGGCAAGTTCGCTGAAGTGTGCGAGGATCGCGGCCTCGACGGCGATCAGGACGAGCACCAGGGGGATCGCGACGCGGCGGGTGAGGACCGGACGCAGAACGCGCAGCAGGAAGCCGATCACCGGTTCGGGGTCGAACATCACGATGTCGCCGGCCGGGAAGCCCATCTTGGACTCGCGCTTGGGGCGCTTTGGACGCTTCGCCGGCTCTGCCGTCTCGCCCGCCGAGAGCAGGCCGCGGCTGCCGAACAGGCTCAGCAGCTGCAGCCACGAGCCTTCGCCGAGGCGCTTGTCGAAGCGTGCGGCGTATTCGTCGCCGATCTGGTCGAGGGTCCGGGTTCCGTCGAGGCGTTCGAGGACGAAGTGCTCGCGCGGGCCGAGCTCGTAACGGGCTCCCGTATCGCCGTTCTTCACCAGGTAGACCGGATCCGCGCCGCGCAGCATGCCGGGGCCCATCGAGACATGCGGCGCGCGGGTCGGACTCTGGTCGAGCCACGTGGCCGTCATTGTGCCGCCTCCGACTCGCGGAGCGCGCGGGTCAGGATCCGGCCGAGGAACGCCTCGTCGGTGAGCGTCATGCCGAGCCGGTTGTTCGTCATGTGCAGGTACGGCAGCAGCAGACGCCGGGCCGCCGTGGCGGCGTCGGTGATCACCAGGTCGGCCGATTCGTCCCAGGACTCGAAGACCAGGGAACTCTCGCCGGCCAAAGCCTCAATGCGCGCTCGCAGTTCGAGGCAGTGCTCGGCCCAGTTCCCGAGCACGCCGGGCAGGTTCCCGGCGGTGCCCTGTGCGAAGGCCTCTCGGATCGCCGCAAAGCGTTGGCTGATTCCGGGGCCGGTCTTGGCGTAGGCCGCGTCGTAGTCCTCGTCGGTCACGTCGCCGTCGGTGTCGAAGGCCTGACGCCAGAACGCGTGGTAGCCCTCGAAGAAGTCGGCGCTCGCCTGCGCGTCGGACTCGAAGGCGGCCGCCGTCACCATCATCAGCTGCGCGGCGATGCCCAGGCGGATGGAGCGGATGTGCGTGTTCATCGTGCGCAGCAGCTCGAGGACGAGGTCGGAGGAGTGCTCGAAGTGCCACTCGGCGAGCGCGACCCCGGCCGGGCCGCCGTACTTGCCGTACTCCGGCTCGTAGGGCTCGCGGCTGTGGGTGTTGTTCTCGCGCAGCCGCATCCGGCCGTTCTCGTCGAGGTACTGGGCGCGCTGCTCGTCGGTGAACTCGAAGTCGAACATCTTGGTGTAGACGTCGGACAGGAAGTCCGGGTCGGCCGAGAACAGGGCCGGACGCCTGCGCAGGTAGGCGTCGATGGCCGCCTCGGCGCGCTCCAGGACCGCTTCGGTCGCGGCGTCCGAGGACGGTCGCAGACGGAGTCGCAGGTGCGTGCCCTCGACCCAGTAGTTGATGAAGAACCAGCCGTTCAGGAGGCCGTCTCGGCGCAGGTCGGCGATCAGGGGCTTGATGGCCTCGGTGAGCAGGGACAGCCGGACCGCGCCGTAGAAGATGTGGATGGCCTGCCAGGCGCCATCCTGTCTGTCCTGTGCGTCCGGGACGGTCGCCGACTCGGCGGCGAGCGTGGTCATGAGGTGCCTCCGGGGAAGGTGGGGTGGGCGCGGCGGATCGTCGTCTCGACGGCCAGCTCGGCGACGTGGTGGCTGACTTCGGGTCCTGAGGTCGAGGCGACCGTGAGCTGGTCGGCGGTCGGGGACATCTCCTCCAGGCGGAGGCCGCCGTCCTTGAGCGCGGCGTCGAGCAGGCCGAGGCTGACCGTGCTGGTGAAATCGAGCAGGGCCGGCTTGGCGCGCTCGCCTTCGGCGTCGTAGCGCGCGAAGACCTGGTCGGGGAGCAAGTGCGTGTGCTGCCAGCGGCGCCAAGCGAGCAGGCGTTCGGTAGCGTCGGCGCCCGGCCGGTGGGCCGGGAGGGCCGAGGCGGGGAACGTCCACTGCCGGCGCGCGATGATCAGCGTGCCGAGGCGGACTCGCGGACGCGTCCGTATCCCCTCCGGCGACTCGCTGCTCGGCACTCCGGCCCACACGTCGAGCCGCGCCAGCGACGACGGCGAGAACAGCAGGAGGAAGCGGGCGATCGCCGGGAGCACCATCGGCAGCAGGTAGCCGAAGTAGACCGGGACGACCTCGCTGCCCAGGCGGCGGGAGCGCAGCATCAGGCGGTCGGTGCGGGCGTCGTGTTCCAGGTAGAGGTCGTCCATCTGGAGCTGGGCGTCCGCGGGGAGCGAGGAGCGCTCGTCCGGGCAGATGATCTGGTAGTCGGTGAGACGGCCGTGCAGGTTCAGGTTGGTGCCCACGATGCCGCCGGCTACCTCGGCCAGGACGGCGCCTTCGGGGGCGGTGGTCCGCGAGGTCTTCCGCAACTCGCCGGACAGTCCTTCGTCGCCGATGTCCTCGAAGCAGTGGGAGAAGCGGGAGAAGGGGAAGTACAAGCCGCCGAAGGAGCGGTTGAGGGCGGCGATCGGGCCGGTGTCGGTCTGGCCGACCTGCAGGAAGTGCGCTTCGGGGCGGAAGCGGGACGTCAACGGCGCGATTCGGGCGGCGAGCTCGGCGAGGACCGTTTCGGACAGGACGACTTCGTCCTGTGCGACGCCGTGCTGAACGATCTCGCGCATGTGGTCGGCGAAGTCCGAGCGGGCTGCGTCCAGAACGTCGAATTCGGGCTGGCGCAACCAGTTCTCGAAGCGGGTGTAGTTCCCGTCTTCGTCGAAGGAGCGGTGGTCCTGGGTGAGGCGGACGTACTGGTCGTAGATGTCCTCATGGAAGTCGCGGACGAAGCCGGCGACGTCCTCGCAGCGTCCGCCGGCGCCGTAGCGGGCGAGGAAGAAGCCACGGAGGACCAGGCGGTGAGTCAGGACCATGTCGAACAGGGGAAGGATCTCGCTGAGGGTGCGCAATGGTTCGGCGAAGTTGCTCATCCACGCTTCGCGCTTGTCCGGGACGGATTCCCGACCTGCGCGGACGTCCTCGTAGACGAGGGTTCTGGGCAGGGTGTTCTCCGGGGCTCCGAGTGCTTCGTGGACCTGTTCGAAGCCGGTGCGGAGCTGATGGAGGATGTCGCGGCGCGTCTCCAGGTCCGCGCCGGGGAAGCCGTCCAGGTGCGCCGCGATGCCGTTGAGCTGCTTGGACAGGGCGGTGGCCCAGGGGCGGTCCAGGGTCAGCAGGCGGGTGGCGAGGTCGCGGAGCGGATCGTGGTGGTGGATGTCGATGCGCAGTGCGGGGACGCGCAGGAGGCCGAGTTGCATGAGGCGGCGTGCGTAGGCGTCGCAGTCCGGTTCCGGTGCGTTGACGGCCGAGCTCAGCCTTCTGATGAAGTCGGCATAGCGCAGGTCCGGTTCGCCGGCCAGGACGTCGAGGATGCCTTGCAGGGCGGCGCCGTGGCGGAGGAAGAACAAGTCGTCGTGGACGATGTCGAAGCTGACCGCCGCGTCGTCGTCGCCGCGGACGGTCGTGTGCCGCATGTAGCGCAGGCGGTCTTCTTCGGCGTACCAGCCCGCGGTGAGGGTGACGGGCAGGTCGGGGCGGAGGGTGTCGTCGGCGGCGATGAGGTCGGCCAGGCGGGCCAGGACGGCGACGTTGACGCGGGGGTGGTCGATCCAGTCGTTCGCGACGGTGAGGGAGCTGATGCCGGCGTCGTCGGTGCCACCCGTATCAGTGAACTCACCCAGCGCCACGCCGGTGAAGCTGCTGAACGGGCTCGTCTTGCCGGCGACCTTGTAGAGGTACTCGACCAGGGCGCGCTGAGTGCGGCGGTCACGCTTCGAGAGCCGGCCGGGCGGCTTGGCGAGGAAGCCGTCGAGCGCCGCGTCGAGCGAGGGCGAGGCCAGGAGCAGACCCTGTCGTAGCCTCGGTTCGACGGCCAGGCGGCGCAGGGTCTCACGGACAGCGGCGTCCTCGGCGCCCACAATGTCAGCACCCTGAACACGGAGCTGCTGCCACGCGGCGTGCTCGCCGAGCCAGCTCGCCAGCGCGGCGCGGCAGGACTGCGGCATCGGCAGCCGCAGTGCGGCCTCCGGGTCCTTGACCGGTTTGGTGTTGAACACCTGGCGCCGCAACGCGAGCAGGGCGCGGCGGTCGGCCTCGTCCTCGTTGTCGCTGACGGCCGCATGGAGCAGGTCGCTGAGCGCGGCACCGGCCTCAGCCAGGCGACGCTCACGGGCCAGCACCTCGTCGGCCCAGGCGACGCTCGCCGGGTTCCGCAGGGCTTCCAGCGCGCTGAACGGAAGTCCGGCTACGCGAAGCATGAAACGCCGGCTGAGCTGCCAGGTGCTGGTGTCGGGGGCGAGGGCGAGTGTCGTGTCGGGCATGGTGGCAGTCATCGCGAACCCCTCACCCGATCTCGTAGCGGAAGTCGGCGGGCCGTTCGCGCTCGCGGCCGACCATGAGGATCAGCAGCGGGGCCTCGCCGGTGCCGTCGAGCCCGAGTTCCTCGACGTAGGCCGGGTTGTCGAAGCCCAGCGCCGCGCCGCAGCCGAGGCCGAGCCCGGCAGCCGACAGGTAGACCGCCTGGGCGACCGCGCCGATCACGGCGTTGGCCAACCGATAGCCGCGGTCGCCGACGCTGTCGTAGAGCGCGTCGGCGCGCAGACAGGGCACGATGATCGCGCCGGCCTCTTCGAGGTTGTAGTTCTCCAGGAAGTACGTCGGCTGGAGGAACTTCGCCGGGGAGCGGTCCGTCACGCCGAGGAGGCGGTTCGCGGCCGAGTCGAACTCGTAGGCGGCCGGGGCCACGCCACGGACGTGGTTGGCGAAGACGTACAGCTTCGCCAGCTCCAGCCCGCGGCCTGGCTCGGCGACGTCGCAGGCGAACGCGGCGGCCCGGGCGGCGGCGGCCAGCAGGCCGGCCAGCTCGGCGCCGGTGGTCGGAACCGCGCTGCTGAAGCGGCCGAAGCTGCTGCGGCGCGCGCGGAACGCCTGCCGGGCCGGAGCCGGGGGGAGCGGCGCGGGCAGCTCGATCACGGACCGGTCGCCGGCCATCGGGTCGGCCCCCGGGGGCTGGGCCCCTGACGGGTGAGCCGCCGCCGGATCCAGCTCCAGCGGCTCGGGCCGCCGCACGCACGTCATCGTGGCCTGATGGACCGCGACGTTCAGCTCGAAGGACCGGACCCGCCGCGACCGCTCCTGCTCACTGTGCCGAACCCGAGGCGGGTGCTCGGGATTCTGCCCCGAGTCGATCACCGGCTCCGTCCACGGCAGCGGCACGACCGCGAACACGCCCTCCTGCTCCGGCGGCACCCCGAGCAGCTCGCCGAGCCGCCGGTCGTCGAACCAGAACGCCGGCGTCAGGCTCAGCCCGTGGTCGGCTAGGAACGTCTGCCAGCTCTGCAGAATCGTGCCGACGTCCATCGTCACCGCGTGGTAGCTGAAGTTCTGGTACTTGAACGCGTTCTGCCAGAACTTCAACCCGAGCACCAGGAACTGATCCGTGCCGGTCCGCACCGACTGCGGCGCGTCGCCGAGGGCGCCGCGGATCTCGCCGGTCACGTCGCCGGTGAGCAGGCGCCGCATCTCGTGATGCGGCGGCGAGTAGTGGTAGAGCCCCGGCAGTACCGGTCCCCGCGCCCCCGACGCCCAATAGACGCTCACCGGATACAGCCCGCCGCCGGACGCGGTCCCTCGCCACCAGTTCGCATCGGCGTAGTCCGGCAGCGTGGCCAGGTCATTGTTGGCGTGCGGAGCCAGACGGCGCCCGAGGTAGCCGTAGGAATGGCGAAGCATGTCCGCCAGCAGCGGGATCGAGAAGCCGCCGGCCGAATCAGCGCCCGCATCGCCGACCGGAACACCTGCCGGGGCCTCGGCCGAGCCGCGCGTCGGCACTGATTCCATGGGCAACGGCAGCCGCTCGGCATCCGGGTAGTACTTAAGATGCCGAGGCTTGTCGCCCCAGTCGGGTTCCAAGCCGATCGGCTCCATCGGCACCCGGGCCCGGTTCATGACCGTGCGCAGATAGTCGTGGGCGGTGCCCATGCGGAGATCTCCTAACTGTTCTGCGAACGCTTCAGGGGAAGGGATGCGGAGCGGGATTCGGCACCGAGGCGCCGGTCAGAGCGTGCAGGCGCGGCATGCGCGGCGCGCGCTGCCGAGTCCAGCCGAAGTCGATCGGTACCAGGCCGGGCACGATCACGCCGACCGTCGACAGCCCCAGCCGCCGCTGCTCGGGCGCGGTCTGGTCGACGACGATCGTGTCGAAGCCCGCCGCCGTCACCAGCGCGACGCACTCCGCGAGGTCCTCGCGCAGATCGCCGGTACGCGGCGGCACGTCGCCGAACGCCTCCTTCAGCGGCACCAGATCGGTGCGCGGCCGGTCCAGCAGGAACGACGCGAACCGCGCCATCTCCGGCAGGCCGTAGAGCCGCGAATGATCGTGCAGCCCGACGACCTGTGAGAAATCGGCCGCCATGGCACGCAGTTCGGCTTCGTCACGCTCGGCACGGCGGCGTGCGTGCAAAGCGTCGGTCGCGATCTCGGACAGCCCCGCAGCCAGC
>Ga0207694_10001439_pt1 | contig 20425 bp, 15 predicted proteins | sample KBSC34metaG_FD_184353 | JGI IMG/M metagenome (GOLD analysis project Ga0207694, IMG submission 184353) | Corn rhizosphere microbial communities from Kellogg Biological Station, Michigan, USA - KBS C3-4 metaG (SPAdes) (version 2) | ecosystem: Host-associated > Plants > Roots > Rhizosphere > Soil... | reverse complement strand
GAGCCGGGCCGCGGCATGGTCGGCAATGCCGGCGTGATCCAGACCGAGGTAGTGCTGATCTCCAAGAAGTCGGCCAACGACAACAAGCGCTGGGTGTTCCTGGACATCGGCAAGTTCGGCGGCCTGGCCGAGACGATGGACGAGGCGATCCAGTACCCGATCACCTCCACCCGCCAGGGCCCAACCGAAGCCGTGATCCTGGCCGGCCCGACCTGCGACAGCGCCGATGTGCTGTATGAAAAGGCCGACTACCAGCTGCCGCTGTCGCTCGAGATCGGCGACACGCTGCAGATCCAGGCCACCGGCGCCTACACCACCACCTATTCGGCGGTGGCGTTCAACGGCTTCCAGCCGCTGGAGTCCTACTACATCTGAGCCGGTTTTCTGGCTGGGATTTGAAAGGCGCGGATCGCAAGGTCCGCGCCTTTTTTCATGCGCGGGGCGGAGCGCCCGGGGCGGACGCACGAAATTCACCACGAAGAGCGGAATTCATAGTATTTCCGAACAGGTCTCCGGTCTCTGATGGCAAACAGAGGATCTCATGCAGGGAAGTCTTGAGCGGCCGCCGATCGTTCTGCGTTCTAAACGGACGCGCGGAATCGGGCTGGTTGCAGTTTCTGTGATCTTTGTCGCTATTGCGCTCTTCCAATTCGCAACGGCCAAGCCGTCCCTTAACGCTTTCCTAAATCTGGGCCTATTCGGTCTCACCGGCTTGGTCGGCATCTGGATGCTGGTTGCGCCGTACCGGCTTGTGATCGGGCCGGACGGCCTGACGCAGACCATGTTGTGGCGGACAATGAAATTCGCGTGGACCGATATTTATAATTTTCGTCCGATAGGGATCGGCCTGACAAACAAGATGATTGGCTTCGACTATCTGAGGGACCCGCCAAAGCGGAGGGCGCTGAGAAGGCTGAATGCCGCTTTCGCCGGCGTGCAGGGCGCCTTGCAGCCGGGTTGGGAAATTCCGCCACAAGACTTGGCGAACATACTGAACGAAGCCCGCGAACGCTGGCTGGAAGTGCCCGAAGGGGCCGTACAGCCAGGGGTCTACGCGCCCCCGCCGCAAAACTCTCTGCTGGCAGCTCTGACCGGCGCCCGCACGAACCGGAAGGGGTTCTGGCTGGCGACCGCCATCGTTTTCGCTGTTGCGATTGGGATGTCGTTGGTCGGCCCGGCGCGGTCCGGGCTCGCCGGGGTGACGACGCTGCTGTTCGTTCGGATTTATGCGTCCAGGCTGCACGATTTCGGTCGTTCTGGTTGGTGGCAGCTGCTGCTCTACGGGGTCCAGTTTCCAGCCGTCATCCTGATCGCCGGTGCCGGCGCTTTACCGCCCGGTGGGCTTATCGGCGTAGGGCTCCTCATCCAGCTCGTTTTCACCGCCGTGATTGGCGCGATACCGGGAGATCCCGGGACCAACAGGTTCGGTCCGCCGCCGAACCAGCACTCGGCGATCGCCATCGCCGAAACCTTCAGGTGATCTGCCGCTTCGCCATTGGCCCTCATCCCATCAGTTTTTCCACCGCCTTGGTGAACTTGGCCGAGCCGGGGGCGGTGATTGAGGAATACCAGTCGACGAAGCTTCCGTCGGGGCCGATCAGGTATTTGTAGAAGTTCCAGTGCGGGCGGCCGATCCAGCCGCCCTTCTGCGCGAACCATTTGAACAGCGGGTGCGCGTCCGGGCCGGTGACGGCGACCTTTTCGGTCAGCGGGAAATCGACACCGTAATGGATTTCGCAGAACGACTTGATCTCGTCATGCGTGCCCGGCTCCTGCTTGCCGAAATCGTTGGAGGGGACGCCCAGAACCACCAGCCCCTTGTCGCGGTTTGCCTGCCACAGCGCCTCAAGCCCCTTATATTGCGGGGTGAAGCCGCATTTCGACGCCGTGTTCACGATGACCATCGGCTTGCCGGCATATTGGGAGAGCGGCATCGGCTTGCCCTCCAGCGACTTGAAGCTGAAGGCGTGCGCGGAATCCTCTGACATCGGTGGTTCTCCCCTGGGGCGGATACTGCAGGAAGATGCCGTGCAAAGCCCGGATTGTCACGGGTTCTTAGACGCCGTGGATCAGATCAGGCCGAGGCTGCGAAGCTCCTTCAGCATCTCGTCGGGCGGCAGCTCGCCGTCGTCGCCGCGCTGGAGGTCGGCGGGAGCATCGTCGGGTTTGAGATAGCGCCAGCCCTGGAACGGGCCGCGCTGGGTCGGCACCACAGGGACCAGCTCGGGATCGAGCACGAACAGGCAGTATTTGCGGCCCTCCGCATCCGCCTCTTCCTCGAAGCCCAATATGCGCTGGCGGCAGCGGATCGTGCCCTGGACCACCCAATAGAGCGAGCCGTCCTCAAGCACGTCAGGCCGGACCGGCTTATGCCGGGTATAGGCGCGTCGCGTGCCGGACGCGCCGCGGGCAGCGGAGCGGTCCCGCTGGACCGATTCCAGGTGGGCGACATCCTTTATGCCGACGGCGAGCTTGATGATGTGGGTGGTCATGTGGTGTGTGTATCAGAAGGCGATGCGCGGATGCATTACGTGAGGGCTGGCATATGAAAATGGAAGGCCGCTGGACGGTCATCGTCTGGGTCGCGATCGCCGTGGTCGGCATCAGCGGGGTGATCGAGGCGTGGCCGCATGCCTCGGAATCGGTCAGCGACTTGGCGCTGGATGTCGCGATCCTGGCCGCGGTTGTGGGGATTTCGGCGGTGCTGGCGCGGCGGTTCGGGACACGGGGCAAGGCGGGGAAGTAGGTCTAACCCCCCTCGGCGGCGAACTGCGCATCCACCGTCGCCACTGCGGAAATGTTCACGATGCCGCGCACCGTCACGCTGGGGGTGATGATGTGCGCCGGCTTGGCGGCCCCCAACAGGATTGGGCCGATCGGTTGGGCCTCGCCCACCACTTTCAGCATGTTCACCGCGATATTGGCGGCATCCAGGGTCGGCATCATCAGCAGGTTGGCCGAGCCCTTGAGGCGCGAGTTGGGGAAGATCTCCTTGCGGATTTCTTCCGACAGGGCGCTGTCGGCTGCCATCTCGCCCTCGACCTCCAGATCGGGGGCCAGGCGCATGATCTCAGCCAGGGCGTGGCGCATCTTCGCGGCCGGCGGGTCGTCATGGGTGCCGAAATCGGAGTGCGAGACCAGGGCCACCTTCGGCTCCAGCCCGAAGCGGCGGACATGCTCGGCCGCCATCACCGTCATCTCGGCAATATGGCTGGGGCTGGGATCGTAGGAGACGTAGGTGTCGCAGACGAAAAGCGGCTGGTCTTCCAACACCACCACGGAAAGTGCGGCAGCGGTGCGGACATGGGGCTTCAGCCCGATGACGTTCAGCACATGGCGCAGATGCCGGTGGTACTGGCCGATCGTGCCGCAGACCATGGCGTCGCCCTCGCCCTTGCGCAGCAGCATCGCGGCGATAACCGTCGAGCTGGTGCGCAGCACCGTGCGCGCCTGGGCCGGCGAGGTGCCGCGCCGTTCCATGATCTGGTGGTATTCGCGCCAATATTCGTTGTAGCGGCGGTCATTCTCGGGATCGACGAGGTCGAACTGCTCGCCCGGCTTGATCCTGAGGCCCAGCCGCTTCATTCGCACCCGTACCACCTCGGCGCGGCCGACGAGGACCGGGCGGCCGATGCCTTCGTCGACCACCACCTGGGCGGCGCGCAGCACCTTCTCCTCCTCGCCCTCGGCATAGATGATGCGCTGCGGGGCCCGCTTGGCGCGGTTGAACAGCGGCCGCATCACCAGCGACGAGCGGAAGACGACATGGCCCAGCCGCTCGCGATAGGCCTCGAAATCGGCGATCGGGCGGGTCGCGACGCCGCTATCCATCGCCGCCTTGGCGACGGCCGGGGCCAGCTTCTGGATCAGGCGCGGGTCGAAGGGCTTGGGGATCAGATAGTCGGCGCCGAAGGCCGGCGGCTGCTCGCCATAGGCGGTAGCGACGACGTCGCTGGCCTCGATCATCGCCATCTCGGCCAGGGCATGGACACAGGCGAGCTTCATCTCCTCATTGATCGCGGTGGCGCCGACATCCAGCGCGCCGCGGAAGATGAAGGGGAAACAGAGCACGTTGTTGACCTGGTTCGGATAATCCGACCGGCCGGTAGCGATCACCGCGTCGGGCCGCACCGCGCGCACCACCTCCGGCAAGATCTCGGGCGTCGGGTTGGCCAGCGCCAGCACCAGCGGGTTGGGCGCCATCGCCTTGACCATATCCGCCGTCATCACCCCGCCGGCCGATAGGCCGAGGAAGATATCGGCGCCACCGATCACCTCGGCGAGCGTCCGGGCGTTGGTGTCGACCGCGTATCGGTCCTTGCGCGGATCCATCAGCTCGGTGCGGCCTTTATAGACCACGCCGGCGATGTCGGTGACGGTGACATTGCCCACCGGCAGGCCCATCGATACCAGCAGGTCCATGCAGGAAAGCGCCGCCGCGCCGGCGCCCGACGCCACCAGCTTCACGTCCTTGAGCGCCCGGCCCGATATCTTCAGCCAGTTGGTGACCGCCGCGGCGACGATGATGGCGGTGCCGTGCTGATCGTCATGGAAGACCGGGATATTCATCCGGCGCTTCAGCTCGGTCTCGACCTGGAAGCATTCCGGCGCCTTGATGTCCTCGAGGTTGATCGCGCCGAAGCTGGGCTCCAGCGCGGCTATGATCTCGATCAGTCTGTCAGGATCGTTCTGGTCGATCTCGATATCGATCGCATCGAGCCCGGCGAATTTCTTGAACAGGACCGCCTTGCCCTCCATCACCGGCTTGGCGGCGAGCGGGCCGATGGCGCCAAGGCCGAGCACGGCGGTGCCGTTGGTGATCACCGCGACCAGGTTGCCGCGATTGGTGAGCCGGCTGGCCTGGGCCGGATCGGCGGCGATGGCGCGCGAGGCGGCGGCGACGCCCGGCGAATAGGCCAGCGCCAGGTCGCGCTGGGTCATCAGCGGCTTGGTCGGCGCGATCGCGATTTTGCCGGGGGTGGGCGTCGCGTGATAGGCGAGCGCGGCGTCGTCAAGACTGTCGGCCACGGGGACCTCTCTTGTGACTTCGATATCGCCTCCCCCCTTGAGGGGGAGGTCGGCGCGCAGCGCCGGGTGGGGGGTGCTGCGGGCATAGGAAGATTCATTGGATATATGGTGAGGCGGCGACATACCCCCCACCCGTCAACACTTTGCGTTGCCGACCTCCCCCTCAAGGGGGGAGGCGGGCTTAACGCAAAAGGTGGTTACTACTCGACCAACCGCTTCCAGAAGCCGCGCTTGGGTGCTGCCGGCGGCTGGTTCACGACTTCGTAGTCGCGCGCCACAGGGGCGGGCGCCGGGGTTTCCGGTTCGGGTTCCGGCTCAGGCTGAGCGGGTTCGGGCGAACTGGCTGCTTCGGGCACCGCGGCGGGCTCGGTCGGTTCGGCCAAAGGCGCGGCGGCCGGTTCCGCGGGCGTCTCGGGCGCGGCCGGCACGTCGTCGTTCGCGGCCCAGCTTTCCTCAGGCGCGGTGGCCGGTTCGGCCTCGACAGCCGGCTGGCCCTCACCGTCGGCTTCCGCCGCCGGCGCCTCGCCGTTGGCATCTTCACCACGACGGTTGCGGGTACGGCCGCCACGACGGCCGCGACGGCGCTTGCGGCCTTCCTCAGCCGCGGCTTCGGCGGCAGCGGCCTCTTCCGATAGGGGTTCCGGGGTCGCAGCGGGCTCGGCCTCGACGGCCGGCTGGCCCTCGTCGGCGGAGATTTCCATGGACCCACCGGCATCCGCGCCAGACTCGTCCTCCGCGTCACCGCCTTCTTCGCCGGCCTGCGCGGGCGAGCCCTCACCCTCGGGACGATCGCGGTCGCGATCGCGGCCACGGCGGCGGCGGCGGCGGCGCTTGCGGCGGCCATCGCTGTCGACTTCGCCGCTTTCGCGGCTGCTGTCGCGATTGCCGCGCGTCTCGACCGCCGTCGTCTCTTCCTCTTCCTCGATCTCGTCAGGCTCGTCGAGCTCGATCTCCTGGGCCGCCATGGTGGCGGTCAGGTTGAGCGGCGGCGGCGCATCGCCCGGCGCCTTGGCGCGGATACGCTCCAGCCGGTAATCGGGCGCTATCAGGCTGTCGTCGGCTCCGACGCGGACGAAGAAGCCATAGCGCTGCTCGATCTCGCCCAGCATGGCGCGCTTCTGGTTCAGGATGTAGAGCGCGATCGGGGTCGCGACCGTGACCGAGATCTCGGCGGCGCGATGCTTGATGCCCTCTTCCTCGATGCCGCGCAGCACCAGCAGCGAGGCCGATTCCACCGACCGGACCAGGCCGGTGCCCAGGCAGTGCGGGCAGGTGTGGAAATTGGTCTCGATCAGGCTGGGATGCAGCCGCTGACGCGACAGCTCCAAGAGGCCGAACGGTGAGATGCGGCCGACCTGGATGCGCGCCCGGTCGTTCTTCATCGCCTCTTTCAGGCGGCGCTCGACCTGGGAGTCGTGGCGCGGCTCGTCCATGTCGATGAAGTCGATGACGATCAGGCCGCCGAGGTCGCGCAGGCGCAGCTGGCGGGCGATTTCGTCCGCCGCCTCGCAGTTGGTCTTGACCGCCGTCTCTTCGATATTGCGCTCACGGGTGGAGCGGCCGGAGTTGACGTCGATCGAGACCAGCGCCTCGGTCTGGTTGATGACGATATAGCCGCCCGACTTCAGATGGGCGACCGGGTTGTGGATAAGGTCGATCTGGCTTTCCACCTGATAGCGGTGGAACAGCGGGATCGCCGGGTCGCGATAGGGCTGGACCCGCTTGGCATGGCTGGGCATCAGCATGCGCATGAAGTCCTTGGCCTGGCGGTAGCCCTCCTCACCGGCGATCTCGATGGAATCGATATCCTTGGTGTAGAGGTCGCGGATCGCCCGTTTGACCAGGTTGCCTTCTTCGTAGATCAGCGCCGGAGCCGTGGACTCCAGGGTCAGCGTGCGGATGTTCTCCCACAGGCGGAGCAGGTATTCGAGGTCGCGCTTGATCTCGGCCTTGGAGCGCTCGACACCGGCCGTGCGCAGGATGACCGACATGCCATCCGGCACCTCGAGATCCGAAATCAGCTCCTTCATCCGCTTGCGATCCGCCGGGTTGGCGATCTTGCGGGAGACGCCGCCGCCGCGCGACGTGTTGGGCATCAGCACGCAATAGCGGCCGGGCAGCGACAGGAAGGTGGTGACGGCGGCGCCCTTGTTGCCGCGCTCCTCCTTCGACACCTGCACCAGCATGATCTGGCGGCGCTTGATCACCTCCTGGATCTTGTAGTGCGGCATCTGCACCCGGCGGCGGCGCTGGGCGTCCTCGACCTCGTCGCCGCCGACGACCTCGAGCTGCACCGGCTCCTCGACCGGCACGACCTCGCCGGTCGCGGGATCGCCGACAGCGCCGGATTCGGCCACGACCTCTTCGACGCTGCCTTCGCTTTCGGCGACGGCGGCCTCTCCGCGCCCTTCATCGGTGACAGGCTCGGCGGCATGCGCCTCGGCGTCGGCGTCGCCGGCCGGAGCCTCCTCGGACACCACCGGGTCGGCCGCGGCGGCCTCTGCCATCACATCGCCGGGATCGGCATCGCCCGAAAGCTCGGCCTCGACCGTGTCCTCGACCGCCTGGGCCTCGTCGCCAGTCTCGCCTTCATGCTCGGCGGTTTCGTCGGTGGGAGCCTCATAAGCCTCCCTGACAGGGCGGCCGCGCTCGTCCTCATCGTCGCGATGGTGGAAGTCGCGCTCGCGGACCGGGCGGTCGCCGACCGGGATGCGGTAATAGTCAGGGTGGATTTCGGGGAAGGGCAGGAAGCCGTGGCGGTTGCCGCCATATTCGACGAAGGCCGCCTGCAGCGAGGGTTCGACCCGGGTCACCTTCGCCAGATAGATGTTGCTTTTGATCTGGCGGCGCGCCGCCATTTCGAAGTCGAACTCTTCAAGGCGCGTGCCATCGACGACTGCCACCCTTGTTTCTTCGGGATGGGTCGCGTCGATCAACATTCTTTTTGTCATAGTAATTCCTCTGAAGGACACCTGACCTCCACCCCCCTCGCGACAGGCGGGTCGGGATCAGGTCCTTCTGCTTGCAGCGCTTGCATTCGATTCGATACCCGACAAACAGCGCTCAAGAAGCGGCCAGGGCGGGTGCGTCATCGAAAGCCGGCAAACAGCCGGTTTCGCTGCGATTGAAACATAAAACTCAATGGAGGTTCCGCGGTGCTGGCCGGCTCCCGCGCTCGCTGCAATCCCGGGTCTTCGAGGCCCGTCCGGATCACAGCAAATGGGAGATTTTCATCGACCGCCGCGTCACACTCCGTGTCGCGTTTTCTACCATAGCCTGTGGTTCATTTCGGCTCAATGTTTCATTTCGCCGACATCGCCCAGGCCATCCGTCAATATATTGCAGCTTTGAGGCGACAAGATAAGATCGAATCTGATAGAATCATCGTAATAAGCTGAGAAAACTCGAATTCTGGCGCTGAGTTTGCTATGGCGAAGATCGTGATTCGATATTGGTTCGCGCTGATTTTCGGCTTGACCGTGCTCGCGCCGCCGCAGGCCGGGGCCGGCAAGGCGCCCCTGTTCACCGTCCAGCTGACCGCGAACGCCGCCAGCACGAAGGTCACGATTGGGGTTGGACAGGCCGCGCCCTATCGCGTGGCCCCCCTGGGGCCCGACCGTATCGCCGTCGATTTCGACGGCGTGACCCAGATTCCGGCCAGCACGGTAGCAAACGGCCTGGGGCTGGTGCGGTCCTACCATGCTGAGGCGATCCGGGGCGGCGTCCGCCTGGTGATAGACCTGGCGCGGCCGGCGACGGTCGTGGGCAGTGAGGCGCTGTCGCCATCGCGCGTGCAGATCGAACTCGCCCCGGGCGCCGCGCCTGTCGTCCGGACCGCATCCCTGCCGCTGCCAAGACCGGCGGCCCCGGCCCCCGTGCCGGCGAAGCCCATCCAGCGTGACGACGGGCCGCATGACGACGGACCGGACGACATCGCCGCGCTGATCGCCGAGCCGCCGCCCGCGGCCAAGCCCGCCCCAAAGCCGGTCGCCGCGAAACCCGTAGCACCCGAGCCGCGCGAGGAGGAACCTGTCAGGCCGGTCGCGGCGGTGCCCGTCGCAGCGATAACAGGGTCGCTGCCGGCGAAAAGCGGCAGGACGATGGAATCCATCATCTCGCCCAAGCGCACCATCGTCATCGACGCCGGCCATGGCGGCGTCGACCCGGGCGCGGAAAGTGTCGCCGGCTATCACGAGAAGGAGATCACGCTGGCCACGGCGCGCGTGCTCGCCCGCACCTTGGAGGCGACCGGGCGCTACAAGGTGGTGCTGACCCGCGACAGCGACGTCTATCTGAAGCTGCATGAGCGCGTGAACCGCGCGCGGGCGGCGCATGGCGACATGTTCATCTCGCTGCACGCCGATTCCGCCGTGGCCGACCGGTCGACCCGTGGCGCGTCGATCTACACGCTGTCGGAAACGGCCTCGGACGCCGAGAGCGACCGCTATGCCCAGCGCGAGAACCGGGCCGACGCGATCGGCGGCGTGGCGCTTGGCGACCAGAGCGACGACGTCGCCGGCATCCTGGTCGACCTCACGGTGCGCGAGACGGTGAATGACGGCAACCGGCTGGCTGGCATGATGGTCGACTCGCTGGAGCATCACAGCATCATGCTGTTGCCGACGACGCCGCACCGTTCGGCCGGTTTCGCCGTGCTGAAATCGCCGGACATCCCGTCGGTGCTGATCGAGATGGGCTATCTGTCCGACATGGCCGACGCCCGCGCGCTGGCCGATCCGCGCCACCAGCAGCAGATCGCCGGCGCCATCGCCGACGGCGTCGACCGCTATTTCGCCTGGCTGCAGGTGTCGCGGTCGTAAGACCCTCGGCCGCAGGCCCTAGCTGATCCTGATCTTCAGGTGCTGCTTCTCGACGGCGACCCCGTTTTCGAAGATCGGGGCGAATTTCATGCTCTTCATCTGCTCCACCGCCTTATCGGTCGGCAAGTCCGGCTGCGACTGCCCGACAACCTTGACGTCTTTGGGCCGGCCCTCGGGTGAGAGCGTATATTCCAGCTCGATCCATTGCCCCGGCTTCAGATAGTGAACGTCGGCCTCACGGCTTCCCGCCATGCGGAAGTTGATCATGTATTTGATGTGGTCGGCGACCGGCGCCCCGAGCTCGGCCACAGTCTCGAATTTCCAGCGCTTGACGGCTGTTCTGCAGCTGTCTTCGAAGACGCCGCGCGGAAACGCACTCTCTATGACCGCTTGCGAAACCGAGCCGTCGTCCGCGATCGACAGGTCCATGGCGCAGAACCCGATAGCCCCGGCATATTCCGCCGCCGTCGGGTAGGTCGGCTTGACGATATGGACCGGTTTCGGCCGGATCTTCGCGCCGGCCAGCCGATAGTCGATGACTGTCGTCTGGCCGGTCAGGGCCTGCGGCTGGCCGTCGACGATCGCCGGCTGGTAGACGCGCTGCCTGACATCCTCGATCGCTTCCGCATCGAACACGCCGGGCGGGTTGGCCTCCAGGATATGGATGTTCCCGGTGCTGCCGGCGACGGTGATATCGAACCCCACCGTGACCTTCCCCTCCAGTTTTTCCTGGAACGCCTGCTTCGGGTAAAGCGGCGCCTCGGGGTTAAGCCAAAGCGGCCCGGTGTCGGCCGGCGGCTTGAAGCGGATGAGGATCGTGGTATCGGGCTGGTCGACCGCCTTGCCGTCGACCAGCCGCGGGCGGAAAGTCCATTGCTTGACGCCGGCGATGGCCGCGGCGTCGAACAGTCCGGCCGGGCTGCTTTCCACCACGGATGGATCGGCGACGTGGCCGTCCTTGCCGATGGTGAAGCGCAGCTTGACCGATCCCTCCACCGTGCCGGCGGCGCTCGGATATTCGGGGATCGGGCGGTCGATCGGCGCGGCCGGCTGGACAGTTTCGCCCCCCGCTGGGGCGGCGGCCACCAGCAGGCCCGCACACATCAAGAATACAGCACGCATCTGCCGCTCCGGCCCTTGAGGAATTCTGCTTTTTGCTGAATTTCTCTTTACCAAGTGCTATAGAGTTGCACTATCTAAATCATCGCCACGGCGTCCGCCGCCGCAGGATAATGATGTCGATGCGCACTCTGATCCTATCCAGCTTCGTTGCGGTGTTGGCAGCCTGCGGCACGGGCCCGGACCCGACGACCAAAGGCCTCGACAAGAGCGCCGCCAATTACTCGGTAACCGTCGCGGCGACCGTGTTGCAGCAGGGAAATTTCGACCGCGCCATGACGCTCGCCGACACCGCGATCGCCTCGAACCAGCTTGACCCCCGGAACAGGAATTTCGCCGAAGGAATCCGCGCCACGGCTGCGCTCCACACTGCCCGCTATGATCAGGCGGCCCAGGCCCTGGCCGTGTTTTCGGCGCACGAACCGGCGCGCGACGCCTCGGCGGCGGATGCGGCCGTTGCCGCACACCCTAACCGGCCCGACGGCTATTTCGCGCGGGCCGCATTGTCATTGAGCGCGGGCCGCTATGCGCAGGCCACTGGAGACTGCGACATCGCGATCGGGCTGGAGGTGGCGGCGGTGCACGTCGCCATACGGGATCGCGGCGCCTGGGAAAGCTTCGCCGAAGGGCACTATCGGGAGGTGACCGGCGATCTGGGCGACAATTCGGCCAAGGTCGCGGCCCAACCCTATGAGTTGCTGCTGCTTCACCTGGCGCGCGCCAAGCTGGGGCGAGACGACACGCAGGAGCTGGGCCGGGTCGTCGATTCCGTCGGCGCGACCGATTGGCCGGCGCCGGTGCTGGCATTCTATCTCGGCCGTATCGACCAGAAGCAGCTGTTCGACGCCGCCGATGACGGCCCCGATTCCAAGGCGCGCGCCGGCAGGCGCTGCGAGGCGAATTTCTACGCCGGCGAAGCCGCCGGCCTGCGCGGGCGGCCGGACGAAGCGCGCGACCTTCTCGATACGGCGATCGATCGCTGTCCGTCCTCTTATTTCGAAGCCAAAGCGGCCTTCGGCGAGCGTTCCCGCCTGCCGAAATAGCGCCGGCCCGCCCGGGGCAAGCGAATTTTCCTTGCCCGACCGCGACAGTCCGCCCAACTGTCCGGGAATAATCTGCGTATAATATTGATCATGAGGACCGCGCGAAGCGGTGCCAAAGAGGTCTGGGTTGAAGCGTCCGCTGCTTGCTCTTGGGTTGCTCTGGTTTGCCGTCTCATCCGTACCGGCACGCGCCGCCGCGCCGGTGCCCATTGAGGTTTACGGCAAGCTGCCCCAGATCGAATCGCCCCGCCTGTCGCCGGACGGGCAGGCGATGGCGTTCCTCTCATCGATCAAGGGGCGTCGTTGCCTGGTCATTCACCAGCTGGATGCCCACCTGTCCGACGCCGGGCGCGCCGTGTGCCCCGGTAACTATGAGGTGCGGTCCTTTGCCTGGAAGAATCCCGACCGGCTGATCGTCGAGGTCTATACCCAGGGCCAGTCCCGCGGCGAGGAACTGCGGACGCAGAGCAAGCTGGTGTCGATCGACACCAGCGGCCACAACGCGGTGCCGCTGGTCGAGCCGGCGAACGAGCGTGCGGTCGATTTCGGGCAGGACCGGGTGATCGACATGCTGCCCGAGGATCCCGGCCATATCCTGATCGCCGGCTACCGGACCGAGAGCGACTCCCCCGATGTGATCAAGGTGACGGTCGAAACCGGGCACCGGCGCACTGTCGTTCCCGGACAATATCGGATCGCCACGTGGAAGACCGACGGCGCCGGCCAGGTCCGGCTGGGCGTCGCGGTCGATGACGGCATGGTCAAGGTCTATTACCGCGACGACGGGGACGGGCCATTCCGGCTGATCCGCCAGGTTCCCGCCGCCGAAGCGTCGAAATTCGCAGTGCTGGCCATCGGCCGCGAGCCGGGGACACTGTGGGTAGCGTCGACCGAGCGCACCGGCTATCGCGCCGTCTATCGCTATGACGTCGCGACCGACCGGCTGCTCGAACCCTACGCCAGCGTTCCGGGTTCCGATATCGACAGCCTCGTCGTCGATCGCGGCCTGCCGCTGGGATACGGCTATACGATCGACGAGCCGGTGATGGTCTATACCGACCCCAGCTTTCACGTGGATGCGGAGCAGGTGGCGGCGGCGCTGCCCCAATACCGCACCACCGTCGTCGATTCCGCCGCTGACGGGCACCGCCTGCTGGTGCTGGCGGCGGGCGGCACCCTGCCCGGCTCGTACTTCATCCTGACCCGCGGCAAGAATACCGCCGCCCTGGAACCGCTGGGCGCGATCCGGCCCGATATTCCCGCCGCGGCGCTGGCGCCGGTGACGCCCATCTCCTACCGCGCGCGGGATGGCCTGACGATACACGGCTATGTCACTCTGCCGCCGGGGCGGTCGTTGTCGGACAAGGCGCCGATCCCCTTTGTCGTGCTGCCGCATGGCGGCCCGTCCACGCGCGACGTTCTGGGTTTCGACTATCTGGCGCAGATGATCGCCAGCCGCGGCTATGGCGTGCTGCAGCCCAACTATCGCGGCTCACGCGGCTATGGCGGCGATTTCGAGAAGGCCGGCTTCGCGCAATGGGGCCTCAAGATGCAGGACGACGTGACCGACGGCACTCAGTGGCTGATCGACCGGAAGCTGGCCGATCCCGCCCGCATCTGCATCGTCGGCTGGTCCTATGGCGGCTATACCGCGCTGATGGGGGCGATCAAGACGCCGAGGCTCTATCGCTGCGCCGCCAGCATGGCCGGGGTCACCGACCTTCGCCGCCGGCTGGACCGCGCCAACCAGTCGCGTTTCGCCGACCTCAACCTGCCGCGCTTCGACAGCGACCCGGCGATGATCGAGGAAAATTCGCCGGTTCTGCATGCCGACCGCATCCGCATTCCGGTCTTCCTCGCCCATGGCCGGCGCGACTTCACCGTTTCGATCGCGGACAGCGAGGCGATGGAAGACGCGCTGCGCCAGGCTGGAAAACCGGTCGAGACGCTTTATTTCGACGATGATGACCACTACCTCTTCCGGGAGGAAGACCGCATCGCCTTTCTGAAGGCGCTGGAGGGCTTTCTCGCCACCAATCTCGGGCCCGGGCTTGCCGCCGCGCCGGGTGCGACGGCGACGAACTAGCCAGCGCCCCGGGGGGTTCGGTATCATCGGCGCCTGTTCATAGGAATTCTGGCCAATGCGCTTCATTCTGATCGGGCTGTCGGCTCTCGGCATCCTCGTGGCCGGCGGCATCGTGGCGATATACCTGGTGCTGCATCACTACAGCGAGGGCCTGCCCGACTATCGCGCCCTGGCCGACTATAAGCCGAGGGTCGTGACCCGCATCCATGCCGGCGACGGCGAGCTGCTGGCCGAATTCTCGACCGAGAAGCGCATCTTCGTGCCGATCGATTCGATCCCGAAGCTGGTGAAGGAAGCCTTCATGTCGGCCGAGGACAAGAATTTCTATCAGCATAAGGGGGTCGATCCGGAAGGCATCGTGCGCGCCGCCGTCACCGACCTGAAGAATCTGCACTCCGAAAAGCGCCCGGTCGGCGCCTCGACCATCACCCAGCAGGTCGCGCGCAACTTCCTGCTGACCAACGAGGTCTCGATCGCCCGCAAGGTGAAGGAGATGATCCTCGCCTACCGGATCGAACAGGTGCTGACCAAGGACCAGATCCTGGAGCTGTACCTCAACGAGATCTATCTGGGCTTCAATTCCTATGGCGTGGCTGCCGCGTCGCTGGACTATTTCGACAAGCCGCTGGATGAGCTCAGCGTTGCCGAAGTCGCCTTCCTGGCGGCGATCCCGAAGAATCCGAACCGGTATTTCCGCGAGAAGAACCGCGACGCCGCGATCGAGCGCCGGAACTACGTCGTCAACCGGATGCTGGAGGATAAATACATCACCCAGGCCCAGGCCCAGGAGGCGATCGCCACGCCGCTGTCGTTCCTGCCGCGCCATGACATCGCCACCGTGCCCGCCGGACACTTCACCGAGGAGGTGCGGCGCCAGCTGCTGGCCACCTATGGCAAGGACGGGCTCTATGGCGGCGGCCTCTCGGTGCGCACCACCCTGGATCCCAAGCTGCAGGAGATCGCGGTCAAGTCGCTGCGCGACGGGCTGGTCTCCTATGATCAGCGCCATGGCTGGCGCGGGCCGGTGACCCATTTGCCGAACATGAACAGCTGGGCCGAGCAGCTGTCCAAGGTGCCGCCGCCCGACGGGGCCGAAACCTGGCGGCTGGCGGTCGTGATCAATGCCGAGGCCGACAGCGCCAAGGTCGGCTTTGCCGACGGCAAGACCACCGAGCTGCAGATGTCCGACATGCGCTGGACCGGCAAGTCCAAGGCCAGCCAGCTGCTGCAGATCGGTGACGTCGTGCTGACCCAATATGTCGAGGCGCCGGCGAAGCCCGAGGACAAGAAGAAGAAGGACAAGGATCAGGCGGCAGCCCAGCCGGCTGCCCCGGCCTGGCACTATGTGCTGCGCCAGATGCCCGAGGTGAACGGCGCGCTGGTGGCGCTGGACCCGCATACCGGCCGCGTGCTCGCCCTGGTCGGCGGCATGAGCTACGAATCGAGCGAGTTCGACCGCGCCACCCAGGCCAACCGCCAGCCGGGCTCGAGCTTCAAGCCGTTCGTCTATCTGGCCGCGCTGGATAGCGGCTTCACTCCGGAGACGATCGTGCTGGACGCGCCGGTCGAGATCGACCAAGGCCCGGGCCTGCCGTTGTGGAAGCCGGTCAATTTCGAGCATGAATTCCTGGGTCCCTTGCCGCTGCGCGTCTGCCTGGAGAAGTCGCTGGACGCCGCGACGGTGCGCGTCGGCCAGGCCATCGGCATGCCCAAGGTCGTCGAGTACGCCAAGAAGTTCGGGATCTCGGACAATCTGCCGCCTTATTTCTCCAGCGTCATCGGCGCAGGCGAGACGACCTTGATGCGGATGGTCACCGCCTATGCCGAGCTGGATAATGGCGGCAAGAAGCTGACCCCGACCCTGATCGACCGCATCCAGGACCGGCAGGGCAAGACGGTGTTCCGCCACGACACCCGCCAGTGCCCGGAGTCCAACGGCATCGACTGGAAAGACCAGAAGGTCCCGGAGATCGCCGACGACAAGCCGCAGATCCAGGATCCGCGCACCGCCTTTCAGATGGTCGAGATGATGGAAGGTGTGGTCCAACGGGGCACCGCCCGTTCGCTGGCAGCGCTGGGCCATCCGATGGCGGGCAAGACCGGCACGACCAACGATGCCAAGGACCTGTGGTTCATCGGCTTTACGCCCAATCTCGTGGTCGGCACCTATGTCGGCTATGACGAGCCAAAGTCTCTGGGCAAGCATGAGCAGGGCGCGACGGTGGCGGTACCGATCGTCAAGGAATTCATGACGTCGTTCCTTACCGACAAGCCGCCGATCCCGTTCAAGACGCCGCCCGGCCTGCGGCTGGTTCGCGTCGATTCGGGTTCAGGCAGCGCCATCTGGGAGGCGTTCCTGCCCGGCACCGAGCCCGGGGTGGATCACCCGCCCCCGCCGGGCGCAGATCTGCTGACCAATGCCGGCTCACAGAACCTGCCGTCGGCCACCACGGGTACGGGTGGGATTTATTAGCAGCTTGTAGGATGGGTAGAGCGCAGCGAAACCCATCGCACTTCGCACCGAATGATGGGTTTCGCCTATGGCTCTACCCATCCTACGCAAGAGGGAAAGGGCGCTCATGACCGACGTTCAGATCAAAGCTGCCGACGGCGGCACGTTCAGCGCCTATCTGGCGGAGCCGAAAGGCACCGGAAAAGCCCCCGGCATGATCGTGATCCAGGAGATTTTCGGCATCAACGGCAATATCCGTGCAATCTGCGACGACTATGCGGCGCAGGGCTATGTCGCGCTGGCGCCTGACCTGTTCTGGCGGCAGGAGCCCGGCGTACAGCTCGACTCCACTACGAAGGCGGGCTGGGATCGCGCGATGCAGTTCTTCCAGGGCTTCAGCGAGACCAAGGGCGTCGAAGATCTGAGCACTGCACTGGCCTGGCTGCGCCAGCATCCACGCCTGTCGAACAAGGTCGGCTGCGTCGGTTACTGCCTGGGCGGCAAGCTGGCCTATCTGATGGCGACGCGCTCGGACGTCGACGCCTCGGTGGGCTATTACGGGGTTGCCATCGAAGGCAGCATCGGCGAGGCCGCGGCGATCACAAAGCCGCTGATGCTGCACGCGGCGGAGAAAGACGGCTTCTCGTCGCCCGAGGCGCTGAAGAAGGTCCAGGACGGGCTGGCCCCCATCGTTCATGCCACGGTCCATGTCTATCCCGGGCAGGACCATGCGTTCGCGCGGAAAGGCGGCGAGCATTACGATGCCGGCGCGGCGAAGCTGGCCGACGGCCGCACCGAGCAGTTCTTTGCCGACAACCTGAAGGCCTGAGACGTGAAGGCCCAGGCAGTTCGCATCCACGAAACCGGGGGACCCGAGGTCCTGCGGGTCGAGGAGATCGAGGTTCCGGCGCCGGCCGCGGGCGAAGTCCGTATCCGCCAGACCGCCATCGGCGTGAATTTCACCGACACTTACAACCGCACCGGCCTCTACAAACAGAAACTGCCGATCGTGCTGGGGCATGAGGCGGCGGGGGTCGTCGAGGCCGTTGGCGAGGGCGTGCAGGGGCTGAAGGAGGGCGACCGCGTCGCCTATGCCGGCGGCCCGATCGGGTCCTATGCCGCCGCCCGCAACTATCCCGCCGAACGGCTGGTACCGCTGCCCGACTGGATCGACGACCGGACCGCGGCGTCATTGCTGCTGAAGGGCATGACGGCGGAATATCTGCTGCGCCGGACCTTTCCGGTGCAGAAGGGCGACTGGGTAGTGGTCCATGCCGCGGCCGGCGCGACCGGCGGCATCATGTGCCAATGGGCGAAGTTTCTGGGCGCCCATGTCGTCGGCACGGTCGGCAGCGCAGCGAAAATCGAGATCGCTGAGGCCAACGGCGCCGAAAAGGTGGCGGTGACGGCGGAGGAGAACTGGCCGGCCAAGGTGCGGGACTTCACCGGCGGCGAGGGCGTGCCGGTGGTCTATGACAGTGTCGGCGCGGACACGTTCGAAGGCTCGCTGAAGTGCCTCAGGATGCGCGGGCTGCTTGTGTCGTTCGGCAGCGCCTCCGGGCCGGTCCCGCCCTTTCCACTGTCGAAGCTGAACGACATGGGGTCCCTCTACGCAACCCGGCCCAAGCTGTGGGACTATGTCGCCCAGCGCAAGGAGCTGATGGAATCGGCGGCGGCTCTGTTCGATGTCGTCCATCGCGGCGCCGTCAAGGCGACCGTCGCCAAGACCTTCCCGTTGGCCGAGGCCGCCGAGGCGCACCGCGCGATCGAGAGCCGGGCGGTTACCGGATCGATAATCCTCCTGCCGTAACTGCCCTCGGGGCGTAGCGCGGGCAGGCGCTGTTCGCGGAAAGATAGAGGTCGTGCTCGGCGCAGAGTCCGTCATCGCTGCGTACCGAGGCATGGCCCGAGCTGAAGCTGGTCAGGCCGGGCAAGGCCTTCTCCAGATAGGCGGGATCGTTGCGGAAGTGCCGGCACGTCCCGCAACTGTCCCCCGGCGCCGCGCGCGACAGGAACGACAGCCAACCCATCAGCGTGTCAGATTTTGCCAGTGCGACGCGAACACGAAGGCCGACAGGATAAAGCCGAGCACGACATTGACGGCCACGCCGGCAGTGAATGCCAGGAACGGTTTGCGCCCGGCGCTGGCCAGCTCACGGAAGCGGGTGGTGAGCCCGATGCTGAGGAAACAGAAAATGAAGGCCCAGGTGCGCAGATCCTTGATCGGGCCGACCAGAACCGGCGTCACCACTTTGTTGTAGTCCGCCAGGCTGTATGACGCCGTCGCCCAGGTGATGAAAGCCGAGGCGATGACGAAGCCGATGACGAATTTCGGGAAGCGCCACCAGATCTGCGTCACGTCGGGCTTCTGCCCGGCCGCCGTCGCCTCCCACCGGGTGGTGGCGATGATCGCCATGACGAAGGCCCAGATGCCGATCCAGACGTCGCGGCCGACGACCTTCATCAAGGTGAAGGCGAAGACCGCCTGGTCGCTGGTGCCGGCGATGCCCGGCACCTGCCCCGCCAGGTTGCCGTAGGACTGGGCGGCCGCAAGTCCCGCCGCATCGGCGAACTCCGACGTGCCGATCCAGGCGCCGGCAATGCCGGTGGGCAGGCCGAGCGCACGGCTGATCAGCGGCAGGACGAAGATCATGACGATCGCCCACAGGATCACCGTGGTGATGGCGATGGGCGCATCTTCCTTCTTCGCGCCCACCGCGCCGGCGATGGCGATGGCGGCCGAGACGCCGCAGACCGCGCCGCCGGCGCCGAGCGTGGCGCAGAGCCGGCGGTCGAGGCCCATGGCCCGGCCGACCCAGAAGATGACCAGGAAGGTGGTGATCGAGACGATCGAGGCCTGGAGGATCGCAATCGGCCCGGCCCAGATCATCAGAGTGAAGGGCAGTGTGGCGCCGAGCAGGACGATGCCGACCTTGATGTAGAATTCGACCCGGAAACCGGCATCGAGCCAGCGCGGCAGGCCGATCAGGTTGGAGATCAGCATGCCGAGCAGCAGCGCGACCAGCGGCGGCTCGAGATTGTATTTATTCGCCTGGTCCCATTGGCCCAGCGAAAAGATCACCAGAGAGATCAGGTAGAGCAGCAGGAAGGCAGGGATGAAGCGCGCGGCCTTGTGGCCGAGCACCGATGTGGCCGCGGTGAAGATCACCAGCCACAGGCAGAGCTGGGCGGCGTAGCGGACGATATTGGCCGAGAAATGGTCGGCGAGCTGGCCGAAATTCGACCATTTCGCCGGCGTGACCGCGATCCATTTCAGGCTGTCGCCGTTGGCGAACAGGGCATAGGCGACGGCGACGATGCCGAGCCCGATCCAGATCGCCCACCAGTCTTCCTTGCGCCACAACTCGCTCCAGCCTGAAGAACTCGGGCTGGGAACTGCACCGCCGGTCACGTCTGCGCTCATTTCCCCTTAACTCCTGCTGGAGTACGGATTTTGAGCACAGACGCTAATTTACACGGCTATCATCGTCAATGGACTATAACTACAATACAAATCAGTAGTTAGCGCTATTGATTCATCGACTGGAAGAAGTCGGCGTTGTTCTTGGTGTGCTTCAGCTTGTCGAGAATGAACTCGACGGCGTCGGAGGTGCCCATCGGGTTGAGGATACGGCGCAGCACCCACATCTTCGACAGCGTGCCGCGATCGACCAGCAGCTCTTCCTTGCGGGTGCCGGACTTGGCGATGTCGATGGCCGGGAAGGTGCGCTTGTCCGCCAGCTTGCGGTCGAGCACGATTTCCGAATTGCCGGTGCCCTTGAACTCTTCGAAGATCACCTCATCCATACGGCTGCCGGTATCGATCAGCGCGGTGGCGATGATGGTCAGGCTGCCGCCCTGTTCGATATTGCGGGCC
>Ga0207694_10001437_pt1 | contig 20438 bp, 19 predicted proteins | sample KBSC34metaG_FD_184353 | JGI IMG/M metagenome (GOLD analysis project Ga0207694, IMG submission 184353) | Corn rhizosphere microbial communities from Kellogg Biological Station, Michigan, USA - KBS C3-4 metaG (SPAdes) (version 2) | ecosystem: Host-associated > Plants > Roots > Rhizosphere > Soil... | reverse complement strand
GAGGAGTAGCTTGGTTGTGCGCAACATCGATGCGGGGTTTGCCAGACCGTCGAGTAACGGCAAATGAACGCGTCAGCGCGCGGTTTTGTTCTGATCGAGGAAATCGGCGAATGTCGAATCGAGGCGATCCAGATAACCTTTCTCTTCGTTGTTGAGAATGAAGCGGCAGGAATCGACGGACAACGGCCGCTGCGGCAACAGAAAACTGATCAGATAGTCGGAATATTTCTGGAATTCGCGCTGCTTGGCGTACACGCGAGCCACCTGTTGTGCCTGGTTGAAGTCCATGTGCGCCAGCGTCTGCGTCGCGATCGCGGTCTGGTAGGCCGAATCGAGCAGCAGCGGGCTGGCAACGCCGTGCCACCCCGGTGTTTCGGTGCAAGACCGCGGCCCGGACAGCGGATCGGCTTTCGCTTTCTCCGCCATTTCGGTATCGCTGTCGGCGATGTACTTGAGGCTCTTCACGACTTCCGCGCGGTTCGCTTCGATCTCCGCGCGCAGGGCTTTCAACGCCGTTTCGACCTGCCGATGCTCTTCGCGCTCGTGGCTCCATTCGCCGATGGCGAGCGCGAGCAGCACGCCGAGCACGACCGAGAACGTCTGCACCGCGATCTCGGCGAGGCTGATCGACTCGCGATGAAACCAGCGGCGCGTCGGGTTGGCCGGCACCGTCTCCGCGGCCGGCTCTAATTCCACGAACACACCACCTTGCCGCACTGGCCGACGTCCATCAGGTCGAAACCGCGCTGGAAGTCGTCGATGTGGATCTGGTGGGTCAATACTTTTTGCAGCGGGAATCCGGTCAGCAGCATCTGCGTCATCTTGTACCAGGTCTCGTACATGCGCCGGCCGTAGATGCCGTGCAGCACGAGGCCCTTGAAGATGACCTTGTCCCAGTTGATGCCCGCGCCGTTCGGCATGATGCCGAGCATGGCGATCTTGCCGCCGTGATACATGCAGTCGAGCATGTCGCCGAACGCCTTCGGGTTGCCGGACATCTCCATGCCGATGTCGAAACCTTCCATGTGCAGATCGGCCATCACGTCCTTGAGCGACTGCTTGGACACGTTGACCACGCGGGTTGCGCCCATATCGGCGGCAAGCTTCAGGCGGTAGTCGTTGACGTCGGTGACGACGACGTTGCGCGCGCCGACCCATTTCGCGATGCCCGCGGCGATGATGCCGATCGGACCCGCGCCCGTGATCAGTACGTCTTCGCCGATCAGGTCGAATTCAAGCGCGCAGTGCGCCGCGTTGCCGTAGGGATCGAAAAACGCGGCGAGCTCGGACGGAATCTGGTCCGGCACCGGCCACAGATTGGATGAAGGCATCGCGATGTATTCGGCGAACGCGCCGTTGCGGTTCACGCCGATGCCGATCGTGTGCGGACACAGATGCTGCTTGCCCGCGCGGCAGTTGCGGCAGACACCGCAGACGATATGGCCTTCGGCCGACACGCGCTGGCCGACCGTGTAGCCGCGCACGCCCGGTCCCATATCGACGATGCGGCCGACGAATTCGTGACCGATGACGAGACCCGGCTTGATCGTGCGCTGCGACCACTCGTCCCACTTGTAGATGTGCAGGTCGGTGCCGCAGATCGCGGTTTTCTCGAGCTTGATCAGGACTTCGTTCGGTCCGATTTCCGGCATCGGCACCTGTTCCATCCAAATACCTTTGCTCGCCTCGCGCTTGACCAGCGCTTTCATCATTGCCTGCGACATAGCGGTGTCCTGGTAGGGGTGCGAGATTATAGCCGCGAGGCGCAATCGCTGGCCGGAAAGCCGCCAGGACGCGCCCTTCCGGCTTTCGCCGGAAGGGGAGTACTTCTATGCTTTCGCTCCCACTTGCCGTTCCCGCCCGATGCCTTCCTCGACCGACCCGCGCCCGCTCGCGATCTTCCTGATGGGGCCGACAGCTTCGGGCAAGACCGCGCTCGCGCTGCAGCTGGCCGACCGGTTTGCGACCGCACTGATCAGCGTCGACTCGGCGCTCGTCTATCGCGGCATGGACATCGGCACGGCGAAGCCGGACGCGGCGACGCTCGCGCGCTATCCGCATCAGTTGATCGATATCCGCGATCCGAAGGAGGCGTACTCCGCCGCCGAGTTCCGCGCCGACGCCTTGCGCGAAATGGCGTCGATCGTGGCGGCGGGGAAGACGCCGTTGCTGGTCGGCGGCACCGGCCTGTATTTCCGATCATTGCAGCACGGCCTTTCCGACCTGCCCGAGGCAGATATCGAGCTGCGCGAACGTCTGGCCGGCGAGGCGCGGGAACGCGGCTGGCCCGCCCTGCACGCGCGTCTGGTCGAACTCGATCCGGCGGCGGCGCAGCGCATCCGGCCGGGCGATGCGCAGCGCATCCAGCGCGCGCTCGAAGTCATCGCGCTGACCGGCAAGCCCTTGTCGCAACTGCAGGGCGGTCAGCGCGAACGTTTTCCCTACCGGGTGCTCAAGCTGGCGCTGATGCCGGCGGACCGCGCCGCCCTGCATGCGCGCATCGCCGAACGCCTCGACGCGATGTTCGCTCATGGTTTCGTCGATGAAGTGCGCGCGCTGCGTGCGCGCGGCGACCTTAATGCCGACCTCGCTTCGATGCGTGCGGTCGGTTATCGCCAGGTCTGGCAGCACTTCGACGGCGAATTCGATCTGGCCGAGTGCCGCGAGCGGGCGATTCACGCGACCCGTCAGCTGGCCAAGCGCCAGATCACCTGGTTCCGGGCCGACCGCGACGCGCTCGCGATCGATCCGTTCGATCCCGGCCACGCTACCCGGGCGACGCGGACCGTGGCGGATTTCCTGACGTCGCCGAAGGCGCTTTGACTGCTTCCCACAAAAGGAAATGCGCGGCAGGTCCTACCCGATTTTGTTAAAAAAGGATACAATTACCCATCTTGAGCCGAGGCGTCGTGACCATATTTCTGGGGACGTCCATTTAGTCGGCTCGCACAAGTTGGTAAGAAGGCAAGGAGAACAAGAATGTCCAAAGGTCAGTCGTTGCAGGATCCCTTCCTGAATGCATTGCGTCGCGAGCGCGTTCCGGTCTCGATCTATCTGGTCAATGGCATCAAACTGCAGGGGACGGTCGAGTCGTTCGATCAGTTTGTCGTGCTTTTGCGCAATACCGTGAGCCAGATGGTCTACAAACACGCCATTTCCACGATCGTCCCGAGCCGCAATGTGCGTATCGGCGGCCCCGACGCCGGTCACCCAGGTGGCGCTGAGGCGGAAACGGTCGAGGGCTGAATACCCTGTTCGAACGTTCACGCAAAGGTGAGCGCGCGCTGCTCCTGCAGCCGCGCTGGGTAGGCGAAAATTCCGCAGCCGGGGGCAATACGGACGAAGCCGACGAGTTCGGCGAGCTTGCTCGTTCGGCCGGCGCCACGGTGGTCGGCACGCTGGGCGCACGCATCGAGAAACCCAATCCCAAGTTTTTCGTCGGCTCCGGCAAGGCTGAAGAGCTGAAGGTGCAGCGCGCCGCGCTCGACGCCGACCTGATCCTCGTCAACCATGCGCTTTCGCCCGTGCAAGAGCGCAATTTGGAAAAGTATACCGAGTGCCGTGTCGTTGACCGCACCGGTCTCATCCTCGACATCTTCGCCCAGCGCGCGCGCTCGCACGAAGGCAAGCTGCAGGTCGAACTCGCCCAGTTGAAGCACATGTCGACGCGCCTCGTGCGCGGATGGACACACTTGGAGCGCCAGCGCGGCGGTGCGATCGGCCTGCGCGGCCCCGGCGAGACCCAGCTCGAACTCGACCGCCGCCTGCTCGCCGGGCGTATGAAACAGCTCGAGCAGCGCCTGGAAAAAGTCGAAACCCAACGCAATACGGCACGGCGTGCACGGCAGCGCAATGCGGTGCCGACGGCGGCGCTGGTTGGCTATACCAACGCGGGCAAGTCGACGTTGTTCAATACGATCACGGGCGCGGGCGTCTACGCCGCGGACCAGTTGTTCGCCACGCTCGATCCGACCTTGCGCCGCATGGACGGCCTGGCCTGCGGCCCCGTGCTGCTCGCCGACACGGTCGGATTCATCCGCGATCTGCCGCACGATCTCGTCGCTGCGTTCAAATCGACGCTGGCCGAGACACGCGAGGCGGACATCCTTCTTCACGTCGTCGATGCCGCCGATCCCGAACACGACCAGCGTATCGAGGAAGTGCAGCGCGTGCTCGAAGAGATCGGCGCGCAGGACGTGCCGCAGATGTTCGTCTACAACAAGATCGACAAAGTCGACGGCGCACGGCCGCGCTCGGAAACCATCGACGGCGGGCGCACAGCGCGTGTCTGGGTATCGGCGGTCAGCGGCGAGGGGATCGATCTGCTGCGTGAGGCGCTTGCCGTGGCCCTGCAGCGCGATCGAGTGCACGGCTGGCTCATGCTGCCCGATCACGCGGGGCGCCTGCGCGCGCGCCTGATCGCCGCGGGTTTCGTTCGCGCCGAACGCCCGGCCGAACGCGGCTGGGAAATCCAGATCGACGCCCCGCGTGCCCTGATCGAACCCTTGTTCGGCCTGCCGGATGGCGAAGGCGATTGGCTGCGCGAGCAGCTGTCGCGGCCCGAATTACTTGCTGCTTCCGGGGTAGCTCCCTACAATTCGGCGGCAACCGCGCTTTAATTTTCGCCAATCCGGTTGCATATCGATTGCGGACGCGGGCCAACCTCGGGTCCCCGATCGACCAATGGAGACCATGATGGCCTGGAATGAACCCGGCAGCGGCAACCGCGATCCCTGGAAAGGCAAGAAAGACTCGCCCGACGTCGAGGCGTTTTTGCGCAAGCTGCGCGAAGGCTTTGGCGGCCTGTTCGGCGGCGGCAAGGGCGGCAACGGCGGCGGTTCGTCGTCGCCACCTCTCGGTGGCATCCTCCTCGGCATCGTCGCGCTGGCCCTGATCTGGCTGGTTTTCGACAGTTGGATTTCGATCGACGCGCAGCGCGTCGGCGTGGTGCTGCGCTTCGGCAAATTCGAACGCATCATGCACAACGGCCTGAACCTCAAATGGCCTTCGCCGATCGAGCAGGTCATCAAGGTCGAAACGACGAGCCGGCAGACGGCCGATGAAGTGCGCATGCTGACCAAGGACGAAAACATCGTCCAGATCAATTTCACCGTGCAGTACCAGGTCGTCGACGCGCAGAAATACCTGTTCGCCGCCACCTCGCCCGACGAAGCCCTCAAGCAGGCAGCGGAGAGTGCCGTGCGCCAAGTGATCGGTTCGAGCGACATGGACCAGATCCTGTCGAGCCACGGCTCCGACATCGTCGGCGAGACGAAGAAGGTGCTGCAGGCGACGCTCGATGCCTACGCCGTCGGCCTCAACGTCAACGAGATCAATTTCCAGAACCTGCTGCCGCCGCACGAAGTGAAGGAAGCATTCGACGACGTGAACAACGCGAGCAACAACCAGAAGCAGGCGATCAATGACGCGCAGGCGTATGCGGCGAAAGTCGTGCCGCTCGCGCGCGGCGAGGCATCGCGCATTCTTGCCGACGCCGAAGGTTACAAGGCCGCACAGATCGCCAAGGCCACCGGCGATGCGCAGCGCTTCAGCCTGATCGAGTCGCAATATCGCGCGGCGCCCGAAGTGACGCGCAAGCGCCTGTATCTGGAGACGATGCAGCAAGTGCTCGGACACAGCCAGAAAGTGATCGATTCGAGCAACGGCAAAAGCATTCTTTATCTGCCGCTCGACAAGATGAAAGCCGAAGCCGCTGCGACTGCGGCCGCTGCTACGGGAGGCGGCCAATGAAACTGATCACTCCTATCCTCGCGCTGCTTCTCGTCGTGCTCATGGTCAATTCGGCCTTCATCGTCAAGGAGGGCGAAAGCGCGCTCGTCATGCAGTTCGGCCGCATCCAGGGCGACGTCGGCAAGGTGAGCCCCGACTACGGCCCCGGGCTGCATTTCAAGATTCCGCTGATCCAGAACGTCGTGCGCTTCGATCGCCGCATGCTCAATCTCGAAGCCAAGCCGGAACGCTACTTCGACTCGGGCAAGAATCCGGTCAACGTCGATTTCTACGTGAAATGGCAGATCGAGAATCCGGCGCTGTACTACCGTTCGTTCGGCGCAGATTCGTTCCAGGCCCAGGCGAACAGCCGCCTCACGCCGATCATCAAGGATCCGCTGCGCTTCGAGTTCAATTCGCATACGTTGTCCGATCTGATTGCCAGTGCGCGTTCGGACATCACCGAGCGCGTGCGCGACCAGGCGAACAAGGCCGCTGTCGGACTGGGCATTCATGTCGTCGACGTACGCATCAAGCGCATCGAATTTCCCGACGAAGTGCTGGTTTCCGTGTACAAGCGCATGAGTTCGGAACGCACGCGCCTGGCTAATGACCTGCGCTTCACCGGCGATGAGCAAGCGGCGAAGATCAAGGCCGATGCCGACCGCCAGGCGCAAGTCATCAAAGCCGAGGCCGAGCGCGACGCGCAGACCAAGCGCGGCGAAGGCGACGCCAAGGCGACCGAGATCTACGCCGGCGCCTACGGTAGGAATCCGGACTTCTACGCGTTGTACCGTTCGCTCGATGCCTATCGCAGCGCGTTCGGCAGCAGCGACGTGATCGTGCTCGATCCGAAGTCCGAGTTCATGAAGTACTTCGGCGAGTCCAAGGGCGAGAGCAAATAAGCTGCGCGCGGCGGGGCCTTGATGCGTACGACACGTACATCGCTGGCAGCGATTCTTGCGATGGTCTGCCTGGGCAGCAGCGCCGTACTGGCCGCTGCTCCCGTCCCGTACGCGGCACCGGGCCCGTTGCGCGAGCCGGCGATCTTCGCGCCGGCGGTGATATCGACGGGCGATTATGAATCCCATATCGCGTTCACGCCGGACGGCAAGGAAGCGTATTTCCTGAAGAACGCGCCGGGCTTCGATTTCTGGACGATCTTCGTGTCCACCTGGCACGACGGCCGCTGGAGCGAACCCAAGCTCGCGCCGTTCGCCTCCGGCCGCTACAAAGACGCCGATCCCTTCATCACCGCCGACGGCAAGCATCTGTTCTTCATTTCCGACCGCCCGGTGCCGGGCAAGGCGCATCGCGATCTCGACATCTGGACCGCGGACCGCGTCGGTGATCACTGGAGCGAACCGCGCAACCTCGGCAGCCCGGTCAACAGCGACGGGCAGGAGTGGTATCCCACCGTCGCCGCCGACGGCACGCTTTACTTCGGCTCGGATCGCCCCGGCGGCAAGGGCAAGACCGATATTTATCGCGCACGCTTCGTCGACGGCAAATACACCCTGCCGGAGAACCTCGGCGACGCCATCAACACGGCCGGCGACGAATACGAACCATTTCTCGCGCCAGACGGACGCACGCTGTTCTTCATGGCCGACAATCGCGAAGGCCGTGGCGATTCGGACATCTTCGTCAGTTGGCTGTGCAACGGCGTCTGGACCAAGTCTGAGCCGCTAGGCGGCGGCGTCAACTCGCCCGGCAACGAGTACGCGCCGAAGATCTCACCGGACGGTAAATATTTCTTCTGGAGCTCGACGCGCAGCACGATGCGCCGGCTCGCGGACAAAACATTCGACACGCAGGCCTACCTCGCCGCGATCCGCGGGCCGGGCAACGGCCTCGGCGACATCTACCAGATCGATCTCGACGCGCTGAATCTGCAACCGAAATGCGGTAAAACCGAAAAGAATTGACTCGGCTGCTGCGGCGCGCAGCGAGAAATCATATTTTGTATACTTTTGGAAATTTAAAATGGGCAAGTCAGTCGTAATTCTCGGCGCGCAGTGGGGCGACGAAGGCAAGGGCAAGATCGTCGATCTGCTGACCGAGCGCGTCAGCGCGGTCGCGCGCTTCCAGGGCGGCCACAACGCCGGCCACACGCTCGTGATCAAGGGCAAGAAGACGGTGCTGCACCTGATTCCGTCGGGCATCCTGCGCGAGGGCACGTTGTGCCTGATCGGCAACGGCGTCGTGCTCTCGCCGCAGGCGTTGAAAACCGAGATCGACGAACTGGAAGCGAATGGCGTCGAAGTCCGCTCGCGCTTGAAGATCAGCCCGGCGACGCCGCTGATCATGCCGTACCACATTGCCGTCGACCAGGCGCGCGAGAAGGCCGCGGGCAAGTCGGCGATCGGCACGACCGGGCGCGGCATCGGCCCGGCCTACGAGGACAAGGTCGCACGCCGCAGCGTACGCGTCGCCGACCTGATGTATCCGTCGGAACTGCCCGAGAAGCTGCGCGCCGCCGTGGACTACCACAACTTCGTGCTGACGCAGTGGCTCAAGGCCGACGCGGTCGACTATCAGAAAGTGCTCGACGACGCGCTGGCGTTCAGCGAGTACTTGAGGCCGATGATCGACGACGTGGCCACGCTGCTTTACGACGCGCGTCGTCGCGGCGAGCACATCATGTACGAGGGCGCGCAGGGCGCATTGCTCGACATCGATCACGGCACGTATCCGTACGTGACCTCATCGAACACCACGATCGGCGGTGCGCTCGCAGGCACCGGCGTCGGTGCCTGCGACATCGATTACGTGCTCGGCATCTGCAAGGCGTATGCGACGCGGGTCGGCGGCGGTCCGTTCCCGACCGAGCTCAACGACGAGATGGGCGAGCGTTTGCGCAAGGTCGGCAACGAGTTCGGTGCGAGCACGGGCCGCCCACGCCGTTGCGGCTGGATCGACCTCGTTGCGCTCAAGCGTGCGACGCAGATCAATGCGATCAACGGCCTGGCGATCACCAAGCTCGACGTGCTCGACGGCCTGCCGAGTGTGAAGGTCTGCATCGCCTACGAATACCGCGGCAAGCGCCGCGAACTCGCGCCGCTCGACGCCGCGGGGTGGGACGAGTGCAAGCCGGTCTACCTCGAATTCCCGGGTTGGGACGAGCCGACCAGCGGTGTGCGCGACTGGAACAAGCTGCCGGCCGCAGCGCGCGCGTATCTGCGTGCGGTCGAGGAATTGTCGGGTTGTCACCTCGCGCTGGTCGCCACGGGCGCCGACCGCGAAGACACGATCGTTCTGCGCGATCCGTTCGCCTGATCGGAGTCGATCGGCTCGCTCGAGCCGATCGAAGTTCTTTTACGCCGCGAACTGCAGACGCGCGAGCTCGCCGTAAAGCCCGCCCGCGCGCAGCAGTTCCGCATGCGTGCCTTGCGCGACGATGCGGCCGCCGTCCATAACCACGATGCGGTCGGCTTTCAGCACGGTGGCGAGGCGATGCGCAATGATCAGCGTCGTGCGGCCGTGCATGAGTCGCTCGAAACCTTGCTGGATCGCGGCTTCGGACTGCACGTCTAGATTGCTCGTCGCCTCGTCAAGCAGCAGGATCGGCGCGTCTTTGAGCAACGCGCGCGCGATTGCGATGCGCTGCTGCTGACCGCCGGACAGGCGCACGCCGCGCTCGCCGAGATAGGTGTCGTAGCCTTCCGGCTGCGCGGCGATGAAGTCGTGCGCTTCAGCGGTTCTCGCCGCCGCGATCACCGCGTCCTCGCTCGCATCGACGTGGCCGAAGCGGATATTGTCGCGCGCGCTCGCGCCGAAGATCACCGTGTCCTGCGGCACCAGCGCGATCGCGCCGCGCAGATCGGGCAGCGCGAGCTGCTTCAGATCGACGCCGTCGATGCGGATGCTGCCCTGCTGCGCATCGTAGAAACGCAGCAGCAGGTGGAACACCGTGCTTTTGCCGGCGCCGGACGGGCCGACCAGGGCGACGGTCTCGCCGGGCTTCACGGTGAGGGTGAAGTCGTGCAGGGTCGGCGCGTCCGGTCGCGAGGGGTAGCGAAATTCGACGTGTTCGAAGCGGATCTCGCCGCGCAGCGGTTTGGTCAACGCCACGGGTTGGTCCGGCGTGCGGATCGAGGGCGTGGCCGCGAGCAGCTCGCCGATGCGCTCCATCGCGCCTGAGGCGCGCGCGATCTCGCTCCACACTTCGGTCAGGCCGCCGATCGAGCCGGCCGCAATCACCGCATAAAAAACAAATTGACTGAGCACGCCGACGTCGAGGCGGCCGTCCATCACGCTGCGCGCGCCGCTCCAGAGCACAAGCGTGATCGCGCCGAAAATCAGCAGGATCACGAGGGCGGTCAGGATTGCGCGCTGACCGATGCGTTTTTTCGCCGTCGCGATTGCGCGTGCGATCGCCGCATCGTAACGCGCGATCTCGAACGGTTCGCGTGCGTAGGCCTGCACGGCATAGGTCGCATTGAGCGTTTCGTTGGCGATCGCCGAGGCGTCGGCGATGCGGTCCTGGTTCGCACGTGCGAGCCGCTGCTGGCGCCGCCCCATCAGCACGATCGGCGCGATCACGAGCGGGATCACGAGTGCGGCATAGCCGGCGAGGCGCGGGCTCGTTGCGATGAGCATGACCGCGCCGCCGAGCGCGGTGACCGCGCTGCGCAGCGCGACCGAGAGCGAAGAGGTCACCACGGTCTGCACCAGTTCGGTATCGGCCGAGAGGCGTGAGGTCAGCTCGCCAACGCGCGTGCGTTCGAAGAACGGCTGGTCGAGCTGAAGCAAGTGCGAGTAAAGCCGCTTGCGCAGGTCCGCGACGGTGCGTTCGCCGAGCAGGGTGATGCAGAAGTAGCGCGCGGCAGTGGCCAGGGCGAGCACGATCGAGACGCCGAACAGGCCGAGAAAGGCCGAGTCAATCACCGTCGAATTCGCATGCGCGAAGCCGTGGTCGATCATCACGCGCACCGCGACCGGCAGGGCCAGCGTGGCGATCGAGGACACGGCCAGAAACGTCAGCCAGCCGATCAGCAGTCCGCGGTAGCGGCGTAGATAGGGCCAGAGCAGCGGCAGCGCCGAAAATCGGCTGCGCGGCTCGGTGCGGGATTCAACGGATGCGGACACGCGGCTGCGCCTGACCTAGGGGGAACACTCTCGGAATGGTGACGCGGAACGCGAATTCAATCCACCCGCTGCAGAATGCTGCGACCGCGTGTCGCATCGGTGACCCAGGCGCGTAGCGCGTTGACCTGGGCGGTCGGCAGGATCAGGCGGAGCTCCGCGCCGTCGGCATCGAAACGCTCCTCGGCGATCGAGGCGCCGAATTCGCCGAGCCGGGCATGCAGCAGCGGCAGGGTGGAGAACGGCAGCGCGAAAGCGACGGCTGCCATCTCGACCGCCGCAGTTTTCGCCGCGAGACGCAGGCATTCGGCCGCGCAGCCGCCGTAGGCGCGCGCGAGGCCGCCCGCGCCGAGCTTGACCCCGCCGAACCAGCGCGTGACGACGACGACGGTGTTGTCCATCTGCTGTCCGTCGATCGCCTGCAGGATCGGTCGGCCGGCGGTGCCGCCGGGTTCGCCGTCGTCGTTGAAGCGGTATTGCTGGCCGAGGCGATAGGCCCAGCAGTTGTGCGTGGCCGAACGATCGGCGACCGCGGCGACGAAATCGATCGCCGCGGCCGGCGAGGTGACATTTGCGGCATTTGCCACAAATATACTTTTCTTCACTTCCTGCCGCAGCGTCGCCGGTGCGGAGAGAACGAAACGCGCGCCGCTCATTCGAGGCTGTGCAGATCGGACGGCACGCGAAAATCCGGATGCCGCGCGCGCAGGTCCGCGAGCGCCTGTTTCGCAGCATCGCGATGCCCGTCGCGCAACATCGTGCGAATGATCGCCACCCAGGTTTGCAACGGAGGCGCATCGGGCGGGTAAACGCCGCTGCGCACTTGCGCACCTGGCGAACTGTTGCCGGCTAGCTCCCAACGATAGCGAGCGGGATCGGCGGGATCAGGTTGGATGATCGGCGGTGGCCCGTCGGCCGGCATATTGTCGGAGAACGCCTGTTTCGCTTCGGCGCGGTTTTCGATTGCGGCTTGAGGCGCTGCGGTCGAAGGCGCCGCTGTGGGGGCCGGAGCAGATTTCATCATCTTCTGTTCGGCGGCTACTGGCGTGGACGGCTCGGCCGCGAAAGCCGGCGGAGGCGGCGCGGCGCGCGGAGGCGGCGCCGATTGCACCATCGGGGCATTCGCCGCCGGCGGGAACGCCGTCGGCTTGGCCGCATCCGTCGGCGCGGCAAGGGCTGGCGCTGCGGCACCGGCTGTCGCGCCGGCCGTGCGATCCGCCGACGATTTCGCTCGGGCCTTCGCGGCATCGGTAATCGGAGAGGATGGGGTTTGAGGCGCCATTGACCGGCGCAATTCGCGCTGAGGTTGCGATGTGCGTGCAGACACCTCCGCCGAGGCTTGCGCAGGCGCGGCTTCCTGCATCGATCCCGACACGGGCGCGGGAGCGGTGGCGTTGTCGCTTTGCGCGGGCGCCGCGGGTGCGACCTGCGCGGCGGGCGCGGTCTCGCGCGTCGACGATGTCGGCGGCGCGAGGCGCCAGGCCAGACCCGCGACGAGGACGAGCGTCGCCGCCGCGCCGAACGCGGGCAGCCAGGCGCGCGCGCGCGATGGCCGCCGCGATGATGTTTCCGTGGTCGTCGTATCCGGGTGTTGGCGCAATGCCTGCCGTGCCTGCGCGCGCACGCGCGCGTCGAGCGCGGCGTTCGGCTCTGGATGCGGCAGCTTGCGGTACAACTGGGCCATGCGCGAGTTTTCCTCGCGCAGGAACGCGTCGAACTCGGCGTCGAAGTCTTCCTGCGAGGGTTTCTTGATATCGCTCATTCGGCCAACCTCTCGCGTATTTTGGCGAAGGCGTAGCGCAGGCGCGACTTCACCGTCTCATGGCCCGCGCCGGTGATCTGCGCAATTTCCTCCAGGCCCAGCCCCGAGTCGACGCGCAGCAGGAAGGCGACACGCTGTTCGTCCGGGAGCGCCTCGAGCGCGAGCTGCAGACGCCGGCGCTGTTCGAAGTCGCTGAGGACTTCCTCGGGCCGCTCACGATCGGGCGCGTCGAGCTGGTCGAGCACGTGCTCGGTCTCGTCTGCGTCGGCTTGCGGCCGCTGCCGGCGCAAATGATCGACGATGAGATTATGCGCGATCTGCAGTAGCCAAGTGCTGAACTTCGCCTCGACGCGATAGCGCGAGCGCGCCTGGATCGCGCGGCTCCACGTGTCCTGGAACAGCTCGTCGGCCACCGCGCGCTCGGGCACGCTGCGCAGAATGAAGCGGTAAAGCATTCCACGCCGGCGCGCATAGAGCAAATCGAACGCGAACGCATCGCCGCGCGCGTAGGCGAGCATGAGTTCCTCGTCGGTTTTCTCCGTCCCCATTGGCGCGCAGGGTACGACAAATCGCGCGCGAGCGGCAGCCGTCCCGCGTGATGCGGGACTGGGGTTGATATCGATAGCGACAACGGCCATGTTTGGTGTAACGCAGATCAAACACCGACGGGGTTAGGATGAGGCCGGTTTCCCTCCGTGGCAAAACAACTTACCGCGAGCGGCATTCCATCGTGCGCCGCTGAACGCAGCAGAACAGTCGGAGCCGGACATGATTCACGAAATCCTCAAGATGGGCGATCCGCGCCTACTGCGCATCGCCAAGCCGGTCGGAGCCTTCGACACGCCGGAACTGAATTCGCTGATCGCCGACATGTTCGAGACGATGCAGGCCGCGGGCGGCGTCGGGCTCGCCGCGCCGCAGATCGGCGTCGATCTGCAGCTCGTCATCTTCGGCTTCGAACGCAGTGAGCGCTACCCTGACGCGCCCGCGGTGCCGCGCACGATCCTGATCAATCCGGAAATCACGCCGCTGTCGCAAGACAAGGAAGAGGGCTGGGAAGGCTGCTTGTCCGTGCCCGGCTTACGTGGCGCGGTCGAGCGTTACTCGCTGATCCGCTACACGGGTTACGATCCCAAGGGCGAGAAGATCGAGCGCGAGGCAGAGGGATTCCACGCGCGTGTCGTGCAGCACGAGTGCGATCACCTCATAGGACGGCTATATCCTTCGCGCATCACCGATTTTTCCAAATTCGGTTTTACCGAGGTCTTGTTCCCCGGCTTGGATGCCGCAGCGGACGAATAGCTTGGTTAGCGGAATTCCGGGCGCTTAGACGACAGAGGTGGCCGCCATTCGCGGCGTCGGAACAGAACTTGAGACGATGAATGGGTGTACCTAGCATCGCAGTGCTTTGCGGTGCGGTTTATGGCGACGAGCTGTGCTCGGGCTGTGCGCGCAACTTCGACGATACTGAAACGGCGTTGGAGCACCATTCGCTTCGGCAGCAGACGTATGTCGTCGATTTCAAGCTCGCGCTCGGTAAAAGTACCGGGCAGAAATTTCGACATCGAGCGCGTCGCATTTAGATTTGTCAACTTCTTGGCTATCTTTACTCAGTAAAATGTAGTATCTCGATTATAAGTCTAGGGGGAGTAGCAAGGATGAAGAGGGCGTTGACCCTATTGCTGTTTCTTTTCTCGGGATACGCGATATCCGCTCCCGCCACACATTTGGTCTTGGGCTATTCGTGTCCACCTGGTCCACCCTATGGACCATGCCCTGCGATTGCTGATCCGGTCTTCGATTTTCTGGGTTCGCCGATCTTCGCCTACGTAGCTGTAGTAGACGATTTTGGGCAGCGAGTCCCGAGTTTTACAGGTACAGTCAATTTCAGTAGCTCCGACCCGACTGCAATTTTTCCTTCATCGCACACCTTCAAAGCCGAGGAGAATTCGGTTTACTGGTTTACGTTCACCTTTCGCAGCCACCAAGGTGCTTTCACTGTGACTGCGACTGATGGGACGATTCTTTCTTTTCAATCGATATCGGTTGCAGACAATCTAGCCGGTGCTCCGGCCAGATTGAGTTTAATGATTTTAGGAAATGATGTGGCGTCAGCGCCGGTTGCTGCCCCAACGATGGACGGCGGGATGATGTTCTTCATGTGTGTTTGGTTCTGTGTTATTGCGCTCGGGAAGCTGTCGCAGCGCTCTGAACTGAGCAATATTTACTAGCAGAAACGATTTTGATCACATTCCGCTGGCGTCGAGCTGATATCTTAGACAGGCACTGCAGACGAGGGCTTCGGCGCCAACAGCTAATTCGGGCTCTGCGCGAGCAAATCGACGAGATGGTCTCTCCACACCGCCGCCCAGGTATGCGTGCTATGGCCGTGCGTGGCATCGCTGATCGGGATGACCACGGCGCGGCCGTGGGCCACGTTCTTGATCTCGCGTTCGAGGATGCCGAGTTCGGGCGGATTGATCTGGTCGTCGGCGGAGTTGATCGCGAGCAGCGGCGCCCGAATCGCACTAAGTTTCGGCTGCGGGTTGTAATTGCGCGAGGCATCGACCTGATAGAGGCAGTCGTTGGCGTCGTCCTCTTTCATCAGCGTGGCGATGCGGTCCTCGAGATATTTGTCCGCGGCGGCGCGCGTCGGGTACTCCTTCTGCCACTGCAGCGGCACCGAGCCCATGATCAGCAGGATGTGCAGCGCGTCGGCGAGGCCGCGCGGCTGCTTTGCGTATTCGCCGTTGTTCCATTCCGGGTCGTTGCGGATCGCGTCCATGAACATGCGGCGGAACATGCGATTGCGCCCGCCGATCTCCACAGGCAGCGAGGCCAGCGGCATCAGCGCATCCATGAAATCGGGATAGGTTTCGCCCCAGACCCACGTGTGCATGCCGCCCATCGACGTGCCCATGACCAAGCGCAGGTGATCGACCTTGAGCTTTTCGGTCAGCAGCCGATAGTCGGCCTTCACCATATCGTCGTAGTCGTACTGCGGAAATTTCATGTGCAGCCCGTCGCTCGGCTTGCTCGACTTGCCGTGGCCGATGCCGTCGGGCAGCACGATGAAATACTTCGTCGCGTCGAGCGGCTGGCCCGGGCCGAACAACTGGCCGGCGAAACGATCGTTGATGAACTGCGTGCCCGCGCCGCCGGTGCCGTGCATGATCAGCACGGCGTTGTCCACATGTCCCTTCTTATCCCGATGGATGCTGCCGAGCGTGCGGTAGTGCAGACGCAACTCGGGCAAGGTCTCGCCGCTGGCAAAACGGACGTCCTTCATCACGAAATCGCCTTCGGACGGCGTCGGCCACGTTTCGGCCCGTGCGCCGGCGCAGGCCACGAGCGCAGCAAAAGCGGCGACGAAGAGCGGAAATTTGCGCAGCATAGATTCACCCGATCGACTCAAGAGCCGGCGCAGTGTGCAATAAATGTGCGGCTTTGTCCCGTAGTACCGGTCGGGTTATCGTTGTCTGCATGAACACGTCTTCGATGGAATCGCGCGCCCGTTTCTGCGCAGCGCTGGCGTGCGGCGGAGTCGCCGTATTTGTGCTGATTTGCGGCGCCGTGCAGTTTCTGCGGCCCGATCTCGACTGGATCGCCGCGCCGTTGAGCTACTACCTTCTCGGCCCGTTCGGCGCCGCGGTGATTGCGGCGTATCTCGCGTTGTCGGTGGCATTGGTCGCGCTCGGATTCGGCTTCCGCTTCGCGCTCGCCGTCGCCGCGCGCAGCGGCGGACCGGTATTGCTGTTCTTGGCAGCAGGCGCGGCGCTCGCGCTAACCGCGTTGAGCGAGCCGGCCAAGTCGTATGGCCATCCCATGGAGTGGGAGGCCGTTCATCGGCTCGCCGCGATGACGACGTTTCTCTGCGTCACCGTGGCGATGCTTCTGCAATCGTTCTGGCTGCGTTACGACCCGCGATGGCGCGGCCGATTCGCCTTCGCCTTCACGCTCGCAGCGCTGACATTTGTCGCATTGTGGATTTATGCACTTTTCCACTTCTTCCCGAGCGGCATTTCGCAGAAGACCGTGATCGCGCTGATCCTCGCCTGGCTCGGCTGGGCGTCCTGGGGTCTTTGGCGCAGCTTGCGACGATGAACCCACCACCGCGCGCGAGCAATCAATCGCCGTCTGACGCTGCGGTCTTTCGCGAGCGCGGCCGGGTTTCATGGCGCAGACTGATCTCGCCATCTGCAAGGCGGGCAATGAGATGGCTGGAGTGCTGTGCTTGTTCGGCGGTGCGGAGCACCTCGCCGCTGTCGCGATCGAGCAGAATCGCGTAGCCGCGCTGCAACGTTGCGAGTGGGCTGACCGCATTAAGTGTGCGGGCCAGTTCGACGAGGTGCTGCTTGCGTCGATCGAGTCTGCGATCGAGCGCCGCGTCGAGGCGCTGGCGCAACCTGGTAAGTTGTTCGCGCCGTTGTGCCAATCGGATCAGCGGATGTTGCGCGCGCAGACGCGCGCGCAGGTGCGCCAGGCGTTCGCTGCCGCGCTGCAGGCGGGCGCGTGGATGCTGCGTGCGCAGTCGCGTCCACGCATGATCGAGTCGCTGCGCGGCGTTCTGCAGGCGGCGCAGGATCAGCGCTTCGAGGCGCGCTTCTTCGCGTTGCAGCGTGCGGCGAATCGCCGTGCCGTCGGGCACGAGGATTTCCGCCGCGGCCGAAGGCGTCGGCGCGCGCACGTCGGCGGCGAAGTCGGCGATCGTGAAATCGACCTCGTGGCCGACCGCACTCACAACGGGGATCGCGCAGGCGCGGATTGCGCGGGCGACGCCTTCGTCGTTGAATGCCCATAAGTCTTCGAGCGAGCCGCCTCCGCGCGTTAGTAACAGGACATCGTGCCGCCGGGCTTTCGATGCGGCGTTTAGCGCAGCGATGATGGCCGGCGGCGCTTCCTTGCCCTGCACAGGCACGGGGATCACCTCGACGTCGACCAGCGGGAAACGCCGCGAGAGCACGCTGAGCACGTCGCGGATGGCCGCGCCCGTGGCCGAGGTGATGACGCCGATGCATCGCGGCAATGCCGGCGGTGCGCGCTTTTTTGCCGCGTCGAAGAGGCCCTCGGCAGCCAACTTGGCCTTGAGCTGCTCGAACGCGCGCAGCAGCGCGCCTTCGCCGGCTTCTTCGAGATGTTCGACGATGAGTTGGAACTCACCGCGCGCTTCGTACAGGCTCACGCGCACGCGGGCGAGCACGCGCGTGCCGTCCGCTGGCTTGAAGCGCAGCAGCATCGCACGGTTTTTGAACATCGCGCAGCGTATCTGCGCCTGTGCGTCTTTCAGGCTGAAATACAGATGTCCCGACGCCGGGCGCGAGAAATTGGAGATTTCGCCTTCGACCCATATCAGCGGGAACGTGTCTTCGAGCAGATCGCGCGCGAGTCGAACCAGTTGGCTCGGCGAAAAGATTTCGCGCTGAGAGGCGGATGTTTCGGGGAAATCGGACATCGAACGGAAGAAGCTGCGAAGAGGCGGCCGTTCCGGTGAAACCGGAATGACGAATGCGCGAGGTTACTCTTCGCGACTATCCACGCCAACCTTTGCGCGCTCGCGCCGCAATTTGCGCCAGCGCAGCAGCAGACTCGTACCCGTCCACGCCGCCATCAACGCGAGCGGCCAAGCGACGATGCGCGGCCAGATCGCCGCAAGCACGGCGAGGATGATCAATAACACGGCGGCCGGCGGCAGCAGGCCCGCATCGGCGCTGCCGAGCAATCGTCGCCCGCCAATCGCCGCACCGACGGTGTTGACCAGACGCAACGTGCCCGCCGCGGCGCGGCTGGTGCTGCCGCTGCCGCCGCGAGCGCGCTTCGTCGGCGGTTTCGCGCAGGTCGGTCGCGCGCACACGTCGAGCACGACTTCGGTGGCGTTGCGCAAGTCGGCTTCGTATTGGGCGGCCATGCGTTGGGCAAACGCTTCGTCCTCGATCGCCACATCGATTTCGCAGTTGGTCAGCCAGCTCGCGAGGTTGAGGTTGCTCGAACCGACGCGCGCCCAGCGGTCGTCGGCGACCGCGGTCTTGGCGTGGATCATCGAACCGTTCCATTCGTAGACGCGCACGCCGGCTTCGAGCAGCGGACGATAGCCCGCGCGCGACAGGCCGGCGACGATTTGCAGGTCGCTGGTGCCGGGCACGAGCAAACGCACGTCGACGCCATCGCGCGCGGCCGCGCACAGCGCCTGCACGTAGGGGGCGAGCGCGACGAAATAGGCATCGGTCAGCCACAGCGTCTTGCGCGCCATCGCCGCGATGTAGAGATCGGTGCGATAGACGCCGGCGCGGTTCGGTGTCGTCGCGATGACGCGCAGGCTGGTGTCGCCGATGCGCGGCGGCGTGGCGATGTCGAGCGCGAGCGGCGTGCCGAGCTGCGCCCAGTTGTCGGCGAACGCGGCAGTGATTTCGGCGCAGGCCGGTCCGCGCAGGGCGATGCCGGTGTCACGCCAAGGCGCGATGTTGCGCGCAGGATCGCCGAGCCATTTCGCCGACAGGCACACGCCGGAGACGAAGGCGAGGTTGCCGTCGACGACGAGCAGTTTGCGATGATCGCGGCCGAGCCAGCCGAACGGGCTGTCCAGACGCGGCGGATTGAAGGCGCGCACTTCGCCGCCGGCCTCGATCAACGGCCGCCAGAATGCAGCGCTCGAACTGCCGAGGCAACCGAGCCAGTCGCGGATCACGGCGACGCGCACGCCGGCCGCCGCGCGCTCACTCAACGCGACGAGGAATTGTTGGCCGACGGCGTCGTCGACGATGATGTAGTTTTCCAGCAGGATGCGGCTTCGCGCCGCGCGAATCGCGGCGAGCCAAGCATCGAAATGCGCGCGCGCGTCGATCAGCAGTTCGACGGCGTTGCCTTCGCTGAGTTCGGCGCCGGTCGCGCGCTCGAGCGCCTGCGCGGTGAGGCTCTGCGCGGTGCGGGCAAACGGCGCGGCGATGGCGGGCGACGACGACATGTCGTCCGATTGTAAGCGTTGGCGACGACGCGGCGCCAACCGCGTCGCGCGTGAACTTCCCTCAGCCGGCGCGACGCGCGGCGGTCGCGTCTTCGCCGAGCGAGCGCAGATACTGGCGATCGAATGCGGCGAGCTGGCTTTCGAGTTCCGAATAGGGGCCCGGCTCCCAGGCGTGCGAGATGACGCCGCGATGCGCGTTCGAGCAGAGCTCCCAATCCTGGCGATTGGTCAAGTCCCAGAATTCGACGGCCGGGTTGGGATCGAAGCCGGGTGCGGCGATCGCATCGGGATGGAACAGCCATTCGCAGACGACGCGGGTGCGGTCTTTCGAGATCGGCAGCGCGCGATGCATCATCACGTAGTCCGGATGGAAGGAGAGGAAGCCGCTCGGGAACAGGCTGTAATAGTATACTTTGCCGCGTTCCGCCTCGGTCAGGCCGGGCAGCGCCGGAGCGCAGCGCTCGCCGCCCATGGTCATGCTGCCGTCGCGGTTGTTCATCCACATCGGGCCGCCGAGCACGGGGCCTTCGTCGAGATCATTTTCCGAGTTGCGGAACGGGGTGAGCTTGTTCAGGTGCGGATGCGCGAGCGGGCAGTGATAGCACTCGCTGAAGTTGTGGAAGATCAGTTTCCAGTTCGCATCGACCTCGTAGACCTTGCGCGCGGCCGCGCGCAGTTCCGGGGTGCGCCATTGCTGGAAGCGCTCGGCGAGGCCGGGCAGTGCGTCGGCGAACGGCGTTGGGGCGGGCGAGAGGTTGATGAAAAGAAAGCCCTGCCAGTTCGTCAACGCGGCGGAATGCAGCGGATAGTTTGCCGGGTCGAAGCCGGGGACTTCGTTCATCGTCGGCACGCCGCGCAGCGCGCCGTCGAGGCCGAAAGTCCAGGCGTGATACGGGCATT
>Ga0207694_10001433_pt1 | contig 20464 bp, 21 predicted proteins | sample KBSC34metaG_FD_184353 | JGI IMG/M metagenome (GOLD analysis project Ga0207694, IMG submission 184353) | Corn rhizosphere microbial communities from Kellogg Biological Station, Michigan, USA - KBS C3-4 metaG (SPAdes) (version 2) | ecosystem: Host-associated > Plants > Roots > Rhizosphere > Soil... | reverse complement strand
GGTTCCCGGCCAGGGCGCGGCGCGTGCCGGAAGTAAATTGAATGCCGCGGATCAGCCGCGAGATCACCACCATGGTGCGTGCCAGGCTCCAGCGCAGCGTGCGGTGCATCTTGGGCTTCATGCTGCGGGAGATGGCTTGCAGCTTCTGGCGGAATTGCTGGGCCTTGCGGTAGTTCTTGTCGATTTCGGCGATGACGGCGAGCAGTTCCTCGGCACGTTCCGGCAGGACTTCGTCGGCGACGACCAGATCCGGCATGATCAGCACGTCGCGGATCACGGTGGGATCTTCGCGCAGTATCTCCGGCATGGCCAGAATTTCGCGAATCACCAGAGCCGAGCGGGAGATGGCTTTGCGCACGGCGGCCTGGCCGCGCTCGATGCGTTTGGCGAGTTCGATCTCGCCTTCGCGGGTAAGCAGCGGCACCGATCCCATTTCGCGCAGGTACATGCGTACCGGATCGTTGGTCTTGTCGTTGAGTTCCTGGACGAGATCGAGTTCGCCGGGTTCTTCGGCTTCCTCAACTTTTTTGTCGAACTCGGCTTTCGGTTCTTCCAGGATCTCGACGCCGGCGGTGTCGAGTTCGGTGAGCAGGTCGTCGAGTTCGCGGCCGCCCGGATAGTCTTCGGCGAGCAGATCGTTGACTTCGTCATACAGCACGTAGCCCTTCTGCTTGCCCGCGCTCATGAGCTGCTTCATCCGTCCGAATTTTTCGCTGCCTGCCACGCTTACCTCAACCCCATCACTCGCGAATCCGATTGCATGAACTCACGTCACGCGGTAGCCACCAGTGTACAACACCGTCCTACCGCATCCTTTGCACTCGTCGGCTACCCATCACGCTTGACTTCTTCTTCCAGGCGTTGTAACTCCGCGGTCCAGTGAAGCGCTTCCTCAGGCCGGCCTTCGCGTCCCGCCATCTTCACGCGAGCGCGCACTTCGTCGAGCTGGCTGCGCTGGAAATTGGCTTGCAACCGTCGCAGACAGGCGTCGGCCTGCGCCAAACACTCGTTGTCATCTCCTATCTCATCGGCTGCGGCAATGTCATGCAGTAGGGTGCGTCCGGCCTCGCTCAAACGGGCGTCCAGGGCGGCAAAATTGACCGGGCCGGCCTCCGCCATTTGCCGCAATGTATCAAGGACTTCGCGCGTCACGAACCCCGCGGTCAAGCCCGCTGGGAGGCGGGGCAGAATCTGCTGGCGCGTCTCCTCGCTGGATAGCAGGGTATTCAATAAGATCCGTTCGAGCGCCGGGATTTGCACCGACGTCCGCTTGGTCTGCGGCGCCGCGACTTGGCCGGGAGCGTGCCGTTCCGTCGCAGCTTTTTTGAATTGTTCCAGGATTAGCCCCGGTTCGACGCCCAGATAGCCGGCCAGGTCGCTGGCAACGGCGGCGCGCTCGAGCTTGTCGGAAATTTTCTGCACGGCGGGGAGCAAAAACTTGAAGGCATCCATGCGGCCATCGGCGCCGCGCATGTCGAACTTACCACGCGCTCGGTCGGCGAGCCAATGGAAGTAGCTGCTGGCAGAATCGAGCTGCGCGCGATACGCGTCCGGGCCAAACTGTCTCACATATTCATAAGGATCGAGCTTGGCATGCGTGGCGTCGCCTGCGCCGCCTCCGAACGCCAGCACCTTCACGTGCAAACCTTCGTCGAGCAGAAGCTGGATGGCGCGCTCGGCGGCGTTGGCTCCGGCGTCGTCGGGATCGAAATTGACCACCACGGTATCGGCGTGGCGGTGCACGGCGCGTACTTGGGTGTTGGTCAAAGCAGTGCCGCAACTGGCCACCACCTCTTTGACTCCCGCCGCAAAAACCCCTATGACATCCATGTAGCCTTCGACCAACACGGCGCGATTGCTTTTACGCATGGCATCGCGCGCGTGATGCAGGTTATATAAGGTGGATGTCTTGCGATAGATCGGCGTTTCGGGGGAATTCAAATATTTCGGCTGATCGTCGGGGCGCATGGCACGGGCGCCGAACGCGATCACCTTTCCGGATTCGTTGTGAATGGGAAACATCAGGCGGCCGCGAAACGCGTCGAAGTGACCCGTGCCTTCATTGCGGCGCCGGACTAAGCCTGAGGCTTCCATTTGCTCCGGCGAAAACCGCTCCTCCTGTAGCTTCCGCGTTAAAGCTTGGCCTTGCGGATCAGAATAGCCTAGCTCAAAGGTTTCGATCAGTTCTGCGCTTACGCCGCGCTGTTCTAGGTAGGCACGTACTTCGCCGCCTTGCGAGCCGTGCAGCGCGGCTCGATACATGTTGAGCGCGATGGCGTGCATTTCGTGGAGCGCTCCGCGCAGTTTCGAGTCGGCGTCGGAATACTCGGGGCGCTGCGGCATGGGGATGCCGTGGCGTTCGGAGAGCAGCTTCAAAGTCTCCGGGAAGGTAAGGCCGTCGACTTCCATCACGAACTTAAGAACGTCGCCGCCGGCGCCGCAGCCGAAGCATTTGTAGAACTGGCGCGATTGATTGACGTTAAAGGACGGAGTTTTTTCTTGATGGAACGGGCACAGGCCCAGGTAGCGGCCGGTGGCGCCAACGCGGCGCAGGCGTACGTACTCGCCGACCACCTTGACGATGTCGATTGAGGATTTTAGTTGTTCGACGAAATCCATCTGAGATTTCCAGGGTAGCGCTTTCCGCACGTCCGGTCCGCATGCTATCGCATGGCGGTTCTGTGTGTGGGTGCGTCGCTCGGCCGCCTGCTGAAAACTTCGCACCGAACCCTGAGCGCAGCGAGGGGGTCTTTTCAGATAAAAACAAATGCGTGTTAAAATGTTTCTGTGATCGCGGCCGCCACGGAGCAAGTTGAGGAATTCCGGGAACGCACTGCACGCAAGCTGCGGGACTTGCGGTGTCCGGTGCACGGGCAGACTCCCCGCTTGCGCTTCCAAGGTTCCACGCTGCGCGATGTCACCATTCAGATGAGTGGTTGCTGCGACACGCTGCTGGGCCTGGCCAATCAGAAGATCGCCGATCGCGCTTAGGCGGCTACGCCGTGTATTCGATCACCAACGCGGTGATATCGTCGCGAACGATGCCGCCTTCGGTAAACTGATTTACCGCTTCGAGCAACGCAGCGTGCAATCCGGTGGCATCCAGCGCGGCGTTTTCACGCAGGCATTTGCGCAGACGTTCGGTATCGAAGAACGCGCCGTCGGAGCCTTCGGCTTCGGTCAAGCCGTCGCTATAGATCACTAGTTTGTCGCCGGGAGTCAGTTGGCGCTGCAGCATTTGGAAGGGCGCATCCTCCAGCATGCCGACTGGCATCGAAGTTGTGTTGAGCGTCTGCAGGCGCCCGTCGCGGCTCACTAGGAACGGAGCGCAATGACCCGCGTTGCTGTAACTCAAGAGGCCGGACGCTTCGAGAATACAGTAGAACACCGTCGCGTACTTTTCACCGCGCGTGCGCTGTAACAGGAATTCGTTGAGCCGGGCCATGCGCGGGGCGATGTGGTTGGGATCGCCGGATGCCATCAGGAAAGTGCCTTGCAGCAGACTGGCGAGCAACGCGGAGCCCACGCCTTTGCCGGAAACGTCCGCCACTACCGCGGTCCAGGAAGTGGGCGAGTTCTCGCGCACGTCGAAATAATCGCCACCTACCTGCGTCGACGGAGAACTGGAACCGGCCGCGCAGAACCAGCCGGTCTGCGGCATCGAAGACGGCTGTAATCCCTGCTGAATTTCGCGGGCGAGGCGCAGTTCGTCTTCCATGCGGAGCTTGCCGCGCTCCTCTTCAAGGAGCCGCGCGTTTTCGAGAATGGTGGAGGCTTCGATGGCGAGGGTCTGCAACAGCTCGCGGTTGCCGGAGGAAAGATCGGCGGGCGATACGCGCGAGTCCATGTAGATCAGGCCTACGGTGTCTTCCATCGCGCTCACCGCGCGGGTGTCGTCGGGGGTGCCGCTGCGCAAGCGAATCAAGGGCAGGCACACCACGCTGCGCAGCTCTAACTGCGCCACTGTCATCTCCGGACGCACGCCTTGCTCTTCGAAGGGATCGAAGCTCATCGAGAGCAGTTCGCGCCGCGAAGCCAGCGCACGGCGGATCAGATGCCGGGGGACGCGCAAATCATCCGCTTCGAGCTCGTGGCCAGCCTTGTCCCGGGCGACGGTAACCTCCAGGTCGGCATTCTTATCGCCTTCGGGGCGCAACAGCAGGAAGCCCCGCTCACAACTAGTGACGGCCAAGGCCGCGTCCACTACCGCGGTCAGCACCTCTTTGGTGGAGAGCGAATTCTGCAGCGCGCGCGCCACTTCCACCAGCGAACGCAGCTTGACCAGGTTATCGGCTCCATGATCTTCCGCGACGGAGCGCGACGTGGATCCGAACTGTTCGAGCAGGCGTTGAATGTCTTGTTTCTCGACGGAGAAGGTCAACTGGTAGGAATCGCGAACTCCGAATTCAATGCGATCGGAATTCTGCAGGACGTGGCGCGCGACCTGCTTGCCGTTCACCCACGTGCCATGCCGGCTGTTCAGGTCCTCGATCGCGTATTTGCCGTTCTCGAAGACAATGCGGCTGTGATTTCGCGAGGTGCGGTTATCGCGCAGTACTAAGCTATTGCCGGACTGGCGTCCGATCGTGAACGGCATGGTATCCAGCGCCACGCGGCTGCGCTGGCCAGAGGGCGCGAGAACTAGCAGTACCGCCGCGGGACGCTCAGCCATTACCCAGCTTGTTCGGCGCGGGTCTTCTCGGCCGAGTCCTGCGCGAGCTGCGACTGGCAATCGGGACAATAGCCGCCCATTTCGGTTCGCGCCGTGACGATCTTAAAGCCGAGGCTGCTTTCCATTTGCCGGCGCATTTTCTGCAGCGGCTCGCCGAAAAATTCTTCGATCTTGCCGCAACGCAGGCAGATAAGGTGCGCGTGCTCCTGCTTGAGGCGGCTCTCGTAGTAATGCTGGTCGCCTTCAAAGTGCAGGAGATCGAGCTCATCGATCAGGCCGCCGAGTTTGAGGAGCTTGAGTGTGCGGTAAACAGTGACGCGATTCAGCTTGGGATCTTTTTCTTTGGCCAACTGATACAGCGCTTCGGCGTTGAGGTGTTTGCCGGAGCGGTCCAGCAGATCGAGCAGGATCCGGCGCTGGCGCGTGAGCCGCACTCCGCGTTCTCTGAGCGAATTCTGGATTCCAGCCGCGGGCATCACTATCTTGAGGGTAGCAAATCGCGAGTCACAGCAGACTGCAAAGTTGTATGTCGCGAACGCCAGGGAAGTTAACACATGCGACGGCGCGGGTTTGGTGCGGTCGGCGCTTACAATCAGGCCGTATGACGAAACGCTTTCGATTGTATTGGCTGAAGGAATCCGGATGCGAGTTGGGGACTCCGGTGGATGCGGATGAGCTGGACGCGGTCATCCGTGCACGTGTGATTGAGTTAGCGGGGAGCGACGATGGGCCGCTGACGCTGCATCTTCCTTTCCTGGATGGCCGGGAATCACGGAGGCGTGCGGAGTCCTTGCGTAGCGTGATCCTGGTGCGCGAGGGCAACGTCATCCGCAGCGTTCCGCCGAATCCGGCCGCTGCTCTGCGTGACCAGGCGGCCATGCTGTTGGCCACCCATCCGGCCTGGATCAACGCGCCGGACGAACTCCAGCCGCGATATTTTCGGACTTGGCAATTGGTGTCACAGGCTTTGCAAAGAGCGCTGCGAACCTGGATTCCGGAAACGTATTTCGGCGATCCGGCGCGCTATGAAGATCGTGACGCGGCCTATCCGCTGCTGGTGTACGCCGCCAGCCGTCCCTGCCGTGGACGCCCGCGCACGGAATTCACTTACGACGTGGTGGATGAGGAAACGCTGCCCAACGCGTTCCATTTGATTGGAACGTCGCTGCAGGCGGTGATGGCAAAAGTGGAGCGGCGGCTGCATGAGTGTGGCCGTCCGGAACTGGCGCGGCGGTACGCACCGCGCTGGCATCAGGACGTGCTGCGCGCAGTCCAGAAAAAGCCGCGGCAATTCCTGGGCTTGCTGGGGGATGAAGCGGCAGTGGTCAACTCCGTGATCGACCTGGGAACCGCGCACCGGATGCAAGCTGTGAAACCGTTCGCGAAGTGGGCGACGGTGGCGCTCCGCAGTATGTATGGCATGGATCTGCGACCGTTGGCCTTCAGCGCGTTGGAGGAGGCTACGCGAGCGTTGGATGTAAGCTGATAGGGTGCTGCGCAATTTTGTGGTTCTGATCTGCTGCGCCGGTATCGCGTCGGCGGCTACGAACGCGGTGGTATTTGAAGGCGCCCGCTTGATCGTGGATGCCAGGAAGACGCCGATCGACGACGCGGCGTTTCTGGTCGAGAACGGTCACATCGTCAAGGTGGGTAAGAAGGGAGCGCTGAAGACTCCGGCGGGAGCGGCGCGGGTCGACCTCACGGGGAAAACCGTGATCCCCGCGCTACTCGATCCGCACGTGCACTTGGGTTATCAGAAGGGCGTAACTTATGCCGCGTCGAATTTCACGCGGGAGAATGTGGTCGATCAGCTGAATCGCTATGCTTACGCGGGCGTGGCGGCGGTGCTTTCCATGGGAACGGATCTCGGCGATTTGCCGTTTCAGTTGCGGGCGGAAAAGGCGCCGGGACGCGCGCTACTCTTTACGGCGGGCAAAGGCATGGCCTCGCCGGATGCCGGTCCTGGCAACGCGGAGCTGAAGCCCTCGGCATACGCGCTTACGACCGAGGCACAGGCTCGCCAAGCTGTACGGGAGCAAGTGGCGAAGAAAGTGGACTTCATCAAGGTCTGGGTGGACGATCGCAACGGCACCGTCAAGAAGACACCGCCGGAGATCTATCGAGCGATCATTGACGAGTCGCACAAGCTGCACACGCGCGTGGTCGCGCACGTGTATTACCTGGAGGACGCCAAGGGTCTGGCGCGCGCCGGCATCGATGCATTCGCGCATCTGGTGCGCGATCAGGAGATGGACGAGGAATCGATCGCGCTGGTGAAGCAACACCACGTTTTCATGATGCCCAACCTCGGCTTGGCCGAATCCCGCACGCATGCGGAACCAGCGGCCTGGCTGGACGATCCGCTGTATCGCGAGACCACGCCCGCCGCCCTCGTGGAACGCGTACGCGCGTCTTATGCCCAACGCACGCCGGCGGCGGTGGAGGCGGCGCAGAAGACTTATCGCATCATGCAGCGGAATCTGGCGAAGCTGAATGCAGCGGGCGCTTGGATCGGTTTCGGCGCGGACTCAGGAGCCGTGCCGGATTATTTCCACGCCTACAACACGCACCGTGAATTGCAACTGATGGTGGAGGCGGGCATGACTCCGGCGCAAGCCTTGACGGCGGTGACGGTGACCTCCGCCGACTTCCTGCGCTTGCAGGATCACGGAACGCTGGATGCCGGCAAGAGCGCCGACTTCCTGGTGCTGGACGCGGACCCGCTCCACGATATCGCCAACACACGGAAGATCGCCAAGGTTTATTTGCGCGGCCAGGAACTCGACCGCCAAAAGCTACTTCACGATTTCAACTTGCAGTGAAACTTCGAGCGTCTTAGGCGGCAGGCACATGGAACTGTTGCAGGCTTGATAGCGGAGCTTGCCGGTTAAAGTCTTCGGCCCTGGCTCGGCATTCGCAGCCGCCTTGAAATGCGTCACGATCTGGAAGTCACCGGTGTAAACCGACAGCGGTTTTTCGGAGAAGCTGTATTTTCCCATCTCCGGCTTGGGGAAGGAGAAGCCTGCGGCTTCGAGCGGCCCGGGATTCCAGGTGAGGCGCAGCGGGATCAGATAGTCGTCCGACGGCTTGTTGCTGTTGACGTGATAGCCGGAGCGCAGCTCCAGCGGCAGCGCGGAATCGACGGTGGCGCCGGGTTTTGCCACCACTTTGCGCGGCGGCGTGTAATTAAGGACGTTGCCCTGCGCGAACGCCTGCGCCCGTAAGGCTGGCGAGAGGGCCAGCGCCAGCAGAGCGCACAGCAGCGGTTTTTGGAACTTCAAGAAGTTTGAGAATTTCATTCTGGTAATCCCGTTTGTCCACCAGCCCCACGTGGTTGGTGGCGATCCGGCCCTGGCGGTCCAGCACAAACGAAGTGGGCAGCGAATCGATATCTCCGAACTGCTGCGAAACCACTTCGGAGGCGATCATGACGCGATAGTTAATCTTGTGCGATGCGATGTAGGGCCGCACGGCCTTCCAGCCGTCATCGTCCATTGACAGGCCCAGAACAGCGAATCCCTGATCTCTGTACTTCTGTTCGAATTCGACGAACCAGGGGATTTCCACTTCACACGGCCCGCACCAAGTGGCCCAAAAATTCACCAGCACGACTTTACCGCGATAATCCGTCAGATTGACGGGATTGCCGTCGGCATCTTTCAGCGTGAAGTTGGGCGCCGCTCTGCGCTGGGCTTCGGATTTGAGTTCGCGGGGGTGCGAACAGCCCGCTAGAAACAGCAATAGAGCGGACGAGAGCGCGGCGACCTGGATTCGGCTCATCACACCCTTAAAGTATCACGCCCGTCTTCCAGGGTGCGTGTGAACCACTGGCGGCGGAGGCGCCGCAGAGGACCGGGAAGCGTGAATTCGTCATGCCTGTGCAGCCCGGAAAACAGCCACGCGGCGGTGTCACAGAAACTTTCGCACGCGTAATGGCGCCAGCGGGGGGTGCGGCGACGGGTATCCGCGCGAGTCAACGTCTGCTTGCGCCACTCGGCGCTCCAACCTAGCTCGCCCTTGGCGCGTGCCCGCAACTCCTGCATTAAAACCTCTTCCCAAGCTCTGCGTCGTTGGTTCGAAAGCCGCACCCACGCGAAATGGAACAGCTCATGGAGCAGAATCCGTTCGAAGTCGCCGCGGTGCGCGAACACGGCGGCATCCAGCAGAATCAAGCGTCGCGGGATCGAAGTAGCGGCGAGGTGCGAACCGAGCGAGCGGCGCACCTCCACTCGAATGGGGCGGCCGGACAGCTCGGGAAGCACAAGTTATTTCGCGGGAGCCGCGGGCGCGGGCGGAACCGGAATTTTGGTTTGCGTGAAAAACTGCACGTTTTCCACTTCAGGCTCGAACTTCTTCCCCACAGTGGTCAGCCACTCGTTCAGATGAGTCTGGCGAATTTCATCGCCAATGGCGACACGCAATTCGTCCACCGGCTGAGTGGTTTTCTGTTCTACGCGGATAATGTAGAACGCGCTGGCCTGGCGCAGCGGGTCAGTCACTTCACCTTCCTTGAGCGCCAGGACCGCTTTCTTGACGTCCGCGGAATACGAACTGTTGGTGTTCACCACGCCGAAGTCTCCGCCGGCGGCTTTGGAAGCGGGATCTTCGGAGTGCTCTGCCACCAGTTTGGTGAAATCCGCGCCGTTGCGAATTTGTTTCACCAGGTCTTCGGCCAGCTTGAGGGCGTCGGCCTCCGTGCGCTGGGTCTTGGCGACGGCGCCTTCTGAAAGGGCGCGCGCGACGTCTTCGATGGTTTGATTTTGCGGCACCGCCCCTACCACGGGCGCTGTCGGTTTGAAAGCGATGTAGATCACTTTGATTTTGGCCTGCTGGTAGCGCGCCTGGTTGCGGTCGTAAAAATCCTTGACCATCTTGTCAGTGACCGGGTAGAAGTTGTGCTCGTGACTGACCATCGCCGAGGCCATGGCGTTGGCCCGCAGAAAAGCCAGTTGTTCCTTCATTGGGCTTTCGTCGCCGAGCTTGGTGCGCTCCGCCTCCGCAGAAAGGTAGCGCAGCATGAACAACTGCTGCACCGCGTACTTCGGATTCTGATTGAAGAGTTGGACGAATTCCCTAGGCATGATCATTAAACTCTTGCGGATTTCGCCGGCGGTCACCGGCATGCCGTCTACCTTGGCGACCACGGCGTCATCGGGGACGTCATTCTTGGGCGGCGCCTGGGCCAACAGGCCGCAAGCAAGTGAAAGGATTAGGCAATACTTCATGATGTTCTTTATCAAATTTAACATGCTCCTCAAAATTAAGGGCTGTTCGACTAGACGCACTGCCGTGGTATTGGTCTTGTTTTTTACTCCACTCGCACGCTGACGAGTGGCGGTTCGCTATAGTAACGGAAAGTGACTGCCGCTCGCGTGGAACTGTATAGGGCCAGTATATATAAGGTGAATCCGTGAGCCTCTGGTTTCTGGGGGTGGACGGCGGGCAATCCAGCACGTCGGCGCTGATTGGGGACGAATCGGGGCGTGTGGTGGGCGTGGGCTACGCGGGACCTTGCAACCATGTGAGCACCGCGGAGAGTCAGGCGCGGTTTCGGGATGCGATTGGCGGAGCGGTGGGCGCGGCGGTCAAGGCGGCGGGATTGACGGAAGTGCGTTTCGCAGCGGCCTGCCTGGGCTTGAGCGGCGGACCGGCGGACAAAGACGCGTTGGTGCGGGAGTTGGTGGCGGCCGGACAGTATCGCATCACGAACGATGCAGTGATCGCGTTGCTGGGCGCGACCGGCGGCACACCGGGCGTGATCGCCATCGCGGGTACTGGTTCGATCGCCTACGGCCGTAACGCGGAAGGCCGGACCGCGCGCGCCGGCGGCTGGGGATACGTGTTCGGCGATGAAGGAGGCGCGTTCGATCTGGTGCGGCAGGCGGTTCGCGCGGCGCTGCGCCACGAAGAAGGATGGGGGCACTCGACTGCTCTGCGCGAAGCACTGCTCGAAGCCACCGGCGCACCCGACGTGAATGACTTGCTCCATCGCTTCTACACGCCCGAATATCCCCGCGCGCGGGTCGCATCTTACGCGGCGCTGGTGGATGAGGCGGCGCGCAACGGCGATGCCGTGGCCCGGGACATTCTCCACAGTGCGGCGCACGCGCTGGCTACCTTCGTCGGTGCCGTCCGCCGGCAGTTGTTTCATCGCGGCGAGGCGGCGCGAATTTCTTATATCGGCGGCGTCTTCCGCAGCGAGATCCTGCGCGAACGCTTCGCGATGCTGGTGCAGCTGGAGAGTGACGCTCCGGTTCATCCGCCGGCGCTAGGTCCGGCCGCCGGTGCGTTGATCGAGGCTTACCGGATGGCGGGACTCAATGTGCATCCGTCGAATGCTCCGCCCGGCGTGTGACCACATTTAGCATGGAGGAATCTTGGAACCCATTTCTCACTTCTTTTACTCCGACCGCTTGAAGCTCCAATTTTGGGATTGGGGGACGGAAGGCAAGCCGGCGCTGATCCTGGTGCATGGCGGCCTGGATCATGCACGCAATTGGGATTGGGTGGCCAAGGCGCTGCGCGATGACTACCATGTTTACGCGCTGGATCTGCGCGGGCACGGTAATAGCGCGTGGGCTCCGGGAGCGCTATATAGCATCGCCGAACATATTCTGGATCTTTCGGTGCTGGCGGACATCATCCATCAGTTTCCGGTGCGCATCATTGGGCACTCTTTGGGGGCCATCACGACGCTGCTGTACGCGGGCGTGTTTCCGGAACGCGTCGAAAAACTGGTGGCGATTGAGGGCTTGGGGCTGCCGCTCCAGGAGGCGCGCTACACGGCGCCGGAACGGATCCGCCGCTGGATCGAAAAGGTGCGGGCAGTGGAGAATCGCACGCAGCATAGTTATCCCAATCTGGAAGCGGCGGTGGCGCGTATGAAGGAAGCCAACCCGTTTCTGTCGGACGACGTTGCCAAGCATTTGACGCTGCATGGGACGAATTGGAACGCCGACGGGTCCATCATCTGGAAGTTCGATAACTACGCGCGGCTGTTTCCGCCTTACGGTGCGAATTTGCAGGAGGCGGCGGAAGTCTTACGGCAAATTTCGTGTCCGGCACAGTTATTTTGGGGGCGGCAGAGTTTCGCGAAGGACCCGGAAACGGACCCGCTGGCGCAGGAGATCGCGAATCGACGGATTGTGAAAGTGGACCAGGCGGGGCACTGGCTGCACCACGACCAGTTGGAGATTTTTTTGCGCGAGACCAAGAAGTTTCTGGCGGACTAGGTCGCGAACGCCGTCTCGCTGCGCTCGCGGTTCTGTGGGAGAGTTTTGCAGCGTCGCGCCAAGTGGGCACAGAACCGCGACTGGAAGGAGCGGACTTCAGCGAGCGTATGCGGCCACGGCCCGGTGTGTCACTCCGATTCGTGGGCTCTTGCGGCCGCACGGGCACAAGGAATCGTCTACGGATTCCCCATGTAGAGGCAAGTCCGGCGAGGCGACGTGCAACCCGTCGTGTGCCTCGCACTCCGCCGCGAGCAGCTTGCCGGATTTGCCGATGACCTGTTCAAACACTGGCACTCGGAAAGCGGACCACAGGCTCTCGCGATCGGCATCGCTCATCCTCCGCTGTTCCGGCCGCCGCAGAATGATGATTGCATGCGTTAGAGACGGAACGCCTTGGTTTGCGAGAGCGCTCAATTGCTCGAGAGTACCGGCGACGGCCGCCGGAGCGAACGCCGCCGCATCCGCGCTCCATCCGTGCGCGAAGACCCGCACAGGGCGGTTGGTCAGAACACTTTCATGAAACCAGGGAACCAGCACCGCCGTGCGGGGCGCGGGATGGACGGGGTACACAAACGGGTCCCTCCGTCCGCTGCGAAACAATACGCCAGTCACACTAAATTGTCGGTTCAGGCGGCCATTATTCTCAGCAGATTTTCACTGAAGATGGCGCGGGCGTCGGCCAGGCTCACGCCCAGCTCATAGAGCGCCCTGCTCTGCTCCTCGAAAATCTGGTGGTGCCAGCCGCGTGGAAAATAGGAAGAGTCGCTGCCGAACAGCAGGCGTTTCGGACCCACGACGTCGAGCGCATGACGGAAGACCTGGCGCAGATCCACGTGCGATTCCTGGTAGCGCATCCAACGGTTGCTGCTCGAAGTGTCGAGATAGACGTTGGGGCAAAGGTCAGCCAGCATCAGCGCCTCGCGCAAATAGCCCGCGCCGAAATGCGGAACGATGAAGGCGACCTGGGGATGGCGCGCGGCCACAGCATGCAGATCGATGGGGTTCGAAAAGCGCAAATCGAAGGGCGAAGGCAGGCCCAGCTTTTGGCGCACACCGACACTCAATGCTCCGCAGTGGACGAAGATGGCGCGCTGCCCTTGGCTGGCCCATTCGAGCACGGGTTCGACCGCGGGGTCCTGGATGGAATACCCGTGCATGGCGGGGAACAGACAGACGACACGAATGCCGGAAAACGTCTCCGGATTCCAGGCGCGGGGATTCACCATGGCCCAGGCAAAAAAGCGGTCAGGATGGGTGCGCACGGCAGCGGTGACGGAATCGTGATCGCCGGGCAGGCTCGCGATCAAGGCGGCGCGGTCTACGCCTTGCCGGTCGAGCTCTCGGGCCCACTGGTCAGCGAGTTTTTCGGGCTCGGCCGGAGGAAGTTTCCACTCCAGTTGCGCTTGCATGGCTTCGAGCGTGAGTCCCGGCTTTTGTGCGGACAGAAGCTCAAAGAAGTGGTGCGAGAAAAAATGGACGTGGGCGTCGGCGACCAGCAACGGTCCCCAGGGAGACTGGCGGGCGATATGTTCACTCATGGGCGCCGTGCGCGCCGTCGGTGGAGGCGAGCTGCGTCAGTCCACTTGAAAGCGCGAGTTGCGTTAGCCCCGCCACATTATTAATCCCCAGTTTCTTCATCATGGTCTTGCGGTAGCTGCGGACGGTTTGCTCGCGCAAGTCCAGCAGGTTGGCGATTTCCTTGCTGGTTTTGCCTTCGGCGACCATGCGCAGCACCTGCACTTCGCGCGGCGAAAGGCCTTCGAGCACGGATGCCGGCTGCTTGGATTCGAGGTCGCCTTTTTGGATGCGGTTCAGCAGGCGGTCTGACACTTGCGGGCTGAGGTACGCGCCCCCGCGCGCCACCACGCGCAGGGCTTCGAGTAGATCGCTGTCGGAGACCTTCTTGAGAATGAAGCCGCGCGCGCCGGAGCGCACCGCGCCCACTACCGAGTTCTCGTCGTCATACATAGACAGGATGACGACCTTGCACTCGGGATGATGGCGCAGGATTTCAGCGGTGGTTTCGACTCCGTTCAATCCCGGCAGCCCGATATCCATGAGCACCAGCTCCGGATGATGCAGCTTCACGAACTGCAATGCGTCGGCGCCGGACTCGGCTTCCCCGACCACACGAAATTCGGGATCGCGTTCCAGAATGGCTTTGATGCCATCCCGCATGATCTTATGGTCATCCACCAGCAGGACGTCGACCGGCATATTGAATGACAACAATTGTACCCTGTCTTGTTTTTGCTTGTCGCGCCTTAATTTCGAAGCTCAAGCCGGCGTGGCGGGCCAGGAGGGCGGTGGCGGCCAGTTCCTTATCCGCGCTACGCTGGCGGCCGTTGTGTTCGACGCGGGCAAGCAGGGACCGGGAACCGGAAACGGAGATCGCAATGCGCGTGACTTCCGGTGCCCGCGATGCCGCTGCTACGGAATTCGCGATGGCCCGGTAGACGGCATCGGCATCTATCGAAGGCAGCAGCACCGCGGCAGTATAGCGGACGGTGACTCCTTTGAAGGATTCGGCGAGATCGAGCAGTGCGTTCTTCAATCCGGTGCGGCGTACTGGCGATGGTTCGAGCGCGCGGCTAAGCTTGCGCACATGCTCCATGGCGCCGCCGATGGCTTCCGACGCATCCGCCGCGCGCTCGCTGGCTTCTGGGAAATCCATGCACAGCAGTTGCAGACGGAGTCCCGCGACGGCGAGCAGAGAACCAACGTCGTCATGCAAAACGCTAGCGGCGCGGCGCAATTCGGCGTGGGCGCGAACGCACTCCAGCGCCAGCTCGTCGGCGGGAGAGTTTTTCGGCATTGCTCGAGTTTAACGCTTGCGGGAGAGAGCGCGGCGGGCGGCGGCAACCACGTTAACAGCTCGCAGACCGTACTTGTCGAGCAGCTGGTCCGGCGTGGCGGATTCAGCGTAGGTGTTGTTGATGCCGACAAACTCCATCACCGTGGGATGGGTTTCGCCGACCACCTGGGCCACGCGCACGCCCAGTCCAACGTCCATCAGATGTTCTTCCGCGACTACCAGTGCTCCCGTTTCCTTAGCAGCGCGGGTGATGGCGTCGCGGTCGAGCGGCTTGATGGTGTGCATGTCAATCACGCGTGCGGAGATGCCTTCGGCTTCGAGCGTTTCGGCGGCGCGAATGCATTCGGCGACCATCAGGCCTGTGGCGATCAGGGTCACGTCGGCGCCGTCGATCAACTGGATGGCCTTGCCGATCTCAAATGCCTGGTCCGCAGCATAAATTACCGGCATTTTCAGGCGGCCGGTACGGATAAACATGGGCCCGAAAACGTCGGCGGCGCGCTTGACGAGAGCCATGGTCGCGACTTCGTCGGCGGGCGACATCACCGTGAAGCCGGGCAGCGAGCAGGCCAGGCTCAAGTCCTCGACACTCATCTGCGACGGTCCGTCTTCGCCGATCGAGATGCCGCTATGCGTGCCGACGATTTTTAGATTCACGTTGGGTAACGCGGCAGTCACGCGGAGTTGCTCGAAACCTTTGTTCAGCAAAAAAACCGAGAAGCTGGAGGCGAACGGAATTTTTCCCACCGACGCGAGTCCCGCGCCGATCCCAACCATGTTGGCCTCGGCGATGCCGCATTCGAAGAAGCGGTCGGGGAATGCCTTGCCGAATTCAGCAGTGTACGTAGATTTCGAGAGATCGGCGTCGAGCACCACCACGTTGGGGTTAACTTTGCCCAACGCCGCGAGTGCCTTGCCGAAGGCTTCGCGTGTGGCGAGTCCCGGCTTCAGTTCGAATTTGGTTTTGGCGGGCATGATGGCGCTGTCCTTTCCTATGCCAGCTCGGCCAGAGCTCGCGCTTCTTCTTCCACTGTCGGAGCCGTCCCGTGGTATTTAGGATTGTTCTCCATGAAGGACACGCCTTTGCCTTTAACCGTGTGGGCGATGATTACGGTGGGTTGTCCCTTCATCGCAGCGGCCTCGGCAAAGGCTTTCTGCAGTGCGCCGATATCATGGCCGTCCAATTCGATTACGTGCCAGTTGAAGCTGGACCACTTTTCGGCGAGCGGACTCTCATCCATGATGTCCTTGACGAAGCCGTCGAGCTGGATGCGGTTACTGTCGACGATCGCGACAACGTTATCCACTTTGTGAAAACCACCGAACATGGCGGCTTCCCAAATCTGGCCTTCTTGAATTTCGCCGTCGCCCAGCACCACAAACGTGCGCGACGGACTCTTGTCGAGCCGCGCCGCCAAGCCCATCCCAATCGCCAGCGATAAGCCCTGACCGAGCGACCCGGTAGTGGCTTCGAGCGCCGGCAGGAAGCGCACGTCAGGGTGGCCCTGGTAAATCGAACCGAGCTTACGCAGGGTGTTGAGCTGATCTTTGGGGCAATAGCCGCATTCGGCCATCACCGCATATAGGATCGGACAGCAGTGGCCTTTGGACAAAATGAAATGGTCGCGGTCCTTCCATTTGGGGTTCGCGGGATCGTGCCGCATCACGTCCATGAACAGCGTGACCACGATTTCGACCGCCGAAAGCGATCCGCCGGGATGGCCGGATTTCGCATCCGTGATCATTTCGATGACTTCGCGGCGCATGCTTTTGCAGAGGGCGGCGAGTTCGGCGACATTGCTCGTAGTCTGCATGTGTTTCTACTTTAGCATCGCGTTAAACTGGGCGAATGTCTTTGGTGGCGGCGCTCGAAGCAGGGAAAGGCCAGTTCGACTCGAGGGCCGCGCGTGAGGTGGTGGCGTTGCTGAAACGAGCCGAGCGAGCGCGGTTTCGCGATCCACAGGAGCTGATTCAATTCCATGAGGCGGTTCTGTTCTTGCGAGCTTATCCGCAGAGTTCTCAAGTATTGCGTCACGCGGATCGGATTCTGTTTTCATTCGGCGAGCGCCTGCTGGGGATGCCGCGCGAAGAGTTCGAATACTCCGAAATTTCGGGGATCGCAGGCACCGGGTTGTCGACCAACTTCAGTTATCCCTTCGCCAGGAGCTTAGCGGCGCGGCACGGTGCGAATGTGCGCCTCGATTGGGAGCAATACCAACATGCGGAACGTCTGGGTTCGATTTTGGCGCGACTCATTCCAGAGGCGTTCGAGGACTGGGCTATCGGTCCCCATCCCGACTGGCGGGGCTGGTACAAGAAAGCGGGCGGCACTCTGCCTTGGCTAATCGCAGGAGTTACGCCCGAAGTGTACGACCTGCTGGAGTTGCCCATGCGCTGGGAGCTTCGCGATTCGCCAGCCTCGCGCTCGCACGCGCGCGTTCCGCGGAAGGACGTTTTTTATCACGAAGGTCCGCTTCTGGCGCGCAAGGATGTGTCGATCGAAGCCGAATTCGCGGCGCCGAAGATCGCCGTCCAGAGTTTGCCGCAGGACAAAGCCCGACGAGTGCTCGACGTCATCACGGACGCCTCCGCCGTACGCTATCGCGAGTTGTACGGATTCCTTTACCCCGAAGCCGCCAAAGTATTCCACGCCGACCTCGGGCGCGGCGTGGACTTCTACTTCTTCGGAGTCGCTCGAAAATGGAAGCTGCCGCAGCGGGAATACTGCGCCGGCATGTATTTCAAGAACGGTGTGCCGGTGGGCTATGTCGAGGTACTGTGGCCCCGCCAGAAAAAGGGCGGACGCATGGAAGTGGGTTTCAATCTGTACTACACGTTTCGCCAGGGCGAGACGGCGTGGCTGTATGCACGCTTGCTGAAACTTTTCCGCGAACGGTTCCGCGTCGGTTCATTTTTCATCGATCCATACCAGTTGGGGCATGAAAACGAGGAGGCCATCGAGTCTGGCTCGTTCTGGTTTTACTACAAGCTGGGCTTCCGTCCGGAGTCACCGGAGGTGGCGCGGTTGGCGGAACGGGAACTGCAGAAGATCGCTGCGGACCCGGCTTATCGAACACGGCCCGCGATGTTGCGAAGACTTGCGGCAGCTCCTGAGGTCTATAACTGCGGTTGAAAGCGCCACAGCGCCATCGAGTCTTCCATGGCGGCAGCGACGCGCAGCAACAGATCTTCCTGCCGTGCGGCGGCGATGATTTGCAGGCCGATGGGCAGCCCGCTCCTGCTGAACCCACACGGGATTGAGATCGCCGGCAGACCCAGCGCGTTCACGACTCGCGTGAAGCGCGTGGCTGCGGTGCGCACTTCCTCCGTCACGCCGCGAATCTCGACGGTGGTTTGTCCGATCCTGGGCGCGGTGATCGGTGTCGTTGGTGTGAAAATGCAATCGACTTGTTCGAAGAGTCGAGAGAACTGGCGGTCGATGCGGCGGCGGGTGCGCTGCGCTTCAATGTAGTCGATGGCGAGGATTGCCTTGCCCTGATCTAGCATCGCGAGAACGTCAGCGCCGAAGTCCGCGCGCCGATCGAGATACGGCCGGACCACAGTGACAGCTTCCACCAGTAGACAAGTAGCGGCGGCGGCGCGCAACTCGTTCATATCCGGTACTTCTATTTCAACGACACGTCCTTCGATGGCGGATGCGGTCTGGAAAGCGGCGAGAAGCGCGGCCTCGACCTCTGAGTCCACCTGCTCCATGAAAAAGTTCTTGGGCCAACCAATGCGGAGTCCACTCAAACTTAGATTTGCCGGGGGAACATAACCGGTCGGGTCGTCGACTATTGCCTGGAACGCGATGGCGGCATCGCGGACCGTGCGCGTCAGAGGACCCACGTGATCCTGCGAGAAACCGAGTGGCAGTACGCCGCGGATATTGACTCGGCCGAAGGTCGGCTTCAACCCGACGATGCCGCAGAAGGACGCGGGTATACGAATCGATCCCCCGGTATCGGTGCCGGTGGTAAAGGGCACCATGCCGGCCGCCACAGCCGCAGCCGATCCGCCGCTCGATCCTCCGGGAATGCGTTCCAGATCCCAGGGGTTATGAATCGCTCCAAAATGCGGGTTGTTGGAAGTGATGCCGTAGGCGAGTTCGTGCAGGCCGGTCTTGCCGAGAGACACCGCTCCTGCTTCGTGCAGCCGCGTGACGATGGCGGCGTCGCGCTGAGGAACGTAATCCGCGTAGATCTTCGAGCCGGCTGTCGTGCGGACGCCTTTGGTTCGCATCAAATCTTTGTGGGCGATGGGAATGCCGTGCAGCGGGCCGCGGTCGATACCGTCAGCCAGTTCCCGGTCGCGCTCGTCCGCCTCCTGCAGCGCCGTCTCGCCGGTCACCGTGATGAAGGCGTTCAGTTTGGAATCCATGCGCTCAATTTGCCGCAGCGATTGCGTCACCAGTTCCCACGAAGACACCTTGCGAGCGCGTAGATCCGCGGCAAGGCTCTGAAGATCGTCCATCTGCCCAGTGTAAGACGAGGGACAGTATCCTCAATCCTCGCCCGCGAATTGCAGGAACTTCCGCACAGTCTGGCGGGGATTGAGGATACTGTCCCTCGTCGCCCGGGTAAAATAGGGTCATGCAGCCCCTCACTCAGTTAAGCGACGAAGAGGAGCTGTTTCAATCCACCGTCGGGCAGTTCGCACGCGAGCAGCTCGCGCCGTATGTCCGCGAAATGGATGAGGCCGGGGTCTTCCGCAAAGACCTCCTGCAAGAGTTGTTCGACCTCGGGCTGATGTCCGTGGACGTTCCGGAAGAATACGGCGGCCAGGGCGGCAGTTTCTTCCAGACCATTCTGGCGATCGAGGAGCTAGCCAAAGTCGACCCATCCGCGTCAGTGATCGTCGACGTGCAAAACACCCTGTGCAATTCCGCTCTCCAACGCTGGGGAACGGACGAACAGAAGCGCCGCTTCTTGCCCAAGCTGGCGCGCGACACGGTGGCCTCCTATGCGCTTTCCGAAGCCGGATCGGGGTCGGACGCGTTTGCGCTCGCGGCCCGTGCCGTCGCGGAGGGCGGTGATTTCCGCCTCACGGGACGAAAGCTGTGGATCACCAACGCCGGCGAAGCCGGTTTGTTTCTGGTTTTCGCCAACGCCGATCCCGCGGAAGGCTATCGCGGCATCACGGCTTTCCTTGTCGAGCGCGACACACCGGGACTCGCCATCGGCACCAAGGAAGACAAACTGGGCATCCGCGCGTCTTCAACGTGTGAAGTGATTCTCGACGACTGCCGCGTGCCCAAGGAAAACGTGCTGGGCGAGGTCGGCAAGGGTTATAAAGTAGCGATTGAGACGCTGAACGAGGGGCGCATCGGCATCGCCGCGCAGATGACCGGGCTCGCGCAAGGAGCGCTGGATCACGCGCTGGCCTATTCGAAACAGCGCAAGCAATTCGGCAAACGCATCGCTGATTTCCAGGGCGTGCAATTCGATCTGGCCGAGATGGCGGTGGACGTCGAAGCCTCCCGGCTGATGACCTATAACGCCGCGCGCCTGCGCGACGCGGGCCTGCCGTTTGTCACGGAAGCCGCCATGGCCAAGTATTTCGCGTCGCAGGTGGCCGAACGCGTGGCCTCGCGGGCGGTGGAGGTGCTCGGCGGGGTAGGATTCACCAAGGATTTCCCGGTTGAAAAGCTATACCGCGACGCTAAGATCGGCCGCATCTACGAGGGCACCAGCAACATGCAGCGCCTGACTATCGCGAAGGGGATTCTGGGCTAGTGTCCGCTTG
>Ga0207694_10001422_pt1 | contig 20510 bp, 24 predicted proteins | sample KBSC34metaG_FD_184353 | JGI IMG/M metagenome (GOLD analysis project Ga0207694, IMG submission 184353) | Corn rhizosphere microbial communities from Kellogg Biological Station, Michigan, USA - KBS C3-4 metaG (SPAdes) (version 2) | ecosystem: Host-associated > Plants > Roots > Rhizosphere > Soil... | reverse complement strand
TTCGGCAATGCCAGCGACACCATCGCCTTCTTCTCCATCGCCTTCTGGCGCAGCAGCGATCCCTTCATGGCCGAGCACTGGGTGGAGATCGCGCTGGTCGATTACGGCTTCAAGATCGCCATCAGCCTGCTGTTCTTCCTGCCGGCGTATGGCGCGCTGATGTCCTTCCTGAAGAGCTGGTTTGGCCGCCCCTTGGCAGCCGATCCGGCTTGAGTCCTGCAGCGATTTCCATCCAACGGTAAACTTGCGGCTTTGCGCGGTCTGCCCTGGCCGCGCCCTCCTCCTCTCCACCCTCCACCTGGACTGCGCATGAACTGGCCCCTGTTTGCCCTCGCCGTTGCCGCCTTCGGTATCGGCACCACTGAATTCGTCATCATGGGCCTGCTGCCCGACGTTGCGCTTGATCTGGGTGTCACGGCCCCGGCCGCAGGCATGCTGGTCTCGGGCTATGCCCTGGGCGTGGCCGCCGGTGCGCCCATCCTCGCCATCCTTACCGCCAAGTGGCCGCGCAAGCAGGCGCTGGTGGGGCTGATGTGCCTGTTCATCCTCGGCAATGTGCTGTGCGCGCTGGCCCCCAATTACCCGTTCCTGATGGTGGCGCGGGTGGTCACCGCCTTCTGCCATGCCGCCTTCTTCGGCATCGGCTCGGTGGTGGCAGCAGAACTGGTGACGCCGCAGAAGCGCGCACAGGCAGTGGCGCTGATGTTCACCGGCCTGACCGTGGCCAACATCCTGGGCGTGCCGCTGGGCACCGCCTTCGGCCATGCGGCGGGCTGGCGCTCCACCTTCGGCGTGGTGACCGGCATCGGCGTGCTGGCCGCCGTCATGCTGTGGACCATGCTGCCCAAGAAGATCCCCATGCAGGCCGGCAATATCTTCCAGGAGTTCCGCTCCATCATCGATACCCGCGTGCAGCTGTCGCTGCTGACCTCGACGCTGGCCTCGATCAGCATGTTCAGCGTGATCACCTACATCGCCTACATCCTGCTGGACGTGACCGGCTTCAGCGCCCGCGAAGAAAGCTGGGTGCTGCTGCTCTTCGGTGCGGGCATCACCGTGGGTGGCCTGGTCGGCGGCAAGCTGGCGGACTGGAAACTGATGCCGGTGATGTGCGGCGTGTTCCTGTGCATCGCCATCGTGCTGGGGCTGTTTTCCTTCACCAGCCATTACAAGTGGCCGACGCTGGCAACGATGTTCGCCTGGGGGGCCTTCGCCTTTGCGGTGGTGCCCGGTGCGCAGATCCGCGTGCTCGACACCGCACGCGGCGCGCCCAACCTCGCCTCGACCCTCAACCAGGGGGCCTTCAACCTCGGCAATGCCACTGGCGCCTGGGTCGGTGGACTGGCGATCTCGGCTGGCCTGCCGCTGACCGACCTGCCCCTGATCGGCTCGGTCTTCGCCCTGCTGGGCCTGGTGACGGTGGCCGTCTCGGCCTCGCTGGACAAGCGCGTTCGCGCTCCGGCCTGACTCTTCCCGCTCCGAAAAAAAGGCGCTTGACCCTCACGGGCAAGCGCCTTTGTTCATCCTGGCCAAGACAACTGAGCGGTCAACCCGCCTTCAGATGCGCCGAAGCGACGAAGTTGTCGAAGAAACTTTCACATCGGGCCAATTGCTCCAGTGTCACGAACTCGTTGGGCTTGTGCGCATGGATGATGTCGCCCGGCCCGCAGATCACCGCCGGCATGCCGGCCTGACCGAACAGCCCGCCTTCGGTACCGAAGCCGACCTTGCGCGCGCGTTCACTACCCAGGATGCGCAGTGCCGAACTCACCAGCGGATCATCGGGCGACGTGCTCATGCCCGGATAGGCCGTCAGCGTTTCGAATTCGATGCGTCCTTGCGCGCCTTCGATCTGCATCTGCGGCAGCACTTCCTGTTCTGCATAACGCTTCACTTCGTCGAACACCCCGGCCGGATCGATACCGGGCAGGAAGCGGTGTTCGAAGACGAACTCGGCCTTGTCCGGAATGATGTTGGGCGCGTTGCCGCCATTGGAGAGCGTGGTGACGATGGAGGAATACGGCACGTCGAAGTCGTAATCCTGCGCTTCCGAATGGCGCACGCGCAACGCGATCTCGCGGATCTTCAGCTGCATCATGGCCGCATAGTCGATGCTGTTGATGCCCAGGTGCGGACAGGACGAGTGCGCCGCATGGCCATGCACCGAGCAGCGATAGGAGCGCTTGCCCTTGTGTGCGATCACGGGCTGCATCATGGTGGGCTCGCCGATGATGACGCCGGTGGGCTTGATGTCGTTCTGCTGCAGGTCCGCCAGCAGTTCGCGCACACCCAGACAGCCCACTTCTTCATCGTAAGAGAACGAAAAGTGCAGCGGTGTGTGCAGGCGATCCTGCGCGATGGCCGGCAGGCGGGCCAGACAGACCGCGATGAAACCTTTCATGTCGCAAGCACCGCGGCCGAACAATTTGCCATCGGCCACATGCGCCACGAAGGGGTCGGTATCCCAGTTCTGTCCCTTGACCGGCACCACATCGGTATGTCCGGAGAAGACGGTACCGAAGCGGCCGGGACCGGCATCGCCCAGCGTGGCAAAGAGATTGGCCTTGCGCCGTTCGGCGTCGTAGGTCAGGCGGGTGGTGGCACCGTGGCGTTCGAGAAGATCGCGGACCCATTCGATGAGGCCCAGGTTGGATTCGCGGCTGATGGTGTTGAAACCGATGAGGGTCTTGAGGATGTCCAGCGTCGCCTCGGTCGGTTGCGCGGCGGCTGATGTCAGTGGTGCATTCATGATGATGGTGTGCCTGTTCAAATCCGGAACGGCGGGCCAGCGGTCAACAGGACAGCAGGCTGCATGTTCCCTCAGAAGTGCAGCAAGCGGCGTGCCACGGCGGACGCATGCTGGCATAGCGGCCGGTCAAGGCAAACGGTGCCCGCGCTGATCAATTCCCCGATTTTCACAATCTCACCTGGCGGGAACTGCATGATGCAACCGGGTTCGCTGGCGTGCAAATGAAGGTTTAGCTTACACCGCAATGCAGATAGGGGTTGGGGAGATGAAGGATCTTGACGGCAGAGGCCTGGATGCCCGCTGGCAAGGATTTGCCTTCAGAGCCAATTGAAACCCGCACGACCGTCTTGTAGACAGTGACAACAGCGCTTATCAGGAAATTCCTGCTAGGAGCTTTTTCGCATTTTTGTCAGACTGCAGATGAAGTTTTGTGCCCGGAGCAGCGCCCGCAGAGGTCAGCATGGATTCCCGTGGCACAGGAATGGTGATCAGGGTCACTACAAGAGAAGGACAAGACCATGAAACCGCCGATCATACTGATGATTGAGTCGAACGGCGAAGCAGTAGAGCTGGTGCGCTTTGCGCTCTGGCGCAACAATTTTCACTGTGTATTGCAGTGGGTTGACGAAGCAGACGCGGCCATCGAGGGACTGTTGCAGCGCCGTGCGGATGGCGAGATGCAGCTGCCGGGCATGATCTTTCTGGACCCAGGCATGATGGAAAACAACGGCCTGGACTTCATCCAGGCCATGAAGGCGGGCCGCGACACGCGTGCGGTGCCGATCGTGGTATTTCCGGACAGTGACTATCCGCCGGAGATGCCTGCCTTGCTGGAAGCGGGAGCCGTGGAATACCTGCTCAAACCCGAGACGGCCCAGCAGTTCATGGAGGTGGTGGTGGACCGTGCGCGGCGCTGGAGCAAGCGGCGGCGCAGGCGTTCGGCTTCAGCTTCAACTTCCAATGCAAGTGCAGGCACAGGGGAGGCGGACGGAGAAGCTGGAACATCCTGAGCGGAAAGAAAAAACGCCGTGTGCGTCAGTGCTCACGGCGTTGTTCTTGTGCCCGCGCGATGGGCGGGCGAGGTGATGCTTATTTCTTCACACGCGTACTGATGTGGCCATCGAATTCGCGCTGCGCGGCTTCGAGCTTCTTGAGGGCTTCCTGCCAGGGCTGGTAATCCGCCTGGGTGAGCCAGGAGCCGCCGGGATTCTGCTTCCACTGTTCGAGCTTGGCGGTCATCTTTTCATATTCTTCCAGCTGGGCGACCAGCAGGGATTCCATTTGCGTCTTCAACTCTTCGGCACGGACGATCCAGGGGTCTTGTTCCAGTTCTGACATGGGCGGCTTTCCTTGGTGTGAATAATGTGTCGGATGCTATCACGAAGAGGGCTGCTTGCAGCCGGGAGGCGATTCAGGTGCACCAGGGCCCTTCTCTTTGACGGCGGCGGAAGCGACTCCGGGTTTCAGACCGAGGCGGGGAAACGACTGACACAAACATTTTCAAGAAACGAAAAAGAACCTGGCGAGGAGAAAAACACTTCACTGATGGTCAACGGCTAAAAAGTCTGGTGGAAGGCACGCAAATGCAAAAGGCCTCTGACGCGGTAACGTTAGAGGCCTTTATCTACAAGGCTTTCGCCTTGTGCATTTGGTTGCGAGGCGGGATTTGTCCGTTATCTACCGTTCAGAATAAGCTGAGAGAACGGGACAAATTCCCGGATGATCACTCCAATGCCGTCGACACTATCTAGCTTAACACTACGAAGTTCTCTCCTGACGGATGACGAATAATGAAATTATGAATTTCATCAATTGCCATTGGAAACTCCAGTCCGATATTAGCTTTTAAAATGCCCGAAATGATAGCGTCGTGGCAGTAGCTATATGGACCTCCACCATAGGCTGGCACGGTAGAGAGCAAACGCTTCTCCAGCCCTGGGTACTCAAGCAAAATGGCACCGGTCTTCTGCGCGATCCGATCCCTTGACTGAACAAAATAGCCAACACCACGCTCCATTACGAAGACGCCTTCAATGGTTACAGTTTTTCCTGTCTTTGACTTGATATTCTCAATCGATCCAAAAAACTGCATAAAATTTCCCCAAAATCAATTGAATGTTCATTTGCATTTCATCTTGACAACAAGGTCCATATCTTCCATCTTGCCTTGCGTCGCTTCTTGACCCGGCGCCACTGCCTTCTAATTCGGCTTGGTCTTCAAACCAAAAAATCACAGTGGGTCAATTTCTCCCGCAAATCAACTGCATAGGCTTCCATTCAACAATGACGGTTTCTGGCGGTATTGCGACTTCAAGGAATCAGGTCTACCGTTTCGCCGACATTCAAAAGCTGGCGATCTTCACGCTTCAGTAATTCAAAGGCAAATACGGTCAAATCTGGTGAGCCGTCTGGTGGTAGTGCACGTGGTTGTGGAAATTGGCTGTTGATACGAACACCGGCCAGCCGCGAATCCTGCACTAAAAGTAACAGTACATTACCTGCACCCCGACGATCGTCTTCGTCTTCAAAATCCACCAGGCCCTGATGAAAGTGCTTGGTATCGTTACGACACAACGCCTATTGACGCAATCGTCTCTAAAATTCTGTCAGCGCTACCTTACGGAGAAATTTGGTGGGCAGGGAGAACAGTTTGAAGGATTTGAAAAAAGCGCAGCTTAAGGCGAATACCGCAATTGGCCAGTAGCGGACCTTCCCATCAAGTTTTCGGCTAAATCTGAGCGGCAGAAAGTATTTTCAGGTCAACTCCCAAAGGGGCAAAACAGGCGCGGGTCAATCTGGCTATTCAAAGTACTACAAAGGCGTCTATCTATGAAACGTATCTTTTTTTTTGCAACGAGACATGATGTCCTCTCAATCACGAATGCTGTCGAACAAAAAAATGCTCTAAAGTACTATCTAACCTTTCATCATGCCTATCCAAAATATGCAGCTTCTGGCGCTCCAGTGTTTGAGTCGGCATCACTCATTCCTGAGCTAGGCATTGCTGCGGGTAGCCAAACAGGAGGCTGTGAGCGATACGTGGTTGCGTGTGCTTCAACGTTAGTGGAACCCATGACGAGATATATTGGTTTGCCTCCACCTGGTAAAGGAAGGTTCTTGACAGCGTATGAAATGGGGAACTGCCGAGATTGTGTGCAGTTCAATGCAGGTGGATTTTGGGAAGAAACCGTGCTTCTCAACGGTCTTATTGAAACATGGTCAGATAGTGCGTCTGCGCAGCGATTGATGCGACAGTTTATGTCCGCAATCAAGAAGAATTTCAGAGAGAAAATCAATCTCTACTGGGTCGGGCCTGAAGCCTTTGAGTTCTTGAAAAATGGTGGCCGATTGACTTTGAACGTGGACGCGGCTTCATCATTTGATTTAAAAATTCCAGAATGACAATAGAGCCGCGACAGAGGTAACCAGATTTTTGGACCGATAGAGCTGCCACGACCGCTACCAGCCAGAAGCAAGCATTGGATACATAGAAAGCTAACGAGCCAATCCCGCCATGAAAGTAATCGGTCTATTTAAAGAAGTGATTCCAGGTGCTAACCAAACTGCAGCCGGCTTGACTGATATCGCTGGAAAATTATCAAAATTCGAAGTTATTTCGGTTCTGGAATATCTGAAAAGCGGTGTCGCAGTCTTCGATGTAATGGGGGCTGACCGAGATCCACTAAATCAATCGGTAGTTATATCGGGTGCCGCAAGTTTGCTATCTGATGGTTATTGGATCTGGAGGCTCGATCTTGGTTATTACGTGGAGAAATATCAAATCCAACTTGACCACGATTTTTTAGAGCAAGTGGCATCACCCGTTCGAAAGAAAATTAACGAGGCGGATGCTCTCTCAAGTTGGATGGAGATATTGACTTGTTACGAGTCCGCCTGCGCCGCTTTCAAGGATTTCTCAGCTGATTCTGAAGGCTAGACAACGGATAAATCTCGCCCGGCCAATTGATAAGATCTGAAGCGGACCACTTCGCTACCGATCCACTCATTCAAACCAAGAAACTGCCCCTGCAACGGCTCAATCTCATTGCAGCCAAACACAGCAGCCGCCTTAGTCACATCCCCGAACCCTCCGGTGTTATTCGGCATCGTCCCCAGCAACTGCGGCGGCACCCTATGCGCGGCCAGCACGTTATCCCGCGTGCAGTTCTTGATATTGAAGAATTCATCCTTGGCAGCGATCTCCGCCACCGGCAGAATCTGCACCCCGTCCTTCTACCCCCCAGGCGCATAGACGCGCGTGGTCAACGGTTGAACAAGGTCACGCAAAAGCAAAAGGCCTCTAACGCGGTAACGTTAGAGGCCTTTATCTGCAAGGCTTGCGCCTTAGTGCATTTGGTTGCGGGGGGGGATTTGTCCGTCATCTACCCTTCAGAATAAGCTGAAAGACAGGCTTATTACCCAAAAGCACGTCTAGCGACTAAGGTCCGCTTCTGGCCGGTTGCGGACATCCGCGCTGTATTGCGAGTGCTGGTGCTAGCTTCACACACCGTTTCGCATCCGTACGAGCTCCGCGCAACGGTGTGTGATCTGTGGATTAGTCGATTTCAGCTTGGATAACACCTCTACCATCTCTTTCTCGGAGATGAACGGGTACGCTTCAAGATGCAGTGCAATTAGCATCCTTCGCTCATCCCTGCCCTCTATGAGCCAACGTTCTGTTGCGCGCCTAACGCTGGAGCCATTGTCATCGGTTCTCCAAGCAAGCAGATCGAAGAGTATGCAAACGAGCTCAAAGGGAACCGTGGGAGGAATCTCTGTGTAAATTCGGTCTCCGAGATTGGGAAGGCCAAATTCTTCCACGACAGCCAATAGTGCTTTCTCGTCATAGTCCCCCGAACTTTTCTCCTGATTCGAAGAGATTGAGAAAAGAGCTTGTTCCAAGTTCGGATTCATAAGAAATTTTCTCGTGTATCAGTGATTTTTAAAACTGTCCGCATCTGGCCGATAGCGGACTATCGTCCTGGGCTACAAAGTCAACGACGCATCACACCGACTCTATCTTTACGGATTGACACCTATCAGCGCAAGCAATCGCGAAAACCTCGAGATCGCTATGTTGATCTCATCCTGAGTATCGCCGTCCCACTCCTCGACGTTAGCTAACTCTGCCCTAAGTGCATCTATCCGCTCCTTGATCTCCTCTACCTCCCTGTCGCCACACCGTTTTGCAATAGCATCCCACTGCGCCGGTGGAATGGCCTGCTGAATCGACAGTCCGATACGCGCTTCATCAATTAGTGCTGAAAGTTTGCTCATGAGATTAGCTGAGGAGGAAGAAAATCGGTGCGATTAGAGCGTCCGCTCCTGGCCGATTGCGGACATCTTAGCCGAAGAGGAATCTCGCAGGAATGGACAGACTCGAACCCTGGATAAACAGCCAGCAAACTATGCTGAGTAGTTGATGGACGAGGGGGCGGGATTTGTCCGTTATCTACCGTTCAGAATTAGATAGCCAACACACACTTATAAGGCAAAGCTTATTTCAGCAGTTTATAAGCTAGAACAAATATCACCCCCCTTTCTTTCGGGCAATTAGTCCTGTCTACTCCGCGTAATTTCTACAAACGATATTTCAAGGCAACGTCAAAAATCGTGCGATGAGAATCGTTGAGTTTTTAAATATGGCTGAATATACTGTACATACATCCAGTATTTGTGTTGTCGGCCCTCCGCCATCGCTGGGTGGAACGCCCCGATCAATTCCGTTCGCGGCCAATTTACTTATCAGATTGGAAAATTATGACGACGGCTTATAGCGTTTCGAATGCAGTTCCTTTGTCCACTCTTCCTACCACCAACGGGGTGCAGCAGCAATTTTTTGCGCCCAATACAAACGATGGGCCGGCGACTTTCTCTCCCGATGGGCTCTCTGCGGCTCCCATTGTTGGCCTCGCGGGACATGCCCTGCAGGGCAACGAGATTCCGGCAGGAGCGCTGGTCAGCCTTTCCTCCTATATCGGCCCGCTATTAAATTCCGGCGCTCTTTGCTGGTTGTTGATCGACTGCGCCGGTGGCGCGCAACAAATCACACCCGCGAGCCGGGGCGAGCAAGCTGTCACCTTGGACCAGCTCAATAAAACTGGACGCTCAGGGATTCGCGGACTTGTTGGTAAAGCAAACGCAACTTCCCCTGCAACTAAGTTCGATTTCTCCACTGCATCGCGCACATTCCGTGACCCGAACACGGGAATTGTTCAGACCAGCTACAACACATCAGTCATTACAGTAGACGCCAACTTGGCCGGTCCAGTGCTGAACGGCCGTGATCAAGCTGGCGCTTTCACGGCAGGTAGCTGGATTTACCTATATGCCCTCTCCGACGGCAAAGGTTCCGAAGGCGCAGTCTTCAGCGCAAATCCGCCCTCAGTTGGGCCGAACAACGTTCCTGGCTACCCCTATGTCGTCCTGATCACAGCCCTCTACTGGACCAGCCAATCGGTAATTCGACGGGTCGTTGCATCGGGCAATACGGTTTATGAGGCTGCCCAAATTAGCATCGCCGCCTCCGGCAATACAGCTGGATCTGAAATCGCTTTCAGTACGGCGCTTGCTTGCCCACCAATTGCACTGCGTTGGAAAGCTCGTATCAATTCGTACATTTCCACCAATTCGGGCGGGGGAGGCACCGCTTCGGCGAGCTATCGCTTCATTTCTGGATTTGAAGCGAAAGAAATCCCGTTGGGGCAGCCAGTGGCGAATGCGACAGCATATGACAACGAGGAAGTTGAATTCCCCAATGTCTCCCAACAGCTCTTCTTGGTGTTCTCTCTTACGTCGGGCCCGGGAAACATTGCGTCGATCCTCACCAACGTCAAGTCTGTCGGCTACGTTGTTCCCAATGGAGATAACTGAATCTGACAAACACCGTGCACGCAAAATAGCGAGCAGCGATGGCTAGAGGAAGATTTGTCTTAATCAGACCAGTCTAGGTCACTTGCCAGCAAAGAGAGCCCGGGTCCTGAAAAAGACCCGGGCTCTTTTAATTAGGAGAAGTCACCCGGATTGAAATTAACTTGAGTATCGAGAACTCCATATACAACTCTGCGGTTTGGATATAAGCCATTGAGAACCAACATTAATGCTCATCCTTGCCAAGGGGGCAGCATCCATTCGGCACCCTCAGTAACCAAAAATGTTAAGCTTTTGCACCTCCACATTTACAAACGCTTAACAGACTGGTTGGGAAGAACTAATGTCGCTTATGAATGAGTCAAAAATAAATACACTTTTCAAGGTTGGGATAATACTGATATCGCTAAGCGCCTTAGTCTTAGTTTTTACTGCAGGAATGACACAAGACGTCAGCTTCGACGCGGCATTCAATCTGCAAGTCGCAAAAAGCATTTCTCATGATTTGGTTTACGCGTCAACGTATAACCCTAGCTACATTAACGACTATCGAATTACCACCAACGGGCCACTACAGTATCTTTGCGCATTGCTTTTGACAATCTTCGGAGACCGGCTTGGATTAGCGCTCACGCTGACTCTAGTAGCGTTCTTTTTCTTGTACTCCGCCAAGAAATATTCTTCATTGGCCTGGCTCCTTTGCATCACCATCATTTTCACCAGCGCGACTTTCTCAGATCAACTGACGTCGTTTTTGGGTGAAATAACAGCCCTCGGCTTTTTGATACTTGGACTACATACCATAAGCAACGCTCCATTGAGCCGAAACGAAGCTGCGACGCTCGCAATGGGTAGTGTCTTCTTCGGCTTTGCTATATCAACCAAACTAATAAGTGGTGTAGTCATTCCCTTCTTGGCATTCGGAGTGTGCGCATTGCACCAACCGAAGTTGACGTGGGCGAATTTCACCTCGACCACCGTTCGCGCAATTGCTGTAAGCCTGGGAGCACTCGGTGTCTTTATAGCAAGCTTCTATTTCTCCAGCTTCACATCTGAGCTCTTGGTGAAGTTTTTACATGCGGGAAGTCTTGAGATGCCGCCGACTGCACCGGGGCTGGGAAAATTCATTGAACATCATTTCTGGCAGCGCTCGACAGCTGCAGGGAGATACATGCTTCATTTAGACTCTTTTTCCAATCCGCTCACGCTACCGTTAATTTTCTTGGCCTCTGCCTTACTTCTGGTTTCCTCTATTTTCTGGGCGCCACTCGTTCTTTTATGCGGCTACATTCTCATCTCTGGAATGGATGAGCGTCGTATTATGCTAATTTACTTCCCCCTTTTGTTGGCGGCCGCTTGGTACGCCTCGAAGCAACTTAGACAGGTTAGCGAAACACGTAACCAATTCATAACATCAAGAATAATGCCGGCCGCATTTGTAGCAACTACGCTCCTTCTTATTGCGCCGCAAATAATGCAAAAAGGCACTCGTCCCGGTCTTTTCTTACAGACAGATAAATTCGAGAAACTTTTATCGCTAAAAAGATCTGATCTCGCTTCCTTTCCAGTAAATCCAGACATCATCCGGATGTCACAAATTATCTCAGCAACACCTGGAAAGGTTTTAACAAGCGGATGGTGGCAATTTCCAGAGTACCAGTTGGCTAGCGGCAGAAATTTCTACGATAGAACTGCTCCCGCTCCTGCTGAGCAACTAAAGGGAAGAGCAGATTTACTGCTGCTTTTTGACAAAAGCTTTAAATGGTATCCGGAAACCTCTATTGCGCTTTGCAGCGACGTGATCGCAGAGATGGGTGATTTGGTTTTCTGCAGGTTCAAACCGGACACAAGACTTAATCTACGAGTTGGAATAGAAGAATCTTAAGCTCGTGTCACACAGGTAATGACGGCAATTTGAAGCTAGTGGAGAGTAATCCACGCGACTAGAATTGGCTGAGGATGCTGGCATGCTGCGAAGTCGTGATCACGCAGAAACTGCGAAGCTGAAGACTATAGAGTTACGCCAAGCAAAAGGCCTCGAACGCTGTCACGTTAGAGGCCTTGATTTGAGAGGCTCTTAACCTTTAGATTGGGATACAGGGGCGGGATTTGTCCGTTATCTACCGTTCAGAATTAGCTAAAAAGTTGCAAGGAGCGTCCCGCTTCGGGCAGGTTGGAAGGTCCGCTTCCGACCTACAGCATTCATATACTTCCGGCGTATATCTTTGCTAGAAGATACCGTATGAGAAACAAGATGACCGCACTACCGACTAGCCATGCCAGCATGAACGAGAGATAGCGAATGGCGAGTGGATCAAGTGGCTGCTTTGGTGTTCCAGATAGGCTACCCGAAATGCCGACATCAGAAAGTACCCACGTAAGGCACATCGCCATCAAGACGTATGACGCTACTGCTCCAATACCAATGAACGACCAAAAATGTTGAAGGGATCCGCGCCATAAATAGGCGAAGACACCAACCGCAAGCGCTGGGCCAATGAGTCCAAACGGAATCACCAGACTGAACGGGTTCATCGTAGAAATATTCTGACGTGGCTGAAAATACGTAGCTTAACGATTTGCAATTGTCGACATCTGACCGATAGCGGACATCTTATCTCAAAGAAGTAACAGCATAGCCCGATGGGAAAGTGGGCTATGCATGCAGCAAATCACGCTGAGGAGCCGATGGGCGTCGGGGCGGGATCTGTCCGTTATCTACCCTTCAGAATAAGCTGTAAAACAGACCTATAGCCCAAGAGCAAGTCACGCGCCGAAGGTCCGCTTCTGGCCGATTGCGGCCAAATTTAAGCGGAGGTCTGCTCTCGATATTGCTTAAGCTTCCCATTGCTATAGTAGTTTAAGAAATCAGACATGATTGGCGTTAGCTCTGTTCTTGCTGCGATATTCCAAAATCTTGTTTCTCCGAGTACGGGGACGAGACCATCGATGAGTCCTTGGCTGCAATTATGGCTCGCAGATGTCAGCCAGTGCTGCAATAAACGAATAACTTCCTCCAACGGGAGCTGTGATGACCTGGTGAGGGAAAGTGCATACCTGTAGTTCCCCGGAAACAGAGTTGTTATGAACTCGATACGCTCGGAAACCGACTGAGAGCGTAGCCACCTGCGAAGGTCGGTATCAACCTGTGCAGTGCCTGAACGACGGACGAACTGTTCTGGTTTGTATTGGGATTCACACATATCAGTCATTACTTCAGCTATGTCTGCTTAGTGGATATGAGGGGCTGCAGTTGGCCGATAGCGAACACCTCAGCTTGAACAAATAATGGAGTAGCCAGCTGTGGAATCAGGCTATCGCCTTTTTGACTGCATCCATCCAGTCCTGCCATGCGCCTGGGTCGGCCGGCCCTGCGTCACTGGTAATTTCCCAAGATAGAGAACTCAACAGACCGGCAATATCATCAGATTTTGTGCGCTCGTATTCCTGCTCCAAGAAATTAAGCATCGCACGATACGCTTGCTTGGCCGTCAACTCTACTTCATCCATCTTCCCCATCCTATTTCATTAGTTCCGACCTCGCCTGCGAAGGTGCGCGTACATGACCTGCGGCACACGTATGGCACCCGCCTGCGCGCCGCCGGCGTCTCCGAAGAAGACCGGGCGCTATTGCTGGGCCACGCCAGCAAGAGCATGCCCGAGCACTACGCGACTGGAACGGTGGAACGCCTGGTCGACCAGGCCAACAAGGTCGAGGTCGAGCTCAAGCGGAAGAGGATGACGATCTTGCGCGTGGTCAACGGCTGAACAAGGTCACGCAAAAGTCACGCAGGCCGTTTTTTGCAGAGTCACGCAAAAGCAAAAGGCCTCTAACGCGGTAACGTTAGAGGCCTTTATCTGCAAGGCTTTCGCCTTAGTGCATTTGGTTGCGGGGGCAGGATTTGAACCTACGACCTTCGGGTTATGAGCCCGACGAGCTGCCAGACTGCTCCACCCCGCGTCTGAAGAAAACAATTATAGGGCAGGTAAAATCGGAATGCAAACATTTTCTGCAATCTTTTTACAGTGATACACTCCTAACCGCATTACAGCTTCCCGCAGCCGTCCAGACCAGCGTCCCAACGCCCTGTCGCCGCAGCAGGAAAATGCACCAAGGGCACTTCCCTACTATATATAGACAGACACCTTCCGAGCCTCTATGAAATTCTGTTCCGAGTGCGGCCACACAGTCTCCCTGCAGATCCCTCCCGATGACACGCGGCTGCGCCATGTGTGCGGCAACTGCGGCGCAATCCATTATCAGAATCCAAAGCTGGTGGTCGGCTCCATCCCCGTCTGGGATCAGGATGGCCAAACCAAGGTCCTGCTCTGCAAGCGCGCCATCGAGCCGCGCCTCGGTTACTGGACCCTGCCGGCCGGCTTCATGGAAAACGCCGAAACCACCGAAGACGCCGCCCGCCGCGAAACCGAAGAGGAAGCCGGCGCACACATCCAACTGCACGAACTGTTCTCCCTGGTCAACGTGCCCCACGTACACCAGGTCCACCTCTTCTACCGCGCCACCCTGCTCGACCTCGACTACCAGGCCGGTGTCGAAAGCCTCGAAGTGGCCCTCTATACAGAAGACCAGATCCCCTGGCAGGACATCGCCTTCCCCACGGTGGAATTCACCCTGCGCGCCTTCTTTGCCGATCTCAAGAACGTGCGCAGCGGTGAAGGCAGCTTCACGCTGCACACCGAAGACATCCGCCGCCGCATGATCTGATCCGCAGGAGCACGCGGATGATCGCCTGGCTGGACCTCGATACGCCCTTCCCCGACGTTTCCCGCGCCCTCGCCGACCCGGCCGGGCTGCTGGCGGCCGGCGCTGACCTGTCGCCGCAGCGGCTGCTGGAAGCCTATCGCCACGGCATCTTCCCCTGGTTCTCCGAAGGCCAGCCCATTCTCTGGTGGAGTACCGACCCGCGCATGGTCCTGCGCACCGATCACTTCGTTGTCTCCGACAGCCTCAAAAAGACCCTGCGCCGCATCGAACGCAGCCGCCACGGCGACGGCCTCTGGCAAGTCACCTTCGATACCGTCTTCGAACAGGTCATGCAAGGCTGCGCCGGACCGCGCCGCCATGAACAGGGCACCTGGATCTCGCCCGAGATCATGGCCGGCTACACCGGCCTGCATCGCGCCGGCTACGCTCACTCCTCCGAAGTCTGGCTCAACGGCGAACTGGTCGGCGGGGCCTATGGCGTCTCCATCGGGCGCATGTTCTACGGCGAATCCATGTTCGCCCGCGTAAGCGACGCCTCCAAGGTGGCGCTGGCGCACCTGGTGTTCTTCCTGCGCAGCCACGGCGTGGAGATGATCGACTGCCAGCAGGAAACCTCGCACCTGGCCTCGCTGGGCGCACGCCCGATCCCCCGCAGCGACTTCCTGCGCCACCTGCGCGCAGCCATCCAGTGGCCGCAGATCCGGGGCTGGGAGCCGCTGAACCTGCTGGAGCACGGCATCCCGTCGGCCCGACGCGACTGAGCCTGGCGCGGTTCTTCACTGCGGCCATCAAAATGGTGTAAATTGGAACCTGACTCCAGGGACCGCACGGGGCAGCAGAGACCTCGCCGCCGGCCTCCCGCAAGACAGGACAGGACGCACATGACGCATCTCAAAGACTTGCCGTTCTCCACGTTGCAGTTCTATGCAACCGCGCCCTACCCGTGCAGCTATCTCGATGACCAGCAGGCCCGCTCGCAAGTGGCCACCCCCTCGCACCTCATCAACGCAGATGTGTACTCGGAACTGGTCAAGACCGGCTTCCGCCGCAGCGGCATCTTTACCTACCGCCCCTACTGCGACGGCTGCAATGCCTGCACCCCGGTACGCATCCGGGTGGCCGACTTCGAACGCAACCGCAGCCAGCGCCGCGCCTGGGCACGCAATCGCGGCCTGCAAACCCTGGTCACCAACCTGACCTACGCCCACGAACACTACGAGCTCTACCTGCGCTACCAGTGCGCCCGCCACGCCGGCGGCGGCATGGATCAGGACAGCCGCGATCAGTACGCGCAGTTCCTGCTGCAGAGCAAGGTCAATACCCGCCTGGTGGAATTCCGCGAACCTGACGGCACCCTGCGCATGGTCAGCATCATCGACGTACTCAATGACGGCCTGTCCTCGGTCTACACCTTCTTCGATCCCGACCTGCCGGCAGCGTCCTTCGGCACCTACAACATCCTGTGGCAAATCGAACAGGCGCGCCAGCTGGAAATGCCCTACGTCTACCTCGGCTACTGGATCAAGGAAAGCCAGAAAATGGCCTACAAAACCAACTACCAGCCGCTGGAAGCCCTCCATGAAGGGGAATGGAGCCTGCTGGAAGGCTGAAGCAAGCTTCACCTCTGTGGCGCAACGTCTGCAAAAACAGGGGTAGCGGGATCAAATTGGGGGCAACTACGCCCCCGAGGCAGGGAATGGGCAGTGGCACGCGTTAGAATAGCGGCAGTTTTTTTGGCCCCTTCTTTCCTGATCGTCCCATCGTGTCCGACAAATTCCTCTACGCGCTCGCGCGTCCGCTGCTGTTTTCTCTGGAACCTGAAACCGCGCACCATCTGGTGCTGCCTGCCCTGCGCTGTGCCGCGCGCTACAGCCTGACGGACTTCGTCACCAAAAAGCCGGCCGCCGATCCGCGTACCGTCATGGGCATCACCTTCCCCAATCCGGTCGGCATGGCCGCCGGGCTGGACAAGGACGGCGCCTACATCGACGGCCTGGCCGCACTGGGCTTCGGATTCATCGAGGTCGGCACGGTCACGCCGCGCGCCCAGCCGGGCAATCCGCTGCCGCGCATGTTCCGGCTGCCGGCCGCCAACGCAGTGATCAACCGCATGGGCTTCAACAATGGCGGGGTGGATGCCTTCGTGGCCAATGTGCAATCCTCGCGCTTCTACCAGGAGCGTCAGGGCGTACTGGGCCTGAATATCGGCAAGAATGCCGATACCCCCATCGAGCGTGCCGCCGAGGATTACGTGGCCTGCCTGGAAAAGGTTTACCCCTACGCCAGCTATGTGACGGTGAATATTTCTTCTCCGAACACCAAGAACCTGCGCCAGCTGCAGGGGGCCTCTGAACTGGATTCCCTGCTGTCGCAGCTGAAGTCGGCCCAGCGCCGCCTGGCCGATCACCACGGGCGCTACGTGCCCGTCGTGCTCAAGATCGCGCCGGACATGGATATGGAGCAAGTGAAGAATGTTGCCGACGCGCTGCTGCGTCACCAGATCGATGGCGTCATCGCCACCAACACCACCATCACCCGCGATGCCGTGCAAGGCATGCCGCATGGCGAAGAAGCCGGCGGCCTGTCGGGCAAGCCGGTGCTGGAACTGTCCAACCAGGTGATCCGTGGCCTGAAGGCGGAAGTCGGCGACGCCCTGCCCATCATCGGGGTAGGCGGTATCTTCAGCGGCGCCGATGCGCGCGCCAAGATCGATGCCGGCGCTTCACTGGTGCAGCTCTACACCGGCCTGATCTACCAGGGACCGGCGCTGGTGCATGAATGTGCCGAGGCCCTGCGCGCCCCGCAGGGCCCGGTCGCCGCGCATCACTGAAACCATCCGTCGCGCGCAAATGAAAACAGCAGGCCGCGTGCCTGCTGTTCTTCTTTGGGAAATCGCCGCGTTCAGTCCTTGGACGACTCCTTCTTGAGATTGAAAATCCGGCGCGCATTGGCATCGGATTCGGATTTCTTTTCAAAGTCGGTCTTTTCGCAACCGGCCAGCACAACACCGACGACCAGCGTCAGCAGCATGACGACGACACGCATGATTTTCCCCTGAAGATTCGGATGAGGCCCCGGATGGCCGCACTCCCCTCCCAAGGGCAGGCGGACAGCGCCGCCGCATGGACCGTTGCGGCCAGCAGAGGGGGCCGGCAGGCTGCATTTTATGCGCAAAAGTTCAGAATTCGATGTCTATTCCTGAAAGTTTTCGCTCAAAAACGCCTGCCCGTTCCCCTCTATAATGGCAAGCTTCCGACGCCCGGCCGTCGCCCCGCTCAGTCTCCATGTCCGTCAACACCATCGCCATCAACCGCCAGATGCGCCGTTTCGATGACCAGGCCAGCGTCTGGCTGTTCGGTTACGGCTCCATCATCTTCAAGGCCGATTTCCCCTATCTGGAACGCCGTCCGGCCCACATCACCGGCTGGGCGCGGCGCTTCTGGCAAGGCTCGCACGATCACCGCGGCACCGCCGAGGCACCGGGCCGGGTCGTGACCCTGGTGCCTGAAGAAGGCGCCGACTGTGCCGGCATGGCTTACCTGATCACGCCAGAAGTCTTTGCCCATCTGGATCATCGCGAAAAGAACGGCTATCTGCGCCTGGCCACCACCATGCGCTTCGAGGACGGCCAGGCAGCAGAAGGCCTGATCTACATCGCCGCCGAGGACAATGAAGCCTTCGCCGGCCCGGCCAGCGAGCTGGAGATCGCGCGCCAGATCGCCGGTGCGGTCGGTCCCAGCGGCCGCAACAGCGAATACCTGCTCAAGCTGGCCCAGGCCCTGCGCGAACTGGGCGCCGAAGACCGCCACGTGTTCGCCATCGAACAACATCTGCTGCAACTGACCGGGCAGCCAGCCGTGCTATCGTCTGCCTCTCGCTCCTGAGCACCGCATTGAACACGCCCACAAGGAAGAAGAACATGATCAAGTCCCTCGCTGCCAGCCTCACCCTCCTCATGGCGCTGACCGCCTGCACCACCCCGGTGGAACGCACCGCCAGCGGCGACATCCCCGCCGCCCGCGTCTACATCAAGAGCATGACCGAACAGGCCGCCGGCCTGTCGCAGATCAGCTTCACGCGCGCCGCCGGCCTGCTCAACAATGACATGCTGGAACTGGCCATCAACGATGTCGTGCTGGCCCAGATCGCCGGTGGCGAGCGCTTGTCGATCTGGCTCAAGCCCGGCAGCTACGATTTCAGCATCAAACGCGTCAACAGCCTGGGCAGCAATGCCGGGCCGACCACCGACAAACTGACCCTGCAAGTCGCCCAGGGCGGCAGCTACCAGATACAGATCAGTAGCGAATTGCGCGGCCTGAACCTGCAACTGGCCAAGTAAGCCTGATCCTCCGACGCAACAAATTGCGCCGGATTGCGCAGTTTTACACTGCAGCCCCTGTGGTACGGACGACACACCGTATCACAGGGGCTGGTCGCTTCTGGCCAGACGTAATTGTCAAGCCATTGATTTAAAAGGAAATATTTTTTAAATCCGGACGCCCCTGACGACGCAAGGCGACATTATTCACAAATCAGATAACTGGTATTGGGATTCAAAAGTGGAAGCACGCCCGTGAAGCGAATATATTGCAATGCAACAGATCAATTTCTTCCTCACGGAGCTCACCATGAACATCGTCGCCGACATCCTCCCGTACACCCTGCTCATCGGCGCCATGGTCGCGCGCTACCTGATTTCGGTCAAGTAAGCAGCCACCTGGCCGGGTGATCGCCGGTCTCCGCAAGGAGATCCGCTGGCATCCCGGAGCAGTCCTGAAAAGCGGTCATTGTCGCGTTGCAACGCTGACAAGCCGCTTTTTCTTTTAGCCCGGATCGGCGGCATGATCCGCACCATTCTGGCGCAAAATTGCACCATTATCATCATTATTGATATCTTGGTGATGTTCCCTGGTGCAATGTTGGTAGCCGCCTGCAGGTAAATGTCAGGTCGCGGCCTCACTTGCAAAGCTGCTGCAGCGCATTACACTCGCAAGCTTTGCCAACGCAACGAAAGTGAAGCATGAAGCGACTTGCCTCTCTCCTCGCCGCCTCCGCCCTGCTGCTGGCCGTGCAAGGCTGCGCCTGCGCGCCCGGCTTCGTCGGCTTTGACAGCCGCTGCCAGTTCATCAACGTTCCCAGCGGGCAACCCTGAATGAACAAAAGCGCCGGATCGGCTCCTGGCGGAGCCCGTCACGGCGCTTTACATGCGTAATTTCAGGTTAAATCCTGAACCCTTCTTCACGCTGATTTCAGCGTTCATCTTTCCATCCCGCCTGCTTTGTCCGGTTTTTACTCCGCAGGCGGCAGTTGCCCCAGCCACTCCCGCAAATCGTGCATGGCCTGCTCGCGCAGCCCGGCTTCCTCGTTGAAGATCTCGTGATAGGCCGAGGCATACCAGTGCAGCGTCTTGCGCTCGCCCGGCAACGCCTCGAAGAAGGCCCGGCTGCCGCGCGGGGCGACGAAGGCATCGTCTCCCGCCACCTGCAACAGCACCGGCCGCGTGAATTGGCCGGCATCACGTGCCACATGGTGCATGGCGTCGAGCATGAAATTGAGCATGCGCGGCGCAATCTTGCCGTGGTTGAGCGGGTCCTGCCGGTAGGCCCGGACCTCATGCGGATCGTGCGAGATGCGCTCGGCCGGCAAGGCGGTCGGCAGGGCCAGCCCCGGCGCGATGGCCGACGACACCTTCAGCAGCAGCCGCTGCCAGCCCGACAGATCCAGCGCCAGTGCCGGCGAGGACAACGCCAGTGCGCGCACCGGACTGAAACCGCCAGTGGCAAACCGCGCCGCCACCAGCCCGCCCATGCTGTGGCCGAACAGCAGCGGCGTACACTGGGTGCGGCGGCTGAAGTCATCGAAGGTCTGCTTCAGGTCCCGCAGCAGGTCATCCGGCTGGATCAGGCTGCCCTGCCGCCCTCCTGAATTGCCATGGCCGCGATGGTCGCAGATGCGCACCGAACAACCCGCTGCATTGAACAATTGCGCCAGCGCGCCATAGCGCCCGCCGTGCTCGCCCAGTCCATGCACCATCTGCACGGCCGAAGTGGCCCCGGGCAGCAGCCAGTCGCGGCAAAACAGCCGGGTGCCGTCAGCGGCGTCGATCCAGTGTTCCTGTACCGGGAGGGAAAATGTCATGGTTTGTCGAGAAGAGTGGAATTGACG
>Ga0207694_10001411_pt1 | contig 20604 bp, 14 predicted proteins | sample KBSC34metaG_FD_184353 | JGI IMG/M metagenome (GOLD analysis project Ga0207694, IMG submission 184353) | Corn rhizosphere microbial communities from Kellogg Biological Station, Michigan, USA - KBS C3-4 metaG (SPAdes) (version 2) | ecosystem: Host-associated > Plants > Roots > Rhizosphere > Soil... | reverse complement strand
CTATTACCGCGACGCGCCGCTTGTCGTGATCGGCGGCGGCACCAACGAATTGCAGCGGCTGATCATCGCTCGCAATCTCCTCAAGAAATACAAGGACAACGGCTAGTATGAGCGATCAGCAACGGCCTTTCGGCCGCTATTACGAGGAACTCGAAGTCGGGACGGTCTATAAGCATTGGCCGGGCCGCACCGTCAGCGAGTACGACAACACTTTATTCGCGTTGCTCTCGATGAACCAAAACCCACTGTTCATAGATCAGGAATACGCGCGGACTCAGCCGATAGGGCGATGCCCGGTGGTGGACACCTTAGTGTTCAGTTTGACGGTCGGCATGAGCGTTGCGGATACCACGGGTAGAGCGATTGCGAATCTTGGATATGAGAGTGTGGAGTTTCTGCATCCTCTGTTTCCGGGAGATTCGTTGTACGCGGAATCCGAAGTTCTGGAGAAGCGCGAATCGGCTAGCAAACCCGACCGTGGCGTGATCGGTATTGAAACTCGCGCGTACAACCAGAAGGGCGAAAGAATTCTGGTTTTGCGCCGGCACTATTTAGCTCCCAAAGGAAAACCGCAATGAATCCGCAATACACGTGCCAGTTAGTCCATTTCTTATATCAAGTCGGGCCAGAGACCCTGCCGGCGGAGGTGATGGATCGGGCGCGCTATTTTTTCCTCGACTATCTAGCTGTGGCGATCCGCGGATCGCAGGAAGAATCCGCGAAGTGTGTACAGCGGATGATCGAGCGTATCGACGCGCCGGGGCGGGCGAGCGTGCTCGGCACGTCTATCCGCACTCTACCCGGATTTGCAGCTTTCGCGAACGGAACAGCCTCGCACGGCATCGAGATGGACGACACGCACAGCGGCGGATCGATTCACCTGGGAACTACGATGTATTCCGTGGCGCTCGCCATCGCGGAGTCGACGCCGGAAATTTCGGCCGAGGCTTTCCTCGCGGCAGTGGTTGCTGGATTCGAGGCCGCGGCCCGCATTGCCATGGCGGTGCAACCCAAAGAGCAGTACGCTTTGGGCTTCCATCCGACGCAAACTTGCGGTGTATTCGGAGCGGCGATTACAGCCGCCAAACTGTTCGGTCTCACGGAAGAGCAAACACTGGCGGCTGTTGGGATTACCGGGAGTATGGCAGCCGGGAGCATGGAATTTCTCGCCGAAGGCGCGTGGACCAAGCGAATCCACCCTGGATTAGCTGCGCAAAATGGCTTTCAGGCCGCGATGCTGGCGGCCGAGGGCTTTACGGGTCCGCGACGAATTCTTGAGGGCCGTGATGGTTTTCTGCACGCATATTCTCGTCACCCGGTGCCGGAGCGACTTACCGCGGGCCTGGGAGCTTCCTACGAAATCCTGAACACCTCCGTGAAGCCTCACGCCTGCTGCCGTTATATGCAAGGACCGATCGACGCGATTCTCGAGATCGTACGGGAAAATGGCCTCGCGGAGCCCGACATCACCAAGATCGAGGTTGCGATCCTTGAAGCCGGATGGAACATCGTCTGCGAACCGCGGGCCCAAAAATATAGTCCCGAGTCGGTGGTGGACGCCCAGTTTTCGATGCCGTTCGGAGCAGCCGTTGCCGTTCTCTACGGGGCGGCGGGACTCGATCAGTTCACCCTGGAGCAGGTGCACTTGCCGAGTGTAGCGAAGGTGATGGGCAAGGTGACGCTCGTGAAAGATCCAAGCATTGAGCAAACCTTTCCGAAAGAGTGGCCCGCGCGGGTCAGGGTTCAGCTCTGCAATGGACAAACGCGCGAGAAATTCGTGCGCTACCCCAAAGGCGATCCGGAAAACCCGCTGAGCTGGAGCGAAATGGCAGACAAATTCCGGGCACTCGCCGGGCGCGCCCTTCCGGCCGATCGCTGCGAGCGCATCATCCAAGAACTCGCCACTGCCAAGCCAGCTGCGGTGGCTGCGCTTTGCAGCTAGCGCGAAGCCTCGTATAACTTGGATTCTTTGTCACGCAGTTCGTCAAGGCCGATGAGGCGATTGAACTCGTCGAACTGCATCATGTCTGTGAAACCAGCAGTGGTGCCAGCGGCCTGTAAGTGCGCCAACGCGCGTTCCGCCGCGCGGGCGATCGTGTAGGTAAGCATCGTAGGATAAGCGACGATCGAAAACCCCATGTCCTCGAGTTCTTTGGCCGTCAGGATCGGCGTTCTCCCGCCAGGGACAATATTGGCCATGTTCGGCGCCGGGATCTCGCGCGTGATTCGGCGCATTTGATCGATAGACTCTGGCGACTCGACAAAAGACATGTCAGCGCCGGCAGCCAGGTAGTTATGCATGCGCTCGATAGCGTCATCTATGCCGTTCACGGCAAGAGCATCGGTTCGCGCCATGATGAGCAGATCCGGATCGACGCGGGTATCTACGGCTGCTTTGATCTTCGCGACCATTTCGTCGCATGGAATCACCTGCTTGCCTGACATGTGGCCGCAGCGCTTCGGCGACACCTGATCCTCGAAGAAAATGGCGGCCACACCGGCACGTTCAAACTGCTTCATGGTGCGCATCACATTCGTGGCGTTGCCGTGGCCGTTGTCACCGTCCGCGAAGACCGGGATTTCGACTGCATCGGCAATTCGGCGCGCGCACTCTGCCATTTCGGTCATGGTCAGCAACGCAACATCCGGAGCTCCCAGCAGAGCGGCACTGGCCGCATAGCCGCTGAGGAAAACCGCCTTGAACCCGGCTTTTTCGGCCAACTTGGCGCCCAGCGCGTCCGCCACGCCCGGAATCATCGTGATTTCGCTGCTCTCTACAAGTCTTCTAAATTCGGCAGTCGTTTTCATGCGCTCCCCATTGTACTGACTGAAGTTCGACGCAATTTGGATCAGAGACCATCCGCGTTTCGCGTTAAAATCGCTCAGTATGCCTTCAGCTCAGCCGACCCTCTTCTCTATTGAGACGACGCTCAACTACGCGGGGCCGACGGAAGGTCCGCCGTTTTTCGGGCTGGAGGCTTACGAGTCGAACATTGCTTTTGAGCCTCACCAGGTTTCCATCTACCGACGCCCGCCCGATTCAGGATCAGTTTTCACTGGACCGGGAGGGATTTACGCTGGTCAAGCACGCGAGCGTGGCGGCCGCGGATCCGCGAATTCGGACGGCGAACGTTACCCATGAGATGGACCGCAATGAAGTTAACGATGCCTATCACCATGAGGTCGGCGAATTCCTGCGCGGACTGACCGGCGCTCGCAAGCGGACATGGGCCCCTCCGGCCGGCTTCGTTCATCTGGATTAAGTGACCGAAACGGCGGAGATGTTTCGCGATATCTCGATCGAAGCCGAAGGTGCAAAAGTTGCTCCGTATCGGCGTTTCGCCGTCTATCAAACGTGGCGTGTTCTCTCACAGCCGCCCCTGGACAACACTCTTGCGATTTGCGACGGCCGCAGCGTTCCTGCATCGGACGCGGTGGTGTTCGAGGCGGTGGTCGGCCCCAAAGGAGTTCCCGGCAGCCAGTTCAAAGCGCGGATTTGCAAATACCGGGCAGATCACCGCTGGTACTACTTCTCCAACATGTACCCCGAGGAGCTTCTCGTTTTTAAGGGCTACGATTCGGAGATTCCACTCGCCACGAACGCCATGCACACTGCCTTCAAAAACCCCGCTGCTGGCCCGAATGCCATCCCTCGGGAGAGCATCGAAGCGCGGTTCTTCGCGTTTTTCGAATGACGATTGTTCGTCAGAAGACAACCTTCAAGGCGAATTGGATCTGCCGCATGGGCACGGCAAGCGTGGTGATTTGGCCGGCCACCGGATTGAAGCCTCCACCCGAAACAAACACGGCGTTGTTGGGATTCCCCCAATTGGCGTGATTGAAGATGTTGAAGAATTCAGCGCGGAATTGCACGCGGAATTGCTCCGAGATGCGCGGTACGGCCGTATCCTTCAACAGCGAGAAATCCACGTTGCGCATGTGGGGTCCAACCAAAGTGTCCCGTCCCACGTGGCCCAGTTGACCCGCGGGCGGCAGAGCGAACGCCGTGGGGTCGAACCATTGGTTCAAAGTGCCGGTGGTGATGTTGTCCACGGTGCGGCCCGCCTTGACATTGGGACGCGGCGCCACAAAGGCCGCACCCATACCTGGGTAATCGAAGCCATCAGTAATGTTGATCGGCCCGCCGGAGCGCACCGTCAGGATGCCGCTCAACTGCCAGCCCTCGAAGAGTTGGTGTCCGGCGAACTTGCCCCTGAACGGAATCGCCACCAGGCTGCTCAGCACCAGCGCGTGCCGCCGGTCAAAGAGGCAGTCGCCGCGGTCGCGCGCCAGATCGTAGGGGTCCATAGCCGGAGCGCCGCCTTCGAGGCCATAGGTGTTGGAGCTGGTGTCGAGGCAATGCGACCAGGTATAGGAGAGTTGGCCCTGCACGTTGCGTTGGAAGCGCCGGTTCAGATTCACTTGCATGGATTGGTAGCTGGAATTGGCCTGCGGCTCGGCGCCATTGTAGGGGCCCAGGGCTGGGTTCACGCGCGGGTTGGTGACCGGCCCAAACGGACCCGGTGAACTGAATACGCGCTCCCCGTTGGCGCCGATCGTCGGAATGGGCGGGTTCTGGTCGCGCTGGTAGAACAGATGCACGCCCCGCGCGCCCACATAGCCCAGGGTGAGAATCGTGTTGGCCAACAATTCACGCTGAATGTTCAGATTCCACTGCATCTGATAGGGCGTCGTCGGAGTGTCGTAGTTCACGGCGTTGCTTTGCGAGGGCAGCGCGGCGGCAAACGATGGCGTCGGGAAGGTCGGGAACACCGTCACGATGAAACTGTAGGGCGGATTGAAGTAATAACCCGACGCATAGGTGCGCGGCGTAATTGGGTTGTGGAACACACCGAATCCGGCACGAATCGAGGTCTTGTGATCGTTGCTCGGGTCGAACGCCAGCCCGATGCGCGGGTCGAAGCTGTGCAGCGATGGATTGTTCAAGAAGACGTTCGGCACGCGCGTGAAGGCGGTGGAGTGAAGGTAATCGGTGATGGTATTGAGGGGGTGCTTGTCGGTGGTAGGATTCGTGACGAAGTTCCAGCGGAGCCCCAGATTCAAGGTCAGCCGCTTGCTCACTTTCCATTCGTCCTGGACGTAGGGGAAGATGTCCAATTCACGGAAGTCGCGGTTGCCGTCGCTTTGCTCGGGCAGCGGCCCGAAGAACAGGAAGGGCGACGCATGGAGGAAGTCTGACATGCTGTTGAAGACGTACTGTCCGCCCAGCCAGCCGGGCGCGTTCACATTGGATTGCACGCGCTCGAAGGTGATGCCGAACTTGATGCTGTGCGCGCCATGGGTCCAGTACACATCGTCGCCGCCGGAGAACTTGTTCTGCACGAATTCAAACGGCAAAAAGATGCTCGATCCCAGTGCGCTCAGGCCGGTGATGCTGATGGTGCCGTTCTTGCGATTGGGGTAGAAAGAGAGGCCGGGCAGGTTGTTATCCAGATCCGATCCTTCCTTGGTGCGCACAAAGCCCCCGCGGAGAAGGTTGACGATGGTAGGCGTAAACAGACGCCGTTCCTCGACGCTGACGTATTGATTGCCGGTATGGTGGGTTTCGGGCCATAGCGTAATGGGGGAGCCGCTGAACGGATCGTGGAAGAGGGCGCGGTCGCTGACATAGCGCACCAGTAAGGAGTCTTTGTTGGAGAGGGTGTAATCCACGCGGCCGATGAAATAGTCTTCGTCACCGACTTGCGTCCCTACCGAGCCGAACTGGCCTACGCCGCCCGCCGCCTGCGCAGCGTTCTGGCTGGTGGGGAGCGGATAGTAGCTCAGCAACTGCTGGATGAGTGGGGTAAGCGTAATCGGCGTGCTGCTTCCGGGGAGAAGGCCCTTGCGCGCGTTGGCGTCCGGCACAAAGGCGATTTGAGTCAAGCCCTGCCGGTTGCGCAGGCCTTCGTAATTGAAAAAGAAAAACGCCTTATCCTTCTTGATCGGTCCGCCCACGCTGCCGCCAAACTGGTTGCGCTTGAACGATGGCAGGTTGGCTCCGTCGTAGAACGCGCGCGCGTCGAGGGCGCTGTTGCGCAGGTACTCGAAGGCCGATCCATGGAATTGATTGGTTCCGGACTTCGTCACCGCATTGATGGACGCCCCGGCGCCGCCAAACTGCGCGCTGTAGGTGTTGGTCTGAACCGAGAACTCAGCGATGGCATCCACCCCCAGCGTGGTGCCCAAGACCGCCGATCCCGGACCGTGATTCCAGAAGTTCTGCACGTTCTGGTTGTCCAGCAGGAAGGCCTGGCCCTCGGGCCGGGAGCCGGAAACGGAATAGTCGGCCCCGCGGCCGTAGAAACCGGAGGGGAACGTCGGCGCCGTCTGCTGCACGCCGGGCGCCATGGTAATCAGCTGCGTATAGTTGCGGCCGTTCAAGGGCAACTCGGCGATCTGCTTGGCCTCGACCAGCGTTGACATGGCGGCCGATGTCGTTTCGACCTGGGAGACCTGCGCCTCCACGGTCACGGTCTGCTGCTGCTGACCGGGTGGAAGCGCGAAGTCGACCACAGCCTGCATGCCGACCGCCAAGGTTAGACCCTTGCGGACCACAGTTTGGAATCCCTGAATCGAAGCCTGCGCCTCGTAGTCGCCGACCAGCAGGTCCGGCACTGTGTACCGTCCCTGACTATCGCTGACGGTGGACCGCGCGACGCCGGTGGCTACGTTTTTCACCTGAATCGCTGCTCCTGCGACGACTGCGCCGGAAGAGTCCGTTACGGTCCCTTGAATGATCGCGTTGGTGGCCTGTGCCCAGGCCGCGCTCCCCGCGACGGAAATCCACAACAGTGCCAGGAAGAGGGCGCGGAACGGGGCGCCCCTTTGAATCAACGTACAGGGATTCATGCGGTCCTCCTTCGGAGGCGGTTACGTCACGGCAGCGTCCCGCCAGGTGTTATTGGAAGTATGGTCACCAGCCAGCCAGCGCTTGAGTTCGGCATGAGCCTTCGCTTGCCGTGCGGGGGCGGAATTGGCGACTTCCGGTTGATCGACCGTGAGTTCTACGATCATGCCGTTGGGATCGGTCGCATAGAGCGATTTACAATAGCCGTGTTCGAGTATAAAAATGTCGGGTTCCTTGTAGCCCGCCGCGAGCAGTTGCTGGTGGGCTTTCTGCTGTGTCGCCGCATCGGCATTCAGGGCGATGTGATGGAACGGCGAGGCCGGCATCTTCGGCCCGAACAGTTTCTGATCTTCGGGGGAAGCGAACTGAAAGAACGCCAGGGCGCTGCCATCCTGCAGTCCGAAGAAGCAGTGGCAGTACACGCGCTCTGCGCCGAATAGCATGTCGGACTCGCACCACGTGGCGATCAGTGGCATGGAGAGCAGGTCTTCATAGAAATGGCGCGTTGCCTCCATGTTGCTAGTGACGTATGCGTTGTGGTGAAGCCGTGTGGGATAGCTGGGTGATTGATTCATATGAGTTCTAAACTCTCCTTCGTTAGCAGGGACAAAGCCCCGAGCGCGATCTGTGGCACTCTGCTGCTAGAAACCATCGTAAACCCCCTACCTCCTGCCCGCAGGAGGCCTTTTTAGTTTGGCCTGAATGTCCGGATACATAGTCTGGGCGCCTCCCAGCATCACGTCGCGAGGGATGCCGGTGGCGTCCGCGAATTCATAAACGAAAGGATTTTCGTCCGGCAAGAAGTGTGGGACTTCGCCGCGGGGGCGATTGGCAATCTCGATCACGGAATCGCACGGGTATAACCAGTTCTGCCCTTGCTGCGTGAGCCGACGGAACACCTGCGTACGGACAAACGGTTCCGTGAGAAAGATCGGGTCCGTCACCACACTTACGTGTGTCAGAAGGTCACCGTGGCGCAGGAAATGCTCCACCAGCGTAGCGTGATCGCTCTCCGGCAAGCCGTTGCGGCGCAACCAGCCTTGTTTGAGATGTGTGGTGTACACCGTCAGCATGTTGCCTTCCCACTTGCCGGTGGAGAATCCCATCCAGGTATGCGCGGCACCCTCGGGAGGATGTGGACGCCCGTCCATCCAGATGGTGCGGTTTTGTTCGTAGGTACTAATGTAGTGCCGGATGGCGATGACACGCTGGCGATTGGGATCTTTCTCTTCCCAAATCCGCAGGTTCAGAGGGCCGCCGTATATATACGGGGCTACGTGGACTTGGCATTGGTGCTCAGGGAGAGTGAGCCGGGACGGGCTCCAGGCCAGGGCCCAGGTCCGCGCCGTGTCGTTGATGGGAACGCCGAGATACTCGGCAATCTGCGGGTCGGCAAAACTCTCCTCGTGCGGGGCGGGTGACCAACTGCCGCTCATATCGATCCCCGTCGCTGCGGAAAACGCCCCGGCGGATTGACCGTTCACAGCCAGACACATTACCGTCAAAGCGCCCAAGATGGAACTCTTCAATCAGTACTCCTGTTCTGACGCCCGGCAAAATGCATGCACAAGAGACATTGGAATGCATGCATCCGCACGGGCAGAATTATATGCCTAACGCCAAAAGGATGTCAATAGCGTGAAAGACTACGGGAACTGTTGGGGCTACAAATGGATCAAATTCGCTGGGGTCAGGTGCTGGACCGATTCCCGATTTTTGAGGGCGTCATCCAGATTACGGCGTGCCACGCGCGCGTGCTCCCTGGTCAAAAACTCGGCGCGCATTCCCTCGCGGTCCGCAATGGCCTCCACGATCAGAACGTGCTGGTCCGCAGAGATCACAAAGAGCTCTCTCAATTCCGGCGATACGTGCTGCCTATTTAAGAAAGCACTAGGCGAGGCGAAAGGAAGTGAACACGCCTGCTCAACCGCCCGGCGCAACATGCGGCTGCGCGATAAGTCCAAAAGTCCGCGGTGAAATCGCGCGTTGAGTTCGATATACCGGCTGAACGCCTCCATCGTCAAATTGCGCCGCCGCACCAGATTTACGATTGCGCTGCTGGATTCCCGAAGCGGTTCCAGGTCGCGCAGATTCTGCAGGCGTTCCGTCGCCAGTCGTGCTGCCGCGCCTTCGAGCAAGCCGCGCAGCTCGATGGCATCGTGGATGTCCTCGGTCGAAAATCCTTGCACTACGAATCCGCGCGTCGACCTGAGCTGCAGAAATCCCTCATTCGCCAGGCGCTCCAGCGCGAGATGAAGTGGGATCCTGGACACCTTAAGCTCGGCTGCCAAGGGGACTTCACGCAAACGCTCGCCAGGCCCAAAGTGCCCTTGCACCAGCATTTCGCGCAGCGCCAAAGTGGCTCTGGCGGCCTGCGAAGAAGGGCGGTCTTTTTCGACCGGCATCTTGCGGATCTTGGGGTTCGGTGTGGTTTTCACGATGGTGTCTTTATTCCTTCTACTCTAGCTCAAAAGGCAGTCAAACCCATTTGGGGGGGTGTTTTTGCATGCAAAGTGGTTGACAAGTGCGTTCGCCTGAATCTACGATGAAATTCCGGTTTGCAAAGGGAGGCCAGCCAACACGGCTTAAAGCTTCGATGATTCGCCTATGAAACTATTCCCCACATCGCTGGTTGGATCCTATCCGCAGCCCGACTGGCTGATTGACCGGCAAATGCTCAGCAAGCGGATGCCGCCGAGGATTCGCGCCGAGGAACTGTGGCGCGTACCGGCGGAGCGGCTGGAACAAGCTCAGAATGATGCGACGCTGGTGGCGATTCGCAACCAGGAACGCGCCGGCCTGGATATTATTACCGACGGCGAGATCCGGCGCGAGAGTTACTCGAACCGCTTCGCGACGGCGCTGGAGGGGCTGGATCTGGATCATCCAGCGACCATTACCAGCCGCAGCGGAAAGGCGATTCTGGTTCCGCGGGTCGTCGGCCCGATTCGCAAAATGCATGCGGTTATGGTAGAGGACGTGCGCTTTCTGCGGGCCAACACCGATCGAACGATCAAGGTGACAGTCCCCGGGCCGTTCACCATGACACAGCAAGCGCACAACGATTACTACGCAGACGAAGCCTCTCTCGCCCTCGACTATGCGATCGCAGTCAATGCCGAGTTGCGCGATTTGGCGGCGGCTGGCGCCGACATCGTGCAGATTGACGAGCCCTACCTGCAACCGTACCCGGACAAAGCACGGGATTATGGACTGGCGGCGATCAATCGCGCACTTGAAAACGTAAATTGCAAAACGGCGCTCCATACCTGTTTTGGATACGCCGCTCTGGTGAACAACCGGCCGCAAGGGTATCCGTTTTTAACAGACCTCGCAGAATGCACAGTCGACCAGGTCTCCATTGAGACCGCTCAATCCAACCTGGATTGCGTGGTTCTCGCGAGCCTGCCGGCGAAAACCATCATTCTTGGAGTGATCGATCTTTCCACCAACGACGTGGAATGCCCGGAGGTGGTAGCGGGGCGGATTCGCCGTGCGCTTCCCTATGTGGATCCCGAGCGACTGATTGTGGCCCCGGACTGCGGCATGAAGTACCTTCCAAGGGAAGTCGCGTTCGCTAAACTTCAGTCCATGGTGAAGGGCGCGGAGATCGTGCGCCAGGAGATCCTCGGCACAGAGGGCTAGGGGCTTTCGCAGAGGGGGCGAGTTGTTCAATCCTGTTCGATCCTATAAGATCCTGATGAGGTCCTGATGAAGCGGAGCGAAAAACGGATTCTGACGACGCATGTGGGAAGCCTGGTGCGTACTCCCGAATTGAAGGCGCTTTCCAAGTCTGGCAAGGACCGGGCGGCCGAGACGCCTTCGAGTGAAACCTACGAGGAGATCCTCAAACGGGCAACCGCCGAGGTGGTCAAAAAACAGGCCGCGATCGGTGTGGACATTGTCAGCGATGGCGAGTTTGGAAAGTCTAGCTGGTCGATTTACATCCTGGACCGCATCACTGGGTTCGAGATACGGCCTGACCAACTCCGTCCCGTAACTTGGCTCGGCCGGGACTTGGAACGTTTCGGTGAAGTCATCGGCCGTGAGATGCCCAGCGTGCTCACGGGGAGGCCCACGGAGGCATGTGTGGGGCCTATCGAATACGGCACCCGAGCGCCTATCCGGCGGGCCATCGGCAATTTCCAGGAGGCGTTGCGGGACGTCAAAGTCGAAGAGGCATTTCTCACCGCAGTCGCTCCCGCCAGCACGGCCTACGATGGCGTGAACGAATACTATTCATCAGAGCAGGAGTACATCTTTGCGATCGCAGAGGCTCTGCGGCAGGAGTACCTGGAAATCTATCAATCCGGTCTGCTGCTGCAAGTGGATGACGCCGTGCTTGCAAACATGTTCGATCATCTGGTGCAACAGAGTCCCGAAAGATACCGCGAGTGGGCGCAATTGCGCGTCGATGCTTTAAATCATGCATTACGCGGCATTCCGGAAGATCGTGTGCGCTATCACGTGTGTTTCGGAAGCTGGCATGTTCCGCACCTGGCGGATGCCGCGCTGGAAGATATTGTTGGATTTATCGTTCAGGTGCGGGCAGGCGCTTACGCCATTGAGGCCGCCAACCCGCGGCATGAGCACGAATGGCGGGTTTGGGAGGGCGGGAGACTTCCTAAGGGCAAGATCTTGATTCCCGGCGTCATTACACATCACACTGTGACCGTGGAGCATCCGCGTCTGGTAGCCGATCGGATCATCCGTTACGCAAAGCTGGTAGGCCCGGAAAACGTGATCGCGGGCACTGACTGCGGGTTTGCTCAGTTGGATGTCATTGAGCGGGTGCCAGCGCCCGTCATGTGGGCAAAGTTTCAGGCCTTGGTGGAGGGTGCCGCCCTGGCAAGTAAAGAGCTGTTCTGAGCGCGCGGCAAAACGGTCGCGCCACTTCAGGCAATTGATTTTGTGGGCATTGTTCCGTAATTTTCCAGTAGACAAGCAGCGGATTCTGCGTTAGCATTGGCCCAGATACGGTCGTCGATTGCATGCATCCGGCATGGATGGCCGCGCTTCGTCGGGACGGGAATTATTGTCAGACCAAAAGGGGGGTCTTTGACATGAAAATTTTGGCGTTATACCTCGCGCTGGCGTCATGCGCCGCTGCGCTCTACGGTCAAGCGACATCACAGATTCAAGGGGTAGTTAGGGACGAGACCGGTTCGGTGGTTCCGGCGGCTGAGATAAAGGCCACCCAGACCGAAACGAATGTCACTCGCACCACTACCACCGGCAGTGACGGCACCTACGTGCTGGCCAACCTCGCGATTGGCCCATACCGCCTGGAAATTTCCAAGCAGGGATTCAGCACCTACGTGCAGACCGGCATCGTTTTGCAGGTGGCCTCCAGCCCGACGGTTGATATTGCGCTGAAGGTCGGCAATGTCGCCGAACAAGTGCAGGTGGAAGCCAACGCGGCACTGGTCGAAACGCAAAGCACCAATCTCGGTAGTGTCATCGAAAACCGGCGCATTCTCGAATTGCCCCTGAACGGCCGTAACCCCGCCGAACTCATTCAACTGGCTGGCGCTGCCGTGCCCGCCGGCACCACTGGTACAGCGGGCATGCCCGGCGGCTTGAATATCTCGGTCGGCGGCGGACTGCTGTCCGGTGTCAACTACTCGCTCGACGGCGCCCTCTACAACAATCCGTTCGACGCCGTGAATCTGCCGTTCCCCTTTCCGGATGCCTTGCAGGAATTCAAGGTAGAGACCAACTCTCTGACGGCGGAAAAGGGAACGCACGCCGCTGGCGCGGTGAGCGCGGTCATGAAGTCCGGCACCAATGGTTACCACGGCGACCTGTTTGAGTTCTTCCGCAACGGCGACTTGAATGCGCGCAACTCCTTTGCCACGCGCCGCGATTCGCTGAAGCGCAATCAATACGGCGGCACCATTGGCGGGCCGGTGCTAAAAGACAAGTTGTTCTTCTTTGCCGGATACCAGGGAACGCGTACGCGCTCCGACCCGTCTGACCGCACCGGCTTTGTACCCACCGCCGCCATGCTGACGGGCGATTTCAGCGGTTGCGCCAGCTACAAGATCACGGATCCAACTACCGGCGCGGTGATCCCCACCAAGAAAATCGATCCTAACCGCTTCAGCCCGCAAGCTTTGGCCATTGTGAAACTGCTCCCCAAAGCCGTCGGCTCCTGCGGCGAAACACCCTTCGGCCCGATTCAGAAGATCGACGAGTATCAGACGCTGGGCCGAGTCGACTACCAGATCAACAACAAACAAACACTATTTTTCCGCTACATGGCGACGGCCTATCTATTGCCTCCTGCCTACGGTTTTTCGAAGAATCTACTGGATTCGACCACTGGCGGATTGGACGATCTGGCACAGACCGCCGCGCTGGGCCACACTTACCTGATCTCGCCCACCACTGTGAATTCGTTCCGCATCGCCGTAAACCGCGTCGCGGTCCACCGCTTCAATGACGATTACTTCTCGCCCTGCGATATCGGGGTGAAATTCTACTGCTTCGTGCCGCATCAGACGGTGGTCACCGTCAGCGGCGGCCCCAGCATCGGAGTGGGCACCGCCATTGAAGCGCGCTTCATTCCGACGTATGAGACTCTTTCCGATGACATCAACCTGGTGCGCGGCTCGCACCAATGGAGTTTTGGATTCTCCAGCTTCAAATACCAGCACAGCCAGTACGCCAACGTGTTCTCCGCGGCCAGCTTTGGCTTTGGCCAGTTGGCGGCTGGGCTCAATCAGGGCACTGGTGTGGGTATGGTGGATTTCCTGCTGGGGCGCGTGGGCCAGATGACTCAGGGCTCGCCGAACACCACCTTCACCAATAAGAACTATTTCTCGCTGTATGCGCAAGACTCCTGGAAAGTTTCCAGCCGCCTGACTCTGAACTACGGCGTGCGTTGGGAGCCTTTCCTGCCGCAGGGCATCAACAACGGCGCGGTGTATAACTTCAGTTGGGATCGCTTCAACCAGGGCGTTCGCAGCACTGTGTTCAAGAACGCGCCGGTGGGTTTGTTGTATGCCGGCGATCCCGGTTTTGACGGCACTACCGGCGTAGGGAGCCGCTTCAACCAGTTCGGGCCGCGCATCGGTGTGGCGTTCGACCCCAAAGGCGATGGCAAGACCTCGATCCGCGCGTCCTTTGGCACGTCGTACGACTTCCCGAACATTCAGATCATGTCCACGCCCACCACGGCGCCGCCGTTCGGAAACGCTTTGACCAACATTCCGGGGCCGCTGAGTTTCGCCGATCCCTGGTCCGGCGTTCAAGGCGGCAATCCCTTCCCGGGCTCGTTCGGTCCCACCACCCCGTTCATTCTGCACGGGAACTATGTGCCCATGGACCCCAACGCCAAAGCCACTACCGTATATTCCTGGAATTTCAGCCTGCAGCATCAGTTCGGCCCTAGTTGGCTGGTGACGGCGTCCTACCTGGGCACGCAGACCATCCATATCTGGGGAACCGAGCAGTTGAACCCGGGCGTTTACATTCCGGGAAACTGCTCGGCGGGCCAATTTGGACTTACCAAGGACGGTGCGTGCTCTACGACGACGAACACGGACTTCCGCCGGTTGGCGACCTTGAGCAAACCCAGCGAAGGGCAGTTTCTCTCGTACGTCGATATGTTCGACTCCGGTGGCACCAGCAGCTACAACGCTTTATTGTTCTCGGCGCAGAAGCGCCTGTCACGCGGAGTCAGCGTCAATGCCAACTACACCTGGTCGCACTGCATTGCCGATATCAACCAGGGCTCCTGGGTCGGCAGCGTGGGGGGAGGCTTGAACATTGCCAATAACCGGAGTTTCGATCGCGGCAATTGCCAGACCCAGACCGGCACTGGCATCAACCAGTCCCTCGACCGCCGCCACATCGTGAACATCGCCGCCGTGCTCGAGACCCCCAGATTCAGCGGGCGGGCGCTGCGCATGGTCGCTTCCGGCTGGAAGCTTTCTTCGAGCTACCGCTTTCTTTCGGGCGCATTTCTCAACGTCACCACCGGCGTCGATTACGCTCTGAACGGTTCCCAGGTCGAGCGGCCGAATCTACTGCTGTCCAATCCGCTGGCCACCAATCCCCAGTCCGTTTGCGGTACTTCCGCAAACTGCCAGGCGTGGCTTAACCCGGCGGCGTTTTCCTTTTGCAACACCCCAGGTGTCTCGACCTGCATCCAGCCCGGGACTTTCGGAAATCTGGGCCGTTCGAGCGTGCCTGGACCGAATACCTGGGAGATCGATACGGCTCTCTCCCGCATCTTCCGTGTCCATGAGGGGCAGACCGTTGAAATCCGCGGAGAAGCCTTCAATCTTACGAACAGTTTCCGCTCCTGCATCGGCTGCGTGGGCGGACTGCTCGGCGGAACGTCCGTCACTGTGCGGAACAACCCGCAGTTCGGCCAAATCACCGCTGCGGACGCCCCGCGCATCCTGCAACTGGCAGCCAAGTTTGTATTCTGATCGGCGGGCTCAGCGTCCGCCGAGTTGGCGAACGATCGCGACGGTGCTGTCATGCGGCACCGGAAGCTGTTGTGTAATGTTTTTACCTAGCGCGTAATCCAAGACGGTCAGACCCGTCTTGGTTTTCTCGTCCAGCCGGGCGCCTTGCGCCACCAGGTATTGCACGATCGAGTCCGCGCCTCGGGATGCGGCGCCGTGCAGGGCGCTTTCGCCGCGGGTGTTTTGGTGATGCAGGTCCAAACCTTGCGCCAGGGCGATCTTCACACACTCCAACGCGCCCGCCTCATCTCCGTGCGTATTCTTATCGCGGTAGCCTACGCCTGCAGCAAACAGCAGCGCATTATTGCCGGCGTCAGTTTCGTGCTTGGGATCGGCACCTTTGCGAAGAAGCGCACGCATCACATCGGCGTCCCCGGCGCGCGCGGCACGCATCAGCGGCGTGGCGCCGACGCCCAGAGAGGTGTCTCCGGAATCCATCCCGCTCCTGCCTGGCAGACTCCGCGTTAGGGCGGCATTCGGATTCGCGCCGTGGTCGAGCAGTGCCTGCACGATCTCTAAACTAGGCAGCGGATCGTCTTCCTTGCGAGTGGGCAGCGCGGAGTAATCTTCGTTGCGGGTGTCGATCGCCGCATAAAGAGGTGTGCGTCCTCTGCTGTCCGCCAGATTCGGGTTGGCGCCGCGATCCAGCAGAAACTTGGCGAAGGTGTAATGCTTGTTCATCAGCGCAATCGTCAGCGCATGGGTGTCATCGGCGTCCAACTGATTGATGTCGGCGCCCGCGTCCAGCAGAAAACGCGCGGACTCCACATCGCCTTCACGGGCGGCGAAATCCAGGGCCGTCAGCCCGCCTCTCGCCATCGGCGTGATGGAGGATGCGGCGCTGAGCTTGGGCATCTGGGTGTCCCGGCTGAAGGAACGCGCCTTCCAATCCGCGCCGTGTTCCAGCAGGAACTTCACTACCTGGGGATGGCGTTCAGCCGCCGCCCACATTAACGCCGTTTGTCCTCTGAATTTTTCGTGGGCATTGATGTTGGCGCCGCGGCTCACCAGGACTTTCACAGCGTCCAGTTGCCCTGCTCGCGCGGCCGTCATTAAAACCGTCTCTCCGTCTGCGGTGGTCAATGTGTTGGGATCGGCACCCGCCTTCAATAACGCCTCAATCATGGGAGCGCTGCCGATGCTGGCGGCTTCAGAAAGAGGGGTGGCTCCGTAGCGATTGGCAGCTTTGGGGTCGGCTCCCGCGCGTAGCAATAGATTGAACGAATCCAGATCGTTCCAGTGCGCCGCCCAATGCAGGGCCGTGGTACCGTCCAGCTGCGGATCGGTGATCTTGGCATGCTGGCTCACCAGCCTGCGCAACGCCGCCCCGTCACGGCGCTCGGCAGCGTCGGCGGCATCTGAACTGGCGGCGCTGAGGGTGGCCGTGAAGAGACTGACAAAGAAGATGAGGCGCATGGTTGGCTCGTTAGAGTTCCGTTAGTGGCCCTGTGCTGTCTCCGACACTCTCCTGCGGAATTCCCGCTTTGTGGAGTATCGAAAGCAGTAGATTTGCCATCGGCGTGTTATCGGGATAGAGCAGGTGGCGGCCCCCTTGTAGCTGGCCGGCGGCACCACCTGCAATAAACACAGGCAGGGGCGAGTGGTTGTGCACGTTGCTATTACTCATTCCGGAGCCGTACAGAATCAGCGAATGGTCCAGCAGGGTTCCGTCTCCGTCCGGTGTGGACTTCAGCCGATCGAGCATATGCGCCACCAGACTCACGTGATAGGTGTTGATTTTCGTGAGATTTTCCAGACGCTCCGGATTGTTCTGGTGATGCGACGAGGGATGGAAGCCTTCTGAGAGTCCCAATTTCGGGAACGTCCGGTAGCTCACTTCCCGCGCCATCATAAAGGTGGAAATGCGCGTGATATCGGCCTGGAAAGCAATCGCCATCAAATCGAACATGAGCTTCGAGTGCGCCTCGTGATCGTCTGGGATTCCGCTGGGCGACTGCGGCACAACTTGCGTCGAGTCGGCATTCTGCTTCTCTGACAATTGGATACGCCGTTCGATCTCGCGCACCGTATCCAGATATTCGGCCACGCGGGTGCGGTCGTTCGTACCTAAAGTGCGCTCCAATCGCCGCATCTGCCCGGACACAGCATCGAGGATGCTACGCTGCTGCTCAATTCTCTCCAGGCGCTCTTCCACAGTTGCGCCGTCGCCAAATAGGCGGTCGAACACCACTCGCGGGTTGATCTCCATCGGCAAGGGCGTGGTGGGTGTGCGCCAGGAAATCGTATTCATATAGGCGCAACTGAATCCGACGTCACAGGACCCCACCAGGCCGCTGAAATCTTCCGTAGCCAATTCCAAAGATGGCAGCGGAGTCTCCTGGCCGATCTTCATCGCCGCGATTTGATCGATGGTCACGCCGGCCTGAATGTCGGCGCCGTCGGTTCGTTTGGGGTGCACGCCACTGAGATAGACGGTTGGCGAACGGGTGTGATCCCCGCCGTTATCGCCGGGACCAGCGGGCGCGGCCATCTGGTGCGCCAGGTTGCTGATCACGACGACCTGATCCTGATACGGCGCAAGGGGGGTCAGCGTGCGCGAGAGTTTGAAATTGGCCCCACGCTTCACCGGCGTCCAGTTGGCCATCACTCCACCGTGCGGCATAAAGCACAGCCCCATACGCAGCCGCGGCTTGGCGGCGGTGCGCGCGGTGGGCGTTTGTGCAGGAACCATTGAGTCGAGCAACGGGAGAAGAACCGAAACCCCCAAGCCCCGCAGCGCCGTGCGCCGGGAGAGATATTTCTTGGTCACGAACGTCATGGTCTTTTGTCCTCTCTATTGGCGGCCACCGCCGCGATGGCGGGTTTCTTGGTTTTCATCTGAAAAGCGGGACTGCCGGCGATGCCCAGAACCAGCGCGGAGAAGCGGTAGTTCTGGCTAGATGCGCTGTGTACAATTTTGCGCACCGTGGGCATATCGGCATATCCCAAACCGCGTCCCAGTGCATATGTCATCAACCGTTCCGTCATCACGCCTACAAACGTTTCCGGCTGGTTTGCGATCATCGACCGTAATCCTGCCACGCCTTCTACCTTGACACCATTGAACAACGTGCCGGAAGGATCGATGTCGGCGCCCTCATCCTTGGTACGCCAGCGGCCGATGGCGTCGAAATTCTCCAGCGCGAATCCAACCGGATCCATCACCTTGTGACAGCCGGCACAAACCGCGTCCCGGCGATGCGCTTCCATGCGTTCGCGCAATGACTGCGGCTTGCCGCCTTCGGCATTTTCTTTGAGTGCAGGCACGTTGGGCGGAGGCGGCTGCGGAGGAATACCCAGCACATTCGTCAAGATCCACTTGCCCCGCTGCACCGGTGAGGTGCGGTTGGGATAAGAGGTGACGGTCAAGATGCTCGCCTGTCCTAACAGCCCACGCCGCGCATCGTCCGTAATGGATACGCGCCGGAACTGGCTGCCGTAAACGTTGGGGATTCCGTAGTGCCGCGCCAGCCGTTCGTTGACAAAGGTGTAATCCCCATTGAGCAGATCGAGCACGCTCCGGTCCTCTTGCATCACGCTGTTGATGAAGAGCTTGGTTTCCTGTTTCATGGCTTGCCGCAGGTTATCGTCAAAATCCGGAAACGCTTCCATGTTGGGGGCGACGCTCTTTAGATTGCGCAGGAACAGCCATTGTTCGGCGAAGTTGTCGACGAGTGCTGCAGCGCGGGGATCGGTCAGCATGCGCCGGACTTGTTGCTCGAGCACCGCCGGTTCTTTCAACTTACCTTGCGCGGCCAGCGTCAGCAGAGGCTCGTCGGGGACGCTGCTCCACAGAAAAAAGGAAAGGCGCGAAGCCAAAGCCAGATCGCTGAGGCGGTAGGTAGACTCGGCGGCGAGGTTGGGTGGATCTTCCTCGAAGCGGAACAGGAATTCAGGACTGGCCAGGACCAACTGCAGCGCGGATTCGATGCCGGCGTCGAAGCTTTTTTTGGTGTTGCGCCCGCGCTGGTAGAAACTCAGCAGGGACTCCATATCCCTTTCCTGAATCGGGCGGCGGTATGCTTGCCGCGCTAGCTTTCCTAGAATCCGGCGAGCGCAAGGAAGTTCCTCGGACACATTCGCGGGGCGGCATACAAAAATTCGCGCTCGCGATGGCGTGTTGCCGGCGGCGCCTGGCTCATAAGGACCTTCAATGAGCAAGCGGTCCACGGAAGGATCGCCGGTCACATCCAGTCCGTCGATGGTGGTGCGTAAGAACGGCTTCACCAGATCGTCTTTTTCCGCGTGGCTCCGCAATAAGGTGGTGGCGGAAACGGTGTGGGGCCCCGCCTTAATGGGAATACGGATGCTGAGTTGCTGATCGAGGGCCGCGCCGAAATCGCCGGGGTTTCCCGCCATCTTTTGGAAGTCCTGCCGGCCGCCCACGGTAACGGTGCGCACTCGTTGCTTGTCGACTGCGATCTCAATCTCGTGCGGATCTTCCATGCCGCGCATCAAGTCGAAAGTGTTGCGCCATAAGCGGACCTTGATGACATACTCGCCGTCGACCGGAAAGTTGTGGCGGACCAGCATTCCGCCGCGCGTGCCAGGTGGCAGTCCTTCGACATGCTGATCCTGCGATAGATCGGGGCGCACCCGGTAGGTCGTCGTGGCCGGCGTCACTTGCGCGTTGCCAACGGCTAAGCGGCTGATGTTCCAGGAGGCCGACAGGTAGCGCTCCATCAGGGCAGGAGAAACTCGTAATACGTCGGCGATGTTATCGAAACCACTGCTCTCATCGTCCGGCGGTAGAATTGCTGTGGCGTCGATATCAAGACCCAGAATGTCGCGGATCGCGTTGGCGTATTCCGCACGATTCAGGCGATGCATGACCGCCTCTCCGGGATTCGGCTTAGCCTCGGCGGCGCGGTCTAGAGAGGTCTCCAGAAACGCCGCAAAATTATCCAGGGTTGCTTTCTCCGGGCGCGGGGCGCCTTGCGGCGGCATGGATCCGGCACGCAGCTTGCGAATGACTTTTTCCCAAGTCTCGGCGCCTGCTGGAATATTTTTGAGGTCCGCCGACTGCAGGGAAAGTCCGCCGGCGCGAGCTTTGTCGCTATGGCAGGTGGCGCAGTAGCGTCCCACAACTTCGGCCTGTTGTGCATGCAATGGACTGACGACGATAAGTCCGCTAAACCACGCTACCAACGCAAAAAATGAGCTGCGGTTCACGCTCTGAAGTATATAACGCCGGTTAGACGAACTCAAAGGGGTGCTGCGGTAAGTATCTTGCATACAAAACGCGCTTGCGACAACTATATCTCCGCGCCTAAG
>Ga0207694_10001407_pt1 | contig 20635 bp, 15 predicted proteins | sample KBSC34metaG_FD_184353 | JGI IMG/M metagenome (GOLD analysis project Ga0207694, IMG submission 184353) | Corn rhizosphere microbial communities from Kellogg Biological Station, Michigan, USA - KBS C3-4 metaG (SPAdes) (version 2) | ecosystem: Host-associated > Plants > Roots > Rhizosphere > Soil... | reverse complement strand
GGTCGAGATTGATTTCCTGCAGCATGTCCTTACCCGACCGCTGCCGGACAAGGCGGATGGTCCCTACGGACAGCAGTTCGGCGACCGTTGGCTGAACCGGCGCATCGCGGCCGGTGCGCGGCCTGAGGATATCGCGGCCGAATACGAGGCCCTCGACATGCCGAAGGAAATCAATCTCGACCGGCTGTATGAGCTGGTGATGCATTACACACGGCGCGCCGACGCGCGCACCGGCTTCGATTTCGCATCTATCGTCGAGCGGTCGTTCACACGGGAGTGGTTGTTCTTCACGCCGGCGAATCTCGGGCTGCACCTGTTTCGCCCGCTCGCCCTGGGCATCTATACGCGGCTCGGCATTCCGCAGGCGACCGTCGAAGCAGTGCTGGACAGTCTTTGGCGCACACCGTTTCCGGTCATCCATCACCCGATCCATCCCTCGGTCGCACGCCATTTCGGCCTGAAATTCATCAACGCCGATACGCGATACCGGACCTGGTCCGGGGAGAATCTGACGTTCGGCGAATGGCTCGCGCGCTATGTGCGCTATGACTGGAACGAGCCGGTGGCCGACGTGATGCGCCGGATCGGGGATGTCCGGCAATTCGATGCCGAGGCCGAGGCGATGCTTGCCCAGATCGAGCGCGCCCTGTCGCGCACGCCGGACACGATCGGTGGCCAAGGCTGTTATGCGCATCTGCTTTTCATGAAGGGCGATATCGCCGGAGCCGCCGAGGCGGCGGGCCGCGCCGCGATGCTCGACCCGGCCGACCCGAACCTTGTAGGCACCCTGGCCTTCCACCGTGTGGACCAGGGTCTGCACGCGGAAGCCGAAGACCTCGTGCGGCATGTGGTGGCGGCGTGGCCGCGTTATCCTACTGGGTGGACCAATCTGGGCATCGTCCTGCACCGGGTCGGCAAGCCGGCGGAGGCGATCCAGGCGCTGCGCCAGGCGATCGGGCTCGATCCGCTCGATCTCGGTGCCGCGCGCCAATTGGCATCGGTGCTGGCCGAAACGGGGCGGCCCGATCAGGCGCTGACGGTGCTGGCGATTGCGACGATCCTCCGGCCCGATGCTGCCGATCTTTACGGCGATCTCAGCGATCGTCTCATGCAACTGGGCGATTTCGATGCGGCCCTGGTCACCGCCAGGCGGGCTTCGGCGCTGGAACCCGGCAATGACGGTCGCCGATCCCATCTGGCGAACATATTGGCGTTGCGCGGCGACGAGGTCGGCCGGGCTATTGCTCTGAACCCCGGCCGTTCAGGAGGCGAGGGATGATGACGATCGAAGCCGACTTGAAGACGCTGGCCGCCACGCCGCCCGGCCGCCTGACCCGCTCATCCGCGGCTGGACCGTGCCGACGCTGGAGCCGGATTCCTAGGCCCGTCGCTGTAATCCGCCAATCCTTGCCAGCCGTATCTCTACGCAGCGGGAAGGGAAAATCCGTACGGATTCACCAATCCGCTTCTGTTCAAATGGAGACCCGCGTATGCTCGCGGGTAACGGCACGACAGAAGGGGGGAGCACTATGAGAAGCACGCATAGACGGGCGACGGGAAAACTGCTGGCTGCGGCTTCGGCACTGGCCGCTGTGCTCGCCGCGGGCACCGCCGGCGCGATCCCTTATCCGAAAATCTACGCCTTCGGCGACAGCCTGTCGGACGCAGGCAATATCTATTCCTTTTCCCACGGCGTCGAACCGGTTTCGCCACCCTATTCGAAGGGGCGGTTCAGCAACGGCAATGTCTGGGTTCAGGATCTGAGCTCGGACGTGGGGCTGGGCATACTGAAGCCGAGCCTGACGGGCGGCACCGACTATGCCGCCGGCGGCGCCACGACCGGCCAGAGCTCGGTGCATAACGCCAATGCCTCCGACCTGCCGTCGCAACTCTCGTCATTCAAGACGAATGTGCCGAAGCCGAGCGCCAACGCCCTGTTCACGCTATGGATCGGCTCGAACGACCTGCTCGCTATTCTGGCCGCCGATTTGAACGCGGCCGACACCACGGCCGCACTCAACGAGGTGCTGGCCAACGAGCAGACCTTCGTGGTCGGGCTGGCGCAGGCCGGCGCCAAGAAACTGCTGGTGCTGACGGTGCCGGACCTCGGCCTCACGCCACAGATCTCCGCCTCCGGCGCGGCGGCAAAGAGGACGGCCACTGCGCTGACCAAGCGCTTCAACACCGCGCTCACCGCCAAGCTGAACAAGGACGCCACGACCTATAAGCTCGACATCAAGATCGTGGACACTCTGCCGCTGATCGACGCGGCGGTTGCCAATCCGGCGGCTTACGGCTTCACCAACGTCAAGCAGCCCTGCTGGACCGGCAACTTCACCGACAAGAACAGCGGCACGGTTTGCGCGTCGAGCGTGACGGTGCAGAACAAGCACCTGTTCTGGGACCAGCTCCACCCGACCGCCGGCGGCCACAGCCAGATCGCCAAGGCCGCCGAATCCGCCCTGGGTGTCGGCGCTCCGGCGCTGGTCGCGGCGAAATAGGACGGCGCTGACGCTGCGCGTCATTGAAGGGCAGGGGGCGTGTTGCCGTCGGCACGGGACCAGAGTGTTCGCGCCTATCTCATCTTCACCATATTGAAGGTGAACTTCTGGGTCTGAATGGTGCCGACGCCGAGTACGGTCTGCTTATCGAGGGACAGGGTCGCTTCGTCGATCGGGCTTTCAGCTTGAATGTGGTGAAATCGAGCGCGGCGGTGAACGTGCAGCCGCCCGGCACGATCAGGTGAACATTGCCTGCGACGGCGCTGCTCGATCCGTTCGACTCCGTGCAAGCGCCCCTCTGGATTTTCCCTGCCGTGTCGATGCTGAATTGGCATTTGAACCAATAGTAGTCGCCGTTCGTCGTTCCGGCGGAATAGGCTGCCCAAGTGCCGGCCGCGTTGGCCTGAATGCATGTGGCATGCGCCGGCCCGTTGGCGGCCAGCGTAAGTGCCGCGGCTATTCCAATTTGCTTCAGATTCATGATGATGTCGGTCCGGTATCGTTTATGCAGATGCGGTAGACGACGGCGGCGGCGGTTTATTCGCGGTCAGCCGTCGGTGCGCACGGCGATGCCGGTGCTTCCCGCCTTTGACCTCCACCCCGTCGCGCGCTCTACTGCGCCTTCCACCCGTTGACTGGGAAAAACCCATGCTGCTGCACCTCTCCACCTGGGCTGAGATCGAGGCCTATCTCGAACGCTCGAAGACCGTCGTCGTGCCGATCGGATCGAACGAGCAGCATGGGCCGACCGGGCTTCTCGGCACCGACTGGCTGTGTCCTGAGATCATCGCCCATGAGGCGCATAGAACTGCGTTGACCGGGGGCGGCGCCGATATCCTTGTCGCGCCGACATTCAATATCGGCATGGCGCAGCACCATCTGGGTTTCCCGGGCACGATCAGCCTGCGCCCCTCCACCTTCATCGCCGCGATCGGCGACTGGGTGCGGTCGCTTGCGGTGCATGGGTTCGAGCGGATCTATTTCCTGAACGGCCATGGCGGCAACATCGCTTCGATCCAGGCCGCCTTTTCCGAGCTCTATGCCGAGGCCAGTTTCCAGCGCCGCAGGGCGGGCTTCGCGCTCAGGCTCAGCAACTGGTGGGACTTGCCGGGGGTGATGAGCCTGGTGAACAAGGAGTTCCCGTCCGGCCATGGCAGTCACGCGACGCCATCGGAGATCGCGGTCACCCAATGGGCCTATCCGCAGTCGATCAAGAGCGCCAACTACGCCCCGCGTGTCGCCGGCTCCGGCCCGATCCGCGAAGCGTTGGATTTCCGCGCCCGCCATCCCGACGGCCGCATGGGCTCCGACCCCGGTCTCGCCACCCCCGAACGCGGGGAGATGCTGGTGCGCACAGCCGTTACCGGCCTGCTGCGCGAGGTGGAGGAGTTCGGCCGGGAGCAGCCGCCGGGCTGATCAAAAAAGACCAATACTCTGGGGCCCTCGCCGCATTATCGTCGATTCCGATCAGTGGATTCGACGGCAGGTAGGCATGATCCGATCATCCGGCGTTTTTCTGGCTATTGTCCTTGCGGCGCCGGCTGTATCGGCCGCCCCGGCCGATCTGGCGCCGATCGTCCTGCCCGCGCCCGCCGCGCCGGGCGATGCGGTGAAGCCGTTCATATCGGTGCCGGCGGGCAAGGTGGCGCTGACCCATGTCACCGTGATCGACGGCACCGGCGCGCCGCCGCAGACCGATCGCACGATCGTGATCGACGGCGCCAAGATCGCCTCCGTCGGCCCGGCCTCCGACGCCCCGCCCAAGGACGCAAAGGTGATCGACCTCACCGGCCGCACCGTGCTGCCCGGCATCGTCGGCATGCACAACCATATCTTCTATATCGGCCGGCCCAATTTCGACGCCGACGGCAAGAGCGATCCGCCGTTGATGGTGCCGGAGATGGCTTTCACCTCGCCGCGCCTCTATCTCGCCAACGGCGTCACCACGCTCAGGACCACCGGCAGCGTCGAGCCCTATACCGATCTCAACCTCAAGCATCAGATCGATGCCGGAATCTTGCCCGGCCCCCATATGGACGTGACCGGCCCCTATCTCGAGGGCGCCAACTCACCCTTCATGCAGATGCACCAATTGCGCGACGCCGCCGATGCCCGCGCCACCGTCGCCTTCTGGGCGGACCAGGGCGTCACTTCGTTCAAGGCCTATATGGACATCACCCGTGACGAGCTGAAAGCCGCCATCGACGAGGCGCACAAGCGCGGCCTCAAGATCACCGGCCACCTCTGCTCCGTCACCTATCCCGAGGCCGCGGCGCTGGGCATCGACAATCTGGAGCACGGCTTCCTGGTCAACACCCAGCTCGACCCCGGCAAGAAGCCGGATGTCTGTCCGGACAGCGACGGCGAGCCGACGATGCTGTCGATGGACCCCGACGGACCCGAAGCCAAGGCGCTGATCGCCGACCTGGTCGCGCGCCATGTCGCCATCACCTCCACCCTGCCTGTGTTCGAGCAGCGTGTGCCCGGCCACGCGCCGCTATGGCCCCGCGCGCTCGCGGTGCTGACGCCCGAGGCGCGGGAGGCCCATCTCTACGCTCGCAACCTGACCAAATCGCTGCCGCCTGAAACGGCGAAGGAGCGCGCCACGATCTATGCCCATGATATCGCCATGGAGCGCCGCTTCGCCGCCGCTGGCGGGCTGCTGATGGCCGGGCCGGACCCGACCGGCAATGGCGGCGTGATTCCCGGCTTCGGCGATCTGCGTGAGATCGAGCTGCTGGTCGATGCCGGCTTCACCATGCCGGAGGCGGTGCGTATCGCGACCTACGACGGTGCCGTCTATCTCGGCCTCGCCAACCGCATCGGCACGGTGGCGGCTGGCAAGGACGCGGACCTGCTGGTGGTGAAGGGCGACCCCGCCGCCAAGGTGACGGACATCGAGGCGGTCGAGACCGTGTTCAAGGACGGCGTCGGCTATGACAGTGCCGCTTTGCTGGCCACGGTCAGGGGCCGGTACGGCCAGTACTAACGCTTCTGAATGAACATCTCCGGATCGTCCAGCCGCATCGGGAAGGCCCAGAGCGGCTTGGGCCCATTCATCATCGCCGGGTCGGCCACGCGCATATAGTCGGCGCACAGCGCATCCCACTCGGTAACGATCGCCCTGGTTTGCTCGGAGTCCGGATCCAGCGGCAGGGCAGCCTGCACACGGGCATTGTAGTCCGCCCAGGCCGCGGCGTGGCCTGCATGGTCGAAGCCGGGTCCCAGCCGCTCCTTCGCCGCCCGCCACTCCTTGAGTTCTTCCGCCGTGAAACAATCGGTCAACACTCGCCGCCATGTGCCTTCGGCCATTGCTTCCTCCCTGCCTTGCTTATGCCGGGGAGTGTAGGCGGGCGGTGCGGCCATCGTCATCAGGAAATCAAAGAGCGGTTTTTCCCATTGCCCCCGTCTCGCCGACCCACGATAGTCCGGGCAAACATATTCGGGAGGTTCTTCATGTCGATCGATCTGGCCGCCGCCGATGCGCTGCTGTCCACCACCCGCGCCGTGCGCAAGCGGCTCGATTTCTCGCGCCCCGTGCCGCGCCAGGTGGTCATGGACTGCATCCGGCTGGCCCAGCAGGCGCCGACCGCGTCGAACAGCCAGACCTGGCGATGGATCGTCGTCGACGATGCCGGCCTGCGCGCCAAGATCGCCGACCTCTATCGCGAGGCCGCAGGCTCCATGCTGTCCGACGCCCGCAAGGCCGCCGGGGCACAGGGCGAGGCCCAGACTGAGCGGGTCTACGGCTCGGCCGAATATCTCGCGGAGAACCTCCATAAGGTGCCGGTTCACGTGATCCCCTACCTCATGGGCAAGCCATATCAGGGCTTCGAAGGCGCCTATTTCGCCTCGATCTATCCGGCGGTGTGGAGCTTCCAGCTCGCGCTGCGTCCCCGCGGCCTCGGCACCGTGCTGACAACGCTCACGATGATGAAGGAGAAGGAAATCTCCCAGCTGCTCGGCGTGCCCGAAGACATGACCCAGTGCGGCCTGCTGCCCGTCGCCTATACGATCGGCACCGACTTCAAGCCGGCGCAGCGCCCGGACGTGGACACGATCACCCACTGGAACGGGTGGTAAGGGGCGAGGGCGCCCCGGCCGCTTATCAAGCCGCAGCCGGGGCCGCCTTCTTCTTCGCCGGCACCACCTGATCCTCGGCCGTTCCGAACATCTGGTCCCAGAACGGGAAGATCGAGGAGTAGTTGTTGCGGCAGTAATAGTGGTGAACGTCGTGCGTCCGCGTCCAGAAATTCAGCAGCCGGAAGGCCGGGTGCGGGAAGACGAAGTTCGAGTGGACGTAGATATTGATCGCAGAGAACAGGAAGAAATCGATCAGGAAGGACATGTTGTTGATCGGACCCAATATCACGATCGACAACAGGAACAGCGCGGTGCCACCGATACCCTCGCCGGGGTGCAGATAGGTGCTGGCCTCGGCCGTGGCATAGCGGATGCGGTGATGCACCCCATGGATCAGCTTCATCCCCGACGGCCAGTGCATGGCGCGGTGGAAGAAGTAATACATGAAGTCATAGAGCATGATGACGCCGATCGTCTCCCCGAACAGGGTCGGGATGCTCGGCAGGCCCTTGTAGAGGATGTGGTTTCCCAGGAAATACAGGAACCCGCCATACATCAGCTGCGGGATCGTATAGTTCAGCGCAATCGACATCGTCCGCTTCTTCTCGGCGATCGGGTTGCGGCCGATATGGATGCGGTACTGCTGATATTTCTCGGCCCGCGCCATGTAACCCAGCACCCCGCCCAGGATCGTGTCGAACACGAAAATGGCGGCCAGCCCGATAAAGAATCCTGTCGTCATCTCTAACCCTCTTGAAGCCGGACGCGATTGAGCCTCCGCGCGCCGGTTCTTGTGAGGAGTGTAACCAGCGCGGTCGTTCGGCGGGGAGGGTTATGTTCAGGGGAAAGCGGACATTATAAAGCAGAGCGGACAGGAAAGTTGCGCCGTCGGGTGCTGAATAACGGCATCCCGGTTCCGTTCAATCTCCTTCACATTCCGAAACACTTCGCGCGAACGGTCTTCCATCGTTCACTTGGCGGGTGTTATGCTCCGGCCAATCAGCCGATGAATGGCATGTGTTGGGGAGGCATCAATGGCCGCGGAATTCGATTGCGTGATTCGGAACGGCACCGTCGTTGACGGGACCGGGCGGGAGCCTGTGGTGGCCGATGTCGCCATCAAGGGCGGCCGGATTGCCGAGATCGGCAAGATCGCCGCCGGTTCGGGCCGGGAGGAGATCGATGCCACCGGCAAGCTGGTGACGCCGGGCTTCGTCGATATCCACACCCATTATGACGGCCAGGCGATCTGGTCGCAGCGCATGAACCCGTCCTCGGCCCACGGGGTCACCACCGTCGTTATGGGCAATTGCGGCGTCGGTTTCGCACCCTGCCGCAAGGGCGACCACGAGCTGCTGATCAATGTCATGGAAGGCGTCGAGGACATTCCCGGCGCGGTCATGGCGGCGGGGCTGGATTGGAGCTGGGAGACCTTCCCGCAATATCTCGACGCGCTCGATTCCAAGCCGCGCGATATCGACACCGCCGCCTACCTGCCGCACTCGCCGCTGCGCGTCTATGCGATGGGCGACCGGGGTGCCAACCGGGAGCCGGCGACGGCTGAGGATCTGGAGCGCATGCGCCAATTGACGGCCGAGGCGGTGGAGGCCGGGGCGCTCGGCTTCGCCACGTCGCGCCTGCATATCCACCGCACCGCTGACGGCATCGCCATCCCCAGCTTCAAGACCGCCGAGGTCGAGCTGGAGGCCATCGCCGCCGGGCTGAAGGATGCCGGCAAGGGCATCATCCAGATGGTGATGGATTTCCCCGATGAGCATTATGACGGCATCGCCCTGCTGCGCCGCCTGGCCGAGCAGTCCGGCCGCCCCGCGACCTTCACCATGGGTTCAGGCAATGCCGGCCCCGAGGGCTGGCGCGAGGGGCTGAAGAAGGTCGAAGCTGCGAACGATGCCGGCGTGCATATCACCGCCCAGGTCTTCCCGCGCCCGATCGGTCTGGTCCAGGGCTTCAACCTGTCGATCAACCCGTTCTGCCTGTGCCCGACCTACAAGGCGATGGCGCATCTGCCGCTGGCCGAGAAGGTGAAGGAGCTGCGCAAGCCCGAGGTTCGCGCCAAGCTGCTGACCGAGGAGCTGAGCGAGGGCCCCTCGGCGCTGGCGATGATGTCCCGCACCTTCGACTGGATGTTCCCGTTGGCCGATCCGCCGAACTATGAGCCCTCGGCCGAGGAGAGCGTCTCCGCCCAGGCCCGCAAGCTGGGCATCCGGCCGGAGGAGTATATCTATGACGAGCTGCTGAAGGATGACGGCAACGCGATGTTCTACACCGCGCTGGGCAACTTCTATAACGCCAAGCTCGATTCCGTCCGCGAGATGATCCAGCACAAGGATACGGTGCTGGGGCTGGGTGACGGCGGCGCCCATTACGGCATGATCTGCGATGCATCGTACCCCACCTTCATGCTGTCCCACTGGACCCGCGACCGGATCGAGGGGAAGCTGCCGATCGAATGGGCGGTGAAGTCTCTGTCCGCCGACCCGGCCCGCGCCGTCGGTCTCAACGACCGCGGCATCCTGGCCCCCGGCTACAAGGCCGACATCAACATCATCGATTACGACAAGGTGGCACTCGACCAGCCCAAGGTCATCTATGACCTGCCCGCCGGCGGCCGCCGCCTGGACCAGACCGCCCAGGGCTACGCCGCGATGATCGTCAGCGGCAAGGTCGTCTACCGCAACGGCCAGCCGACGGGGGAATTGCCGGGCCGGCTGGTGCGGGGGCAGCAGCACGTTTGATCTAGGGTTCGGCTAACGGCCGCATCACCCTCTCCCCAACCCTCCCCTATCGAGGGGGAGGGGACATGAAAGTAAGCCCTCTCCCTTGATGGGAGAGGGCTGGGTGAGGGTGAAAGCTGCCGCTCCACAGCTGTCTGAAAAACCGGGGGAAAACCAATGACCGCCGCCGCAGGATACCGCTTCATCGATAGCGACACGCACCTAACCGAACCGGCCGATGTGTGGACTGCGCGCGTCCCCGCCCGCATGAAGGACCGCGTTCCGCACGTCCGCGTACTGGAGGACGGCAAGACCCAGGCTTGGTTCCTGGGCGACGTGAAGATGGTGGATGTCGGCGGCAGCGCCAATGCCGGCTGGCCGATCCCGTTCCCCAGCCATCCGCCGACCTACGAGGATGCGCATCCGGCTTCATACGACGCCTCGGCGCGGCTGAAATACATGGACGAGATCGGCTGCTGGGCGCAGGTGGTCTATCCCAACGTCGGCGGCTTCGGGAACCAGCAGTTCTTCAAGATGAACGACAGCGAGCTGAAGCTGACCTGCGTCCAGGCCTATAACGATTTCCAGCGTGACTGGGCCGCGCCCGACCCGCGCCGCTTCGTCACCATGATCGCGCTGCCGTTCTGGGACGTGCAGCAGTCGGTGAAGGAGATCGAGCGCGCGGCCAAGATGGGCCATAAGGGCATCCTCTTCACCGCGGCACCACAGGATTACGGCTTGCCTGTTCTGGCTGACCGGCATTGGGACCCGCTGTGGCAGGTGGCGCAGGATCATGACCTGCCGATCAGCTTCCATATCGGCAGCGGCGATTTCCTGGAGGAGTCGAAAGACAATTACACTGAGAAGCGGCTGAAGGCCGACGGCTGGGCCGCAACCTATGCGCGGACCACGACGAAGCTGTTGCTTGGCAATGCGGAACAGCTCGGTGACCTGCTGCTGTCGGGCGTCCTGCCGCGCTACCCGAAGCTGAAATTCGTCTCCGTCGAGAGCGGGATCGGCTGGATCCCCTTCCTGCTGGAATCGACCGACTATCACTTCAAGGCGGCGGATGTCGCCGGCAGCCGTCCCGAATTCAAGATGATGCCGAGCGAGTATTTCCACCGCCAGGTCTATGGCTGCTACTGGTTCGAGAAGAGCGTTTCCAACGAGCTGCTCGACAAGGTCGGCGTCGACAAGATCATGTTCGAAACCGACTTCCCGCACGTCACCTGCCTCTACGGCAATATCGACGAAACCATCGAAGCCGGCATCGGCGATAAATCCGACGCGGTGAAGCGCCGGATTCTGTTCGAGAATTGCGCCGAGCTTTACAAGGTCGACCTCAACTAAGGATCTGAAATGACCGACAAGATCGTCCGTATCGGCGGAGCATCCGGTGCGTTCGTCGACAGCGCCATGGCGGTGCCACAGCTGCTGACTGTGCCGGGGATGAACTATCTGATCTTCGACTACCTGGCCGAAGGATCGATGGGCGTGTTCGGGCGGCTGCAGGCGATGAACCCGGCCGGCGGGTTCCTGCCGGATTTCGTCGATGTCCATGTCGGGCCGTATCTGCGCGAGATGAAGCAGAAAGGGGTCAAGGTCGTCGCCAATGCCGGCGGCCTCAACCCGCATGGGTTGGCGGAGGCGCTGAAGAAGCGCGCCGATGAGATGGGCGTCGAGATCACCATCGGCGTGGTCGACGGCGATGACCTGCGGCCCCGTCTGGACGAGCTCCGCAAGCGTGGCATCACCGAGATGTTCACCGGCGCGGCTTTCCCGGAAAAGATCCTGACCGCCAACGCCTATTTCGGCGGCTTCCCGATCGCCGATGCCTTGGCGCGCGGCGCGGATATCGTGCTGACCGGCCGCGTGGTCGACAGCGCGCTGATCCTGGGCCCGCTGATCCATGAGTTCGGCTGGAAGCCGACCGACTATAACCTTCTTTCGGCGGGCACCGTCGCCGGGCATCTGCTGGAATGCGGCGCCCAGGTTTCTGGCGGCACCTTCACCGATTGGGCAGACGTGCCCGATTGGGCCCATGCCGGCTATCCGGTCGGTGAGTGCCGGGCTGATGGTTCCTGCGTCATCACCAAGCCGGACAACACGGGCGGGCTGGTCTCGGTCGGCACCGTCGCCGAGCAGCTGATGTATGAGGTCAGCGACCCGCAGGCCTATATCGTGCCCGACGTCGTGGTCGATTTCACCACCTGCAAGGTGCAGGCCGACGGGCCGAACCGGGTCCGCGTTTCCGGCGCCACTGGCTATGCCCCGACGCCGACATACAAGGTCAGTGTCACCTATGACGATGGCTGGCGCCAAGTGGCGATGCAGCCGATCATCGGCGTCGACGCGGTGAAGCGGGCGGAGCGCCAGGGCGCTGCGATCCTGGAGCGGACGCGCGAGATGCTGCGCGACCGGAACATGGCCGACTGGCGCCTGACCCACACCGAGCTGCTAGGCAGCGAGGCCGGCTATGGCGCGCGGGCGCATGAAAACCGGGGCAACCGCGAGGTCATCCTCAAGATCGTCGTCGAGCATGACGACAAGCGCGCAGCCGATCTGTTCTGGCGCGAGCAGAACTCCGCCATCATGAATATGTCTGTCGGCACCACCATCGGTTTCGGCGGCATGCCGATGCCGATCACCCAGCATTTCTCCTTCCTGATCGACAAGAAAGAGGCCGAGGCCAAGGTCACGGTGAAGGGCGAGACCAAGGTGGTGAAGGTCCCGACCGACGGCGGTTATGACGCCAAGGCGACAGTCCGCCCGCCGGTGCCGGCGAACTCCTCCGAAACGAAGATTGTGCCGGTCCCGCTGGTGTCGCTCGCCTGGGCCCGCAGCGGCGAGAAGGGCGACTTGTTCAACGTCGCCGTGATCGCCCGCAACCCCGAATATCTGGCCTATATCCGCGAGGCCATGACGCCGAAGGCGATTGCCGACTGGTACCGGCATTTCCTCGATCCCAAAACCGGCAAGGTCGACCGCTATGAGGTGCCCGGCATTCACGCACTGAACTTCGTCGTCGACGGCTCGATGGCCGGCGGTATCAACAAGTCGCCGCGGCTCGATTCCGGCGCCAAGGGCATGGCGCAGCAGCTGCTGGAATTCCAGGTGCCGGTGCCGGAGGCGGTGGCGGCGAAGCTGAAGGCAACGGCACGGGCGGCCTGAGCCGATGACCGACAAAATCGTCAAGATCGGCGGCGCGGCCGGGGCTTCCATCGACAGCGCCATCGCAGTGCCGCAGCTGCTCGGCGTACCGGGCATGAACTATCTGATCTTCGACTATCTGGGCGAGGGGGCGATGGGCCTGTTCGCCAAGCTGCAGCAGATGGACCCGAATTCGGGCTACATGACCGATTTCATCGATGTCCATGTCGCCCCTTATATGGCCGACATCCGGGATAAGGGCGTGAAGTTCATCGCCAATGCCGGCGCGCTGAACCCGCGCGGGCTGGCCAAGGCGCTGGCGAAGCGGGCTGAGGAGCAGGGCATCAGCCTGAAGATCGGCGTCGTCGACGGCGACGACCTGCGCGACCGGGTCGATGAGCTTCGAGCGCAGAACTATCGCGACATGTTCTCGGGCACTGGCTTCCCCGAGACGGTGCTTAGCATCAACGCCTATCTCGGCGGTTTTCCGATCGCCGCGGCGTTGGCCGAGGGCGCGGATATCGTCGTCACCGGCCGGGTGGTGGATTCGGCGCTGATCCTCGGCCCGCTGATCCATGAATTCGGCTGGAAGCCGACCGATTACCAGCTTCTGGCGGCGGGAACGGCCGCCGGCCATCTGCTGGAATGCGGCGCGCAATCGACCGGCGGCACCTTCACCGACTGGCAGGACGTGCCCGACTGGGCCCATGCCGGCTATCCGGTCGGCGAGTGCCGGGCCGACGGCAGCTTTGTGATGACCAAGCCCGAAGGCTCTGGCGGCCTCTGCTCTGTCGGCACGGTGGCGGAGCAGCTGCTGTACGAGGTCAGCGATCCGCAGGCCTATATTGTGCCCGACGTGGTCTGCGATTTCAGCACGGTGAAACTCGAGCAGGTCGGCTCCGACCGGGTGCTGGTCACCAACGTGACGGGCTATGCGCCGACCGCCACCTACAAGGTCTGCGTCACCTATGAAGACGGCTGGCGCGCCACCTCGCTGATGCCGATCGTCGGCCTCGATGCCCCGGCCAAGGCCGAACGCCAGGCGGCGGCGATCCTGGAGCGGACGCGGGAAATGCTGCGCGACCGCAACCTGGGCGATTTCAGCATGACCCATATCGAGGTGCTGGACGGGGAGGGCAGCTATGGCGCCCGCCGCCACGGCAACACGCGAGCGCGCGAGGCGATCTGCAAGGTCGCGGTCGAGCATGACGACAAGCGTGCCGTCGACCTGTTCTGGCGGGAGCAATTCTCGGCGATGATGAACATGTCGGTCGGCTCGACCATCGGCAGCCTGTCGGGCTTCGGCCGTGCGCCGGGGCCGGTGACGCGGATGTTCTCCTTCCTGATCGACAAGCCGCTGGTCCAGGCCCAGGTGCAGGTCGACGGGCAGGATGTGGCATTCGAGGCCGGACGCACCGCAGTGTTCCAGAGCCAGATGCTGGTGCGCCCACCCGCACCACCTGCGCCAACAGACGCCAGCGGTGGCCACACCGCCCCGCTGATTTCGCTGGCTTGGGCGCGCAGCGGGGATAAGGGCGATCTGTTCAACGTGGGTGTGATCGCGCGCAAGCCCGAATACCTGCCCTATATCCGGGCGGCGCTGACGCCGGAGGCGGTGAAGGACTGGTACGCCCAGTTCGATGCCACGCGGGTGCTGCGTTACGACCTGCCTGGCTTCAACGCGCTCAATTTTGTGGTCGACGAATCTCTGGCCGGCGGCATCAACAACTCGCCCCGCCTGGATGCGGCGGCCAAGGGCATGGGGCAGCATCTGCTGGAATTCCCCGTGCCGGTGTCGGCGGCGATTGCGGCCCAACTCGCCTGAACCGTAGGATGGGTAGAGCGGAGCGAAACCCATCATCCAGCGCGTTTAATGATGGGTTTCGCTCCGCTCTACCCATCCTACAAATCCGGATGTCGCCATGACCGAAACCGTCGACCCCATCACCGGCTATCACCCGGAAAACCAAGTCCGCTCGATCACTGTCGAGATCGATGCCCCGGCCTCGGTGGTCTGGGACATCCTGACCGACCTGCCGCGCTACGGCGAATGGAATCCGTTCTGCATCAAGGCGGAATCGACGCTCGAGATCGGCGCGCCCATCGTCATGCACCTGACCAACTTCTGGAGCGACAGCATCTCGGTCAACACCGAATATGTCTGCGCCAACGAGCGTGAGCATATGCTGTCATGGAAGCTCGACTGGCAGGCCGACTGGCCCTACGCGGCGCGGCGCGACCAGATCGTCACGCCTCTGGGGCCGGATCGCTGCGCCTATCAGTCCATCAACGCCTTCTTCGGAGATACGGGCACGCACGTGATGCGCTTCGCCGGCCCCTGGGTGAAGGCGGCGTTCGACAACACCGCCAATGCGCTGAAAGCGCGGGCGGAGGCGATGCACGCCGCCGCCCGCTAGGTTCTTACGAAAACTTCGAAATCACGTCGTCCGCATAACGGTGGATGGCGTCTTTCTCCAGCTTCAGATCCTTGGTGCCGGGGCTGTAGATCATCCAGGGCTGGGTCAGGATGCGGGTGACGCCCTGTTCCTCGATCCGCTTGTAGCCGTCGACGTCGAACACGTCCGACGGGGTCGCCAGTACGTCGAAATCGTTCGGCGTACGGCCGTATTCCGTGCGGTACTGGCGGATCTTGCCGATGCATTCCACAATCTCGGCCGAGGTCTGCAGGTCGGAGAGCCAGCCGTCGGCATAACGGGCGCAGCGGCGCAGCGCGGCATCGGAGATGCCGCCCACCCAGATCGGGATCGGGGCGGTGGGCGGCGGGTTCATCTCGACCCGGCCGAAATCGTAGAACTTGCCGTGATATTCGACGTACTCGCCGGTCCACAGCAGCTTCATCACCTCTACCGCCTCATCGGTACGTTTGCCCCGGGTGTGGAAATCCTGACCCAGCAGCTGGAACTCGTCCTTCGACCAGCCGACGCCGATGGTCAGCACGATCCGGTTGTTCGAGAGAACCGCCGCCGTCGAGACTGCCTTGGCGACCAGGAACGGGTTGCGCGCCGGCAGCACGAAGGCGTTGGCGGTGAAGCGCAGCCGTTTGGTCACGGCGGCGCAGGCGGCCCAGGTCACGATCTGGTCAGGCCAGTCGGTGAATTCCGGCCAGCGGCGCGAGCCGTCGGGCGTATAGGGATAGGGAACGGTCAGCGTCTCCGGGTTTGCCGTGTGGTCGGACAGGGTCAGCATGTCCCACCCGGTCTTGTCGGCCTCTATGGCCAGCTCCGGCAAATGGGCGACCGGCGTGAACGAGCCGGAAAGAACGAACTTCATTGATATCCCCAAACCTGTTTTGTGGAACTAGCCACGGCTTTGTCACTGGCAGCCGCCGCGTGAATTCTAGATTGATTAAGCAGGCTATCCCTGGCGGTCCAGAGGCAAATCGCATCAATCAGCGGTACTGAATCGTCCGGGAACCAAAACAGGTGGAAACTGTTCATAAAGCACTAACGGACTTCCGCCGATGCACGAGAATTCTGAGGCCAGAGCAAATGCAAGCCCCTACCCCTACACCGGCAGTCAGCACCACCAAGTCCCTGTGGGAACGACGAGCCTTCGAAAAGCAGCTCCTGAACATCATTCCGGATTTGCGCGCCTTCGCCCGCTTCCTGGCGGGCAATCCGACCGAAGCGGACGATCTGGTGCAGGACACCGTTGTCCGTGCGCTGAATGCCTATGAGCATTTCGATCTGAACACCAACATCAAGGCCTGGACGTTCACGATCCTGCGCAACATCAGGATCAACTCCTATCGCAAGCGCCGCTTCGAGGAGTTGGACGAGGCGACGATGTCGACCATGTCGGCCCACGCCAACCAGGAAGACTCGATCGAGCTCAAGGAAGTGCTGAAAGCGCTGGAAACCCTTCCGGCGGCACAGCGCGAAGTCATCACCCTGGTCCGCGCCGGCGGCCTCTCCTATGAGGAAGCTGCCGAGATCATGGGCTGCAAGCTCGGCACCATCAAAAGCCGCGTCAACCGCGCCGACGCCGCGCTCCGCGCCGCGCTGGGCGAGGACTTCCGCGGTCCCCGCAATTCCCGCCACACCTCGATGGACGAGGGTGAGGAACTGCACGCCTGATCACTTGATCGTGGTCCGATAACGAAACGCTCCGCCTGAAAAGCGGGGCGTTTTTCGTTTAAGGGGCGCCGCGCGACCTGCTACACAATCCGCTCAACCGTCAGGGCAGGGGAAGCAGGGACATGAACGCGCACGCATTCGGGCCGATCGGGCAGGTGGCCTATCTGGTCGAGGATATCGACGAATCGGTCGCCAACTGGGCGCGTTATTCCGGCATCGGCCCCTGGACTGTCTACAAGAACGTCACGCTCGACGGCTGGTGGAAGGGGCAGGACGTCAAGATCACCATGAATGTCGGCCTGTCCTATCAGGACGAGGTCCAGATGGAGCTGATCCAGGTGGTCAGCGAGGGGCCGTCGCCGTACCACAATGACGACGGCAGCCGGATCGTGCGGATGCATCACATGGCCTGGATTACCCCGAATTTCGCCGCCGATGTCGAGAAGGCCAAGGCGCGCGGCCTGACCCAGGTGTTCCGCGCCTCCAACGCCGCCTCCAACGTTACCTATTTCGCCTCGCCGTCCGAGCCCGGCATCCTGTGGGAGTTCATCGAGGCGACGCCGATGCTGAAGGAAGGCTTCGAGCAGGGCATCGCCGCGTCGCGCGCCTGGGACGGCAAGGAGACGATCCTCCAGCTCATCGACTTCTCACAGTTCTGAACGATGGCCGGATACGACAAGCCCACCCTGCTGAAGGCGGCAGACGTTCCCGCTTGGGATGACGAGGCCGATATCGTCGTCGTCGGTCTGGGCATGGCCGGAGCCTGTGCGTCGATCGAGGCGCGGGCCGCGGGGGCCAGCGTGGTGGTGCTGGAGCGCGGCAGCGGCGTCAACGGCACTACGACCAACGCGGCAGGCCATTTCTATCTCGGCGGCGGTACGCCGGTTCAGGTCGCCTGCGGGTTCGAAGATACCGTCCATGACATGATCGATTACCTGACGGCCGCGACGCCCGATCCGGTGCCGGAGAAGATACGCCTCTATTCGGAGGGCAGCGTCGACCATTTCCATTGGCTCGAGGCCCATGGCGTGCCGTTCGACCGGTCCTATTATCCCTATAAAAGCGTGGTCCAGCCCACCCGCGAATGCCTGATCTGGACCGGCAACGAGAAGGTCTGGCCTTATCGCGACCAGGCAAGGCCTGCGCCGCGCGGCCATAAGGTAGCGTTCGATGGCGAGGAAGGCGGCGGCGCGCTTGCGGCGCAGGTATTGGCGGCCAAGGCGCAGGAGCTTGGCGCCCGCGCCCTGTTCGACGTCCGCGTGCGCGAGCTGGTAGCCGACGATACCGGCCGCATCGTCGGCGTCCGTGCCACGCGGTTCGAGGAGGTGCTGTTCATCCGCGCCAGGAAGGCGGTCTTCCTTGCCGCCGGTGGGTTCGGCATGAACCAGGGCATGGTGGCGGAATATGTGCCGGACCTGCTGCCGCCGACCTATGTCCAGGGCGGTCCGAACGACGACGGCATGTCGATCCTCTTGGGCATGTCGGCCGGCGGCGCTGTCCGCCATATGGAGAAGCCGTTCATCACCTGCCCCTTCTACCCGCCGGAGCAGCTCTTGAAAGGCATCCTGGTCAACAAGTTCGGCAAGCGTTTCGCCGCCGAGGACAGCTATCACAGCCGCACCGGCGTGATCTCGCGCGAGCAGCCGGACGGCGTCGTCTACCTGATCGTCGACGCCAGCATCTTCGCGTATCCCCGTTTCGCCGAGATGATGAACATCCAGCTCGTCGACGGATGGGAGACGGTGGAGGAGATGGAGGCGGGGCTGAACCTGCCTGCGGGATCGCTGGTCAGGACCATGGCCGACTACAACGCCCACGCCGCCAAAGGCGAGGACCCGGAATTCCACAAATATCCTGACTGGGTCGCCCCGCTGACCGAGGGGCCCTATGCGGCCTTCGACATCTCGGTCGGCAAGGCGGTCTATACCGGCTTCACACTGGGCGGCCTCGCGGTCTCGGTCGATGCTGAAGTGCTGGACGCGTCGGGCAAGCCGGTCCCCGGCCTCTACGCCGCCGGGGCCTGCGCCTCGAACATCGCCCAGGACAGCCGCGGCTATGCCAGCGGCACCTGCATCGGCGAGGCCTCCTTCTTCGGCCGCCGGGGCGGCCGACACGCGGCCCGGCTTTAGCCCTCCTTCGCCAGCACGTCGTGATGCGCTGCGGTGGCCGAGACATAGGTCACCGCCGTGCCCGCCCCGCCGTTCGCCGAGGCCAGCTTGAAGCCGCCGGCGACATAGTTGCCGAACAGCGTCACCTGGGCAGTCAGCTTGCCGTCGGTGATGGTCAGCGTTCCGCTCTTGTGACTGATGGCCTCGACGAATTTCAACGTCTCGTTTTTGGAGAAGCCGAAATTCGCCAGGTCCAGCGTATCGCCCTTGGCGAAGCCGGAGATCGCAAGCTTGACCGGGCTGGTGCCGGCGATCGACAGCTTGCCGCCGATCCCGGCGAATGTTTCGGCTCCGAGCAGTGTGCCTCCGGACGAGACCGTCAGCGTACCCCCGGCAATCTTGGTCACAGAGGCCGTACCGCCGCTCAACACCCGTTCGGCACCGCCCGCCGATACCGTCACTTTGACAGAGCCGCCGCCTGAGAGTGTCAGGATTCCGCCCGAGTTCACCACGGCGCTGAGGGCATAGCCTTTCTTGAGTACCGTCAGGGCGCCGCCACTAAGTTTCGTCATCGAAGCCGTTGCCCCGGACGAGACCATCTCAGTGCCGCCGGCGAGAATCGTCGTGCTGATCGATCTGCCCGCTGCCCCCGACAGGATCAGCGCCCCGCCCGAGCTCACGGTCGTCGCGTCCGCCGAGCCGCTGGTGAGCACGATCTCCACCGCGCTTTTGACCGTGCCGCTCGCCGCGCCCTTGAGCACTGCTCCCGTTGTGCCACCTCTGCTGACCAGGATCTGCCCGCCGCCGGATACGGTGGCTTTCGTCAGACCGGCGTTTTTCAGCACCTGAACCGTGACCCCGCTGTCGACCGAGAGCCCACTGACGGTGGTCCCATTGCTCAGGACCAGGGCACCGCCGGCGCTGATTTTGAGCCCCGTTTCCGACCCGCCGGCAAGAATGAGCGCCCCGCCCGACAGCACCGTCGTGGCGCTGGTGATGCCGCCCGCCGAGACACGCTCCGTGCCGCCGCCGGAAATGGTGGCGCTGACCGACTTGCCGCCGGAAAGGACGAATTCGTGGCCGCCACTGTCGACGACCGCCGTTGCGATCGCGCCGGACGATACGATGAGAGTGCTGCTTTTCGTGATCTCCAGCCCGCTGGCGGTGGCGCCCGACAGGACGCCGACGCTGGCGCCATTGTCGAGGACCGCGCTGTCGATCTCGCCGCCGGCGTAGACCAGCTTGCCGCCGGCCTCGACGCTTGCGCTGGTCACGATGGCGCCGGCGGAAACCGCCACCGTCAGGCCTGCGGAAACTTCCAGCGCGCTCACCGTCACGCCCGAACCCAGACCCTCGATGGCGCCGCTGCCGAAGGTCGCGTCGACAACGGCGGCGCCCGTGTAGGTCAGTTCGCCACCTGACAGCACCATGACACCGCTTGCAGTGCCGCCCGACACGATCTCGAAGCCGCCGCTGCTGATCGTCGTGCCGCTGTCCGCCCCGCCGGAGAGGACGAACTCGCTGCCGCCGCTGCTGATCACCGTGCCACTGGCCGTGGCGCCGGATGAGACGGTCAGGACCCCGCCGCTGTCGACGATCGTGCCCTGGGCGCCTCCGCCGGAAAGAACGTTCTCAAAGCCGCCGCTGACGACTGTGCCCATGGTAATGGCGCCGGAATCGACGATCTGGGTGCCGCCGCTGCTGACCACCGTGCCGCCGATTGTCGCGCCGTAATGAGCGACCTCGGTGCCGCCGTCGCTCACTACTGTGCCGCTCACCGTGGCACCGACAAAAACGACCTCGGTGCCGCCGCTTCTGACTACGGTACCGACGGCAGTCGCGCCGGAATAAACATATTCCGAGCCGCCGCTGATCACCGAGCCGCTGGCGGCGCCGCCGGAAGAAACGTTCTCAAAGCCACCGCTAAGGACCACGGTATCGCTGGCGACGCCGCCAGCGGC
>Ga0207694_10001406_pt1 | contig 20649 bp, 12 predicted proteins | sample KBSC34metaG_FD_184353 | JGI IMG/M metagenome (GOLD analysis project Ga0207694, IMG submission 184353) | Corn rhizosphere microbial communities from Kellogg Biological Station, Michigan, USA - KBS C3-4 metaG (SPAdes) (version 2) | ecosystem: Host-associated > Plants > Roots > Rhizosphere > Soil... | reverse complement strand
CATCCAGTGGCGTGCCACGCTCGCCCCCCATCGTCACGTGACGGCAAGTTCGCAGTATAGACAGTAAGCCGTGTCTGAGTGATGGCACCCAATATGGTTTGGATCGCGCCCACCTGACTTGCTGGTCCGTCCACTTCGACCAGCACTGCTTTCATGATCGTGTCGAAGGACTGATTATAGAAGACCAGTTGCGAAAGAGCGGCTTCAAGCGGAGACACGCTGGGAGTATAGGCCGCATTTTTTCAGCGTAGCGCCCTGTACAGGTCACACCGGCACTGGTGATGAGCGTTACGCCTGCGAAGGTGCTGGTATAAGGGCTGTAAGAGGCATCGGAGGCGGCTAGAGCGGTCTGCCCCGTCATCGTCATCGAAACCTTCGCCCGTTGGGGGCAACCACGGGCCCCGCCAAAGCCGACCCTGCCGATCCGGGAGCCCGTCGCATGACCCGGCATGATCAGCCTGTCGCTATGGCCCCTCATGTCGCGCGGTGGTCAACGAAACGACATGCGCCCGGCGATGGCTGGGCCGGAGTCAGCTCCTGGCATCATAACGGTAAGAGCCGCGAACACGCCTCTGGCGCATCCCAACACCTGCCGTTCCGCCGCTGCTGCGCGTCCATCAGCGTGCCTCTCTTATCCCGCCCAACCAGCCGAAAGCATAAATCCCCATAGGGCAACCTGCTGGAATCGCGGGTTCCTGCATGGGAGGCTTTCGTACGCAAGCGCCCGAAACCCTAAACCTTTCCGGCCGCTCCGCGCCCAATTTTCGAGTTCCACCTGCAGACCGTCTGCTAATCCGGCAGGGGTCGACCAGAGATCGCATTCACTGATGAGAGCGCGAACGGGAGGAATGCCTGCGAACGCTCATTCATTCAGGTGAACAAGTCGTCTCTCGGCGCGAGATCTACGTCCCGGGTACACTGCTGGGATCGGGCATCGTGCCGAGACAGCTGAAGAGGGGATCATCAAGCCAAGGGATTCCAATAAAATCCACCACGGTCAGTGACCGTCACCGTGGCAGAATTGCCTTGGGGTAGAGCGCAGATACAGAAAGCAGTTGCGCCGATTTTGAACCGTTGCAGGGTTCGCAAAGCAATTGGAGGTTCGTCACGTCATTTGAACCGAAGGCCGCGAGCGGAACTATGTGATCATACCGCTCGGTCTCGATCTGATTTATGGTAGCGGCCACGCTTTTCTTGCACTGGCGGCACTCACCCTTGTCGCGATGGAAGATTGCGCGCCGTGCCCACGTCGGGATGGCAAGCCGCTTCAGGGTTCCCGTCTTGGTACGGTGTTCGCTACCGAAGCCGCTATTCTCGATGTAGCTGGCACACAGACGATTGAACCTTTCGAGAAACATCACGTCGTTGAAGAGGACGTGAAACACCTCGTCAGTCAGCTCATCGAGTGCATCATGATAACGATCGCACCCAGATGTGAAGTCGTAGAATTTTTCCTCGTCCATATCATCAGCGGAGGAGAACGGGACGTCATAGGTGGAAAGAAACTGCACAAGCAGGCGCGGCTCGCTTTCATCAAGCTGACCGACATCCCCCTCCACAATCTCACGGATGAGATCCGACAAGAAATTATGAAGATTCGTGAATTTATGGAACGGCCTCATCAAAGCGAGGGTCCGCATATCTCCCAGCATTTCTTCGATGCCGCGAATGTATAAATGACTGTCGCGCACGATATTAAAGGCTGCGTTCGCGAAATAATAAACGCTAAAACCGCGAGCCTCGTAGTAATACTTTGACTTGTCGGCCATATCGCACCCAGCTCATGCAACACGATGCGACGGTGTTTGCGCACCGTCGCATCAACATTCATCAGCTCGACGGTGCGGTCGCAATAGCCTGGGCCATTTCGATCGCACGAAGCGGACGACGCTCAAGGTTGAACGTATCGAGGAACTTCACTTCGCACCCTGCCGCCATCTTCTCACCGAAAGCGCCATCGACCCGCCACAACGGGTGGATGATGAGGAATGTATCCCCGCCCTTGTGCCGTTCCCGCAGCGCAGGAAGTTTGGACGGAGCGTGTATCTCGGCCACAAGCGAGTCCGGCCGCATTCCTGCCACCGCCTTGGTGAGCGCGAATGCCCGATCCTGCCAAACGACCGTCTCGGGATAGCTCTGATCCTTGGCATCGAGACCGGCGCTGTAACTGGGATCCACCAATGCCCGGAGGTAGGACAGGCCGAGACGCCAGTCGAGCAACCCATGATAAGAGCGGTTGCCATATCGCTGGATGCATCGATAGCATGACGTCTGACATCGGGCAGCGTGGTCGCCGTCCTCATCGACACGAAGAAAGTCGATCAGAGGCCAAGTGACCTCGTCATTCAACGTCTCCCGAATCAAGTGCACGACATGAGGCGTTCCATCGCTCCGGTCGTCACCCAGACGTCGGCTCAGACCCGAGCCGTTGATCAGGGAATCCGCAATCTGGAGCATCGGCTTGCCTTCGCGCAGTCGCGGCTCAAGCGCCTCGAACTCATCGGACGCCACGTCGAGGTCGAGCGCTGCCTTCTGAACCAGGATCTGCGTCGCGCTAATAGCAGCCGCACGTGTAGGAAGATGGCTGAAATCGCCTTTGCGTGCCACGCGATCAAGTGTCAGCCGCTGATCGAAGTTTAGAAGTTCGAGGTAGAGCGCGTCCGTCTCCTTCTTCGCGATCAGCCCGAACGTACGCTCGGTGTTCGGCGTCTCCGTCCAGCGATTGCCACGCCCGGCAAATTCACCAACATCGATTGCCTGATCGGTCTGCAGTATGGCGGACTGCGCCTTAGGTATATGTACATGTCCATCCTCGGCTTCGCGAACGGTGAACCGGCTTGGCAGACCCATGTCGTCATCGGGCCCATCGTTGAGCTGCATGATGGTGACGCCGGCACCGCCGCGACGGACACGGAGGTTCCCCGCATCGACGGCTTCGCCGGCGTGAAGCACCGTCGCCACCGTCCGCACGGCCATGCGCCCCACGGTGTCTAGATCGGTCTCGGCAGCCTTGAAGTCTGTGCGGAATGCCGCAGGCGTGATGTAATCGTTGAATTCGCTGGGATCGATATCGCCACCGCAGTCCTCACAGGGGCGAGCGCTCTTCGGCTTACCGTTGCTGTATCTAGCCGAACCACAGGCTGGACATAGCGCCACCTGGTGCTCAGACTCGATCCATCTCGACATGCTCCCGACGGTGACCGCGCTGCCGCGCCGCTCGGGCGGGGCAAGGGTGCCGGTGAACCCGATCACACGATGCCGCTGCTTGTCTTTGGTCAGCACTGCGCCGGGGGCGAACTCGAACACGGCAGTGTCAAGATCCCGATCCATGGTCGACCAGGAGTAATCCGGATCCTTCTCGTCAGAATCGGGGCGCACGCCAAGATACAGCTGCCGAACACGCGTGGGCATTCCGTACATTGGCAGTAGCCCGCGCTCGGCGAGGAACTGCGCAAGGCCCTGCCTATTGGCCGGCTTGAACTCGCGCTGCTTCTCGATCTCCGCCATCAGCCATTCAACTGTCGCCACCTTCCTCAATCCGTCTCGCTGTACTGGATCGATGCAAGCAGCATCGAGATAAGCATCCCGCTGGTGCACCGTCGCCTCAAGCGCGCCCTTCAGGCGCTTCGGCCACTCGCACCCGTCTATATCGTCATAATAGTCATCCGTCGGGACATACTCGCCATGAACGTCAGGCGGGACGAGCAGGTCGCCCGGATATGTCCCGCCCTCATCGACGAAATCCTCGCGCACCTTCTGGAAGGCGGCCCTGAGCCAGACCTTCGTGAGAAGTCGGCGGGGGATCGGATCATGGCCAGTCGCCAGGAACGGCGGAGGCGGAGGATCGCCGGTGATCGCCGCAGGATGGGCGAAGTAGTAGGCGTCATGGCTGCGACCGCGGCAGAAGGTGATGACGAAGGAGAACGCCTGGCCACGACGACCGGCGCGGCCCACGCGCTGCTGATAGTTGAAGCGCTGCGGCGGCATATTTGCCTGATACACTGTCTGGAGCGAGCCGATGTCGATGCCGACCTCCATCGTGGTCGTCACCGAAAGCATGTCGATCTCCCGCGCGAGCCGTGCGACTTCGCCCAAGTCGTCCACAAAGATGCTCTTGAACTTGCGAAGCCGATCCGAGAAATCGTCGGTCTGCCCCGTCAGCTCCTCGCAGCGGAGACGGAAACGGGCGACACCATCCTCATGTCCCCGCACGATGCGCCGGCCGAGGAAGTTCTCCTCCCACAACTGCTCGACGACACCGGTGCGATCTTGCGGCAACGGCTTGTAGCATCGCGTGCACTGCCCGACACCACGATGAAGGTGAACGCGCTCACACGATCCACAGCGCCAGAAGGAGTCTCCTGCCTGCGAAATCCGAAGAAACACCCGGCCGACACGGATAATCCCATTGGGGTGACCGTGCTTGTCCAGAGCATCCAGGATGTCACGCAGGTGATCGGTGGTGTCGCCGTCGAGCGCGTCGGCAAACTTCCACACCCGGCTTCTCTGTCCGACCTTGCTTGGCTGATCCCAATCCGTCGTGCGGGTGCGGTCGTAGAACTTGTTCTCCTGAACGCGGGTGGCGCTGGCGAAGACGCGAAGCCAGGCGTCGAGCTTTTCGACGTCCGCTCCCCCTTCCCGGCTGATGGAGGGATAGGCGAGGCCAGTCTCCTCAAGCGCGAAGAACGTGTTCGCGAAAATGACGTCGTCGACGAGGTGCATCAGCTCCTGCTCGATCTTGACGCCCAGATCCGCCTGCTCGGTGTCGCTGAGCCAGGAGGCGTAGCCAACCAGATCGCCCGACTTGTCGAACGCTTCGAACCAGTCACGGCCCTTGACGCCCTTCCGGCCCACTTCATCGAAGGGGTGAATGCCGAGATTGACGTATTCGGAGATCAACGCGCCGAGACGGCCATCGGTGGCCTTGTTCTCGAATAGCTTGCTGATCTGGACCTTTCGGGATTCGATCGAGACAGATTTGTCGCCTGCCTGCGCAGTGATCTTCTCGATCGCCTTAAGATATCCATGCATGTCTCCGGACTCGAGCAGCTTCTGCGCTTCGGCCCCAGCAATCTTAGGATCGACCTTTGAGGCGATCGCCCGCTCGAGATAATCCCTAGCGACGGTGACGAGTATCTCGCGCCGGAGATCCCTCAGGTGGAGGCGTTCAATTTCGAGGGACTGGTTAGCCGCATCCTGCCGGCTATCGGAAAAGACTATGCTCTTAGCTTCGGCCCCAACCGCATGGAGCAACTCGAACAGCTCGGTTGCCACGAGCTGGGAGGCTTTGCTGACACCGGTACGGAACGCGCGGATAGGGGAGCGCGATCGTGAAGTTGCCAATCTGTTGGAATAGTCGGTGCCGCAATTCGGACAACAGAACGGCTGTGCGGTGCGATGGCCGTTCGGCGAAGCGGTGGTGGACTGGTTGTAGAGCCGGCCACCGATACGTCCGTCGGGTACGTCCTGACCCAGCGACACGACGCCGGACTCCGGGTCGAGATGCGCCGCTTCCCATCCATCCCACCCTCGACCGTCCTGATTGGGGGTTGCCCGGCTCGGCCAGAAGACCGCGAACTGATCGAAAGACATGCGGTCGTAGTACTCAGCCGCGGCGCGCTCCGGCAGATTCTCGAGTTCGGCTGTCGATGGAAGGAGCTCGGTCGAAGACCCTGTGCCAACCCGCTTCCCGCGCTGACCACCGAGCAGCAGGTCGCCGCACGCCTCGCAATACAGCATCTCGAACAGGCGACGACCACGCACTTCGCCAGGCGCGGGCTGCCCATGGGACAGACCGCGTTCGACGCTCAGGTCGCTGAACGTGATCTTGTCGTCCACGATGGACGGCGCGCCGAAAAGACCCTCGACGTTCCTCACGAATGCGTGGACGCGGAACGATGGCGTCCCCTGCGACACACGTCCCGACCACTGACCGCTTTCGGGCAGAGCACGTGCCAGCATCAGGCCCTGGACCGCAACGGCGGCGTCCGGTCCGCCGCCGAAAAGACGTTCACCGAGGTCTGCGATGCTGGTGGCACGCACGCCGTCACCCGATCGGCAGGCATTCGTAAGGACCGCTGCGGCAGACTCGGCTATTCCGATGATCCGGGCGTCTCCGCCCGCCGTGACGTTCAGGGCCGTGGCAACAGCCGCTATGGCCTGCTCCAGTTCGTCCGTTCGAGCGATCCTGGCTATGAAGTCGCGCCCTGCAGGCCGTGCCGCCTCCACCAGGTTGACGAAGGGTACGGCGTCGATCGCGCCACCCTGCCACGACGGTACATCGGCTTCACCCTTGACGACGCAGTCCGACCAGAACTCCTCGGTCACGGAACCTAGATCGCCTGGTTTATCGCTGGTGCCGAAAGGAGCGAAGAGGTCGCGGAGATACCGACGTGACTGCACGCCGGGCTCACCATCCATCGGCAACGATGCCGACGACGCCAGGATGCGGAGCTTGTGCCGGTGTGCCGGATCGTCCAGCCCAAGCCGCTGGATGAGCGACTTGATCAGGAACGCCACCTCGGTGCCAGCCGATCCGCGGATCAGGTGGAGTTCGTCGAAGACGAGGTAGAAATAGGCGTCATCATCGCTGTGCAACCATTCCCGCGTCTTCTCGAAGATCGGCTCCTCGACTTCGCGTGACAGCATCGCGCCGAGCATGGAGGCGTTCGTTACCAGAAGGTCGGGTGGCGTGTCCTGCATGTCCCAACGCGAGAGCATTTCGCCTCCGTCCAGCGAAGGGAAGATGAACCGCGTGGGATCAGGCGGAGAGACGCCCTCCTCCTGCGCCTTCTTCAGCTCTGCGGCGTCATGGTCACGGGCATCGATCTGCTCCTGATTCGCCTTCTTCATCGCGGCGCGCAGTTCGCGCTGCCGACGCTGGTGCCGCTTCTTCTCTACGTCACCGCCCGCGATGCGGGGGTGGTGCTCATACCCAGTCACGGGCGTCGACGAGGTATACTGACCGAAGAAAAGCCGATTACCATCGAAACGGTCGTCCATGACCGAACGGGCCTCGTCGGAGTCCAGCGTGCGCCGAAGACGGACCATCTGGTCCTCGACCAGGGCGTTCATCGGGTAAAGGACGAGAGCACGCACGGCAGCCGGCCGGTTCTCGCCATCCCGCTGCGGCTTCCACTTCCCCTTCGGCGACGTCCACCACGGCGTTTCCAGAAAGCCCGCGTCAGGCTTCGCCCAGCCGATGGCTTCACGCGACAGAGCCGCCATGATCGGCAGCATGAAGCTCTCGGTCTTGCCGGATCCCGTTCCCGAGGTAACGATCCCGGGCTTGCCCGGCTCTATGCCCCGCTGCAGCATCTCGATCTGGTGCTTGTAGGGAGCATACTTGCCGACGCGCTTCACTTTGCCGGTGGCATCTTCACCATCGAACAGTCCAGACAGAGCGAGCTCGGCGAACGCGACCTGCACTTCGTTCGACAGCCCATCGAGGGGGCCGCCCGAAACCCCGACCATTTGGTCGATGCGAAGATCATGCGTGCGATAGCGAAGCACCGGCTCCACGAAGGACGAGGTGGCGAAGACGTTCGTCGTTTCAAGAAGCCGCCGCCGCTCGGCCGCTACGGAGCGGTCGGAAATGCGGAAACTCGTCTCCACGTAGGAGATGAAGAAATCCCGGATGCGGTTGAAGCCGCCGATCGGATCGAGCATCGATACTTCCTTACTTGCCGGTCTTCGGTGCCGTCGGCGTCGCGAATTTCAGGGCGATGCGCTTGGCTTCGTCCTCATCGTTCAAAAGGGCCATCGCCTCGGCCACCATGCGTGCGGCTCGCAGCGACACGGCCAAGCTATGATGGCTCTCCAGTCCGAGCATCATCGTGGTGGATGCCGAAAGGTCCGCCGGCATCGGCCCCGGATCAAGCGTCTCGAGCACGATGTGCTTCGGGCTGAGCAATGTCGCCGCCGCCGCAAAGGCGACGTCACGAAAGATGCCGTCGATCTCCATCTGCGGCATGTCGGGAGGTAGCGCCGCGACTTCCTCGTGATCCGGATCGTTGACGGTGCAGCATACGAACAATCCGCGCGGCAAACCGCCACTGCGCAGGGCGTCGGACAATGCCGGCAACCAGAAGCGAGCACCGGAACGCTCGATACCGCGTACCACGACCAGAACGGCACCACCCTCCCTCGCTGCATCGGCTGCTGCCGCCAGAAGGGTCGGCATACCAGAGCCAGGACGCGACCATAGGTCGTCGACCGAGATCAGCGTCGGGTCAGCCTCGATGGTCACTGCTCGGCCAGGACAGATGATCGCTTCCGCTACGCGCAGCAGGTCTGCCGCATCGCTGCCGGAAAGCAGTGGCACTTCTCCCGACAGCATTAGCACCAGGAACGCGCGCAGCGCTTGCTTGCCTTCATCGACAAGCATGACGTTGCCGCCGATGAGCCCCGCCTTCGAACTCAGGTCGGCCAACGGATGGGTCGGGAAAACTCTGGGCATTCCGACCGGCCGCGCGGATGCGACAGGAGGTGGCGTCTCGGTCTGCCCCAACCGCGCGGAGATCGCCAGCAGCCTGTCGATCTCCGATTTCACATCACCCAGGTCGTTCCGGGCAGCTTCGATCTCGATCCTCACTCCTGCAAGTACGGCTTCGCTCGCTTCGACATCGGCCTTCGCTTGGGCAAGCGCGGCCGCGCGGTTGGCGAGTTCCTGGTCCAGCGCATCCCGCCGTGCGCCGACGGTCGCCTCGACTGCTTTGATCCGCTCGTCCACGTCGCGACCGGCCTTCTCGATCTGCGCTTCGAGATCCGCACGGCTGGACTTCTCCTCCGCCGCCAAATCGTCATTCAGTTTGGCGATCGCCGCCGCACGATCCGTTTCGAGATCTGCCGCAAGTGCGTCGAGCCGGCTGCCCCGCTCCTTGGCGATGTCAGCATCGAGTTCCGCGCGCAGTCTTTCCCACTCGGCACCGTGCCCTTCGCGTGCATAGGCGGCTACCGCCTCTCTCACGGCCTCATTTTCGGTGGCCGCCGCGAGGTACACTTCCATGAGTTCGCGGTCGTCCCGAAGCCGTGCTGCGAGCGTACCCGATCGGAGCGCCTCCATCGCCTCCGCCTTGTCACCCGAGGCCGCAGAAACTCTTCCGGTGCCTTCCTCGTGATGCAGCTCGAGCCAAGTGATGATCTCCGAGATGCGAGAATCTCGCGCGCCTGCAAGGGCGCGGATCACCCGCCCGATGTGGTCCGCCTCGTCCGACCAGTCGAGAGAATGAAGTGGCTCCGCAGTCCTGGAGAGATAGATATCTTCCGTGCCGAGCCTGACGACGTCATCGGGGTCGTACGAATAACATTTCAAATCCCGCGCCGCAGTGCGGGTGATACGCAGCCCCTTGTCCTTGACCAGTTCCATCTCGGCCACGAGGACCATGTCACCCGAGAGCCGGAACGCCCAAAGGCCCGGTCGAATGTCACCGCGCCAGCCATTCTTGGTGAGCTGGGCGCGATACCCGTGAATCGTAGACTCCGGCAGTACCGCATAGCGCGGGAGCCGTTTGAGATGGACGACCTTGTACTCCTGCGCACGCGGGCGCGTATTGCGCGCCACGTCGAACTCGACCCAATCCTTCGGGTTCAAGCCCGCATGTTGAGCGAGACCGTGGGTCTCTACGGTGCCATCGCGTGCGAACAGCCTCTTGGTGTCGGGGATGGCATCGACGCCCTGCGCGGTCAGATAACCGTACACGGCGACGGACCCATATTGACCGTTCCGGCGCACGAACTGTCCGACCATCAGCCTGGTGTCAGTTCCGGCTGGGTCCGACCCCCCAAAATTGAGGTCCGCCTTCATGCTGCAATCCCCCCACTACTCCACGTCGGACGCCGACTTCCGCGGCCGCGCCTCCACGCCATGGCTGCCCCCGCTGGCTTAGCTTGCGATACCCCTTCGATAATTCCCGGCAGCAGGCCAGCGAGCCATGCCGCATCTTCGGGCGAAGCTGCGTACCGCCAACCGGTCAAGGTCGCGCCGCCATTTCGCAGGGTACAGAGGCGAAGCGCCGCCGCGATCTCTAACGGAAGCGCTCCCTCCATAGGGATGCGCGTGATCTGCCCGTCGTCATATCGGAAGAGGGGCTTTCCAGCCTGGATGTGGGCATCAATGATCGCGGCATGGCGTGAATGGAACGAGCGCGTCTGCTTCCCGACGACTCGATAGACGTCATGATCTCGCCCGCCCGGATGGACGAGACGATCCAAGGTGACGTTACCCGCATCACCGACGCCGACACGAAACCTGCCCAGGCTCCAGTCCCAGAAGGACGATGCGACGTATCCATCGCCGCTCACCCTCGTCTCGATCAGGTGCCTGTCTGCACGTCCATCAGGAAGCGGTGTGCCGCACACCGTCCATCCCAGCGCTTGGGCGATTTCCTCAACTTCGATGCCTATGGCACCCAGCAAGGGAGGCGCTAGACCATGCTCATCGAAGCGACGGAAGGCGCGCCCGCCACGGAGTTCGACGGTCGTCCTGAAATCGAGTTCGAGACGAGCAGGGATCGCACCAGAGACGATAGCAACGTGTTCCGCACCGACGCACACGGCGGATAGCTCGGGGCGGCGAAGTGTGAACGTCCGCCCACGCCATCGCTCACGCGGTCGCGCATCGAAGAAAGACGCCTCCTGCAGCGTCCGAAGCATGTCCCAACCACGTCGGCCGACTGCGCGGGCAATGATCTCCGCGGCTTCGCCCTCGGCAGTTCCCGAGCGCGAAGATGCGTACAAGGCCTCGATCACATCCTGATTCGGATTTGGCGCCTCTTCCCATTCGAGGTCGACGCCAGGAATACGGTCGAGCGCCTGCGTACTCGTCTGCAGCCATTCAGCCTGAACGGGTGTCGAATAGGCGGCATAGTCAGTCGCCTGATGAACCTCGGCCAGCGACGTGAATGTAGCGCGTCGGGACCAATGCGACGAGGCGTCCGACAATGAGTACTGGCCATCAACCGGCACGTCCGATCGCAGATCTCCGTTCGACCAGATCAACCCTCCGCTGCCATCACCGTCAATCTGCCGGACGACGACGTCGCTTGATGCACCTTCGAGATATGGAAGGTATCTCGGTTGGCCGAGCCACGCCGATCCGACATGAATTCCGTCGACCAGGCCAATGGTGCGAACAGTCTGCTTCGCGTCGCGAATACCGATACGCCGCAGGATGTCGTTCACCGTGCCGATGGAAACAGGTTGCGAGCTGACGAACCAGCTGCCCGATTGAACGAAGTCCACGATGGCACCACCGGCGAGCCGTGCATGCTTGCTTGCGATCCCAACATGAAACGGTCCGTTCCCCGGCGGCGGCTCACCTGTCGCGGCCCAACTCGCCAACCCGGTTGACCGAAAGAAAAGCATACCTCGTCGGATTGCCGGTCCCAGATTCGAGCTCTCATTCAGGACCGATGAAGTGATCGCGCTTCCGAGCAGTGCCGGTGAAGACGTTCTTTCACCCGAAGCATCCGCAACCCGGTAGCTGCGATGACCATCCTCATCGAAGTTCATCACGAGGGTAGCCGGCAGAGCTGCAGCGTGACCGCACTGTTCGCGGGCCCGCGTCACGAGCGTCCAGAACCGATGATCCACAGACGCCGCACCCGAGCGCAGCGCAGTCTTGAAATCATCGAAGGCGATCTTCATCCCGTGCGATACTGAAGACGTTCGAATGAGCGGGTCGAGCTTGATCACCAGCGCAGTGGGATCAACTCCAGCAGATGGGGAGCGCCCGATCTGTGTCGTGAGCAACCGCAGGTCGCGCTTGGTTGGAAAAGAGAGATACCGGGTGTAACCGATATGGGTCCAAGTGACGGGGATCTTCGGCAGCACCAGTCTTTTGAACGGCGCTCCTTCGGCGATCCGTCCGTCCAGCCACGCCACCAGCTCCTCCCACATCTTGGCGATGCCGCGAAGGTCGCTGTAGCTCTCTGTCGAATTAAGCCATTCTGCCAATTTCGCGCGGTACTGGCCCTTGCTTTCATACACACCATCAAGGAGGCTATCGACGAAAAGGGTGCAGGCCAGGATGGCAATGCAGTTGGGCTGCTGCTTGCCCGGAGCCTTGTACGTTCCGTGCTGAAAGCACCAGTTGAGATAGGACGTGCGCCGAAGCGCCGCCTTGAACGCCACCTCTGCGGCACCTGCGTGCTCAGGTCCGAGACCACAATGCATAGCAAGCGTCTCTGGGGTGATTTCGAATGATCGGATGGCGTCCGTGTCACCGTCGTCGGCGCGAAGCAGCGCCTTGGAAAGTACGAGCTCCCATTCATCAAGCGTCGTTGGGATCGACGGTGCTGCCCTCCCGTCCGGCGTCACGCAGAGGCCTTCCGCCCAGCTTTATCGGACACGAACGCCCTGGCATGATTGGCCAGCGGCTCCAGCAGACGATCTGCCAGAAAACGTACAACAGCGGGCACGACACCATCGCCCATCAGACGAAAGCATTCATTATAGGTGGTAGGAAGAATGAAATCCTCAAGGCCCATCAGCCGAGCAGCTTCATCGACCGACAGCAGCCTTGTTCTGACCCTCTCCCCTTCAACGACCACAATACGGGGTCGGGAAGCACCGCCTTTAGGCGTGCGCAGGCAGCCAAGAGTAGGCCCGAACGTAATTTCCGCGCGCTGGACGTTACCTGCCTTCCCATTTGGGCGCATACGGAGATAGAGACTGCCGATCATAGGGCGACCTGCAACCTTCGCGGCAGCGAGGCGATCCCGATGCGCATCACTCATCATACCTATGAGCCGTTCCGTCGCCTCATCAGTGTTCCATATCGCATCGTCACTGAGATCGATAATGTCTTCGAGCTGGAACTGCTTTGAGCGGGGCGGCTCACCGGGTGACCACCAGAGCCAATTTTCAGCATCCTCTGGTGGCAGAGTTGCACGGGAACGTAAAAGCACTTGCGAATGCCATGGTGCTTTACCCATTTCTGTCAAAAGCGACTCCGGGATTGGAATTTCCTCACGGATCGCAATAATGAAAACGCGCGGACGGGACTGTGGGACAAAATGCGCGGCATCAGCGACGAGCGCACCGAATCTGTATCCGTTTTCACTGAGTGACGCGCATAAAGCGCGAAAATCGGCTCCCGCGTTAGAACTGAGGAGACCCACCACGTTCTCGAGCGCGAGAATAGCAGGATGCCTTCCTTCCGCGCGAAGCTGACCGATTATATTTAGGAAGGGCCATACCGCACCTGAGCGCGTGACCAACGCCCCTTCCGACTCACCGATACCCGCTTTGGAGCCGGCCTGCGAAAGATCCTGGCAAGGGAATGAAGCCCATGCCAGATCCGCAATCCCACTGAGGTCGGCAGCTGTGACTTCCGCCACATCCCGAAAGTCAAAATGGCCGCCGTCCCAATTGGCCATGTAGGATGATTGCTTCAGCCTATCGCAGTCGTTCGCGTAGAGGCAGTCCCACCCGCCTCCCAAGCCCGAGCGAGCCATTCCGACACCCGCGAAGAACTCGTAGTATTTCAACTTACTCAAGCTTAATTCCGGCCCCATCGTGGAAGTGCAGCGCAAGCGAAACGCCCCATCCACACGTTTAGATCAGTATGACAGATACTTAATCTGAGGAGAGGGATAAAGATTTCCTGAATAAATTCCACACCTTTGACGAATTATTATCCGGCTGAGGCTTTCCGAAGCCGTTACGCCGGAAAGCCTCAGCGCTCGCCTCCGAAAAATGCTCACTGACTGCAACCAGGAACGGCGGCTTCCTCCAGTGAGCCGCTCCGAAGCAGACAGACTGGAAAGTCCCCCTCCAAGCCGTTAGTGAACGATCGGTTCCATTCCAGAGAAGGGGAGCGGAATGCACTTTTTGTGCTGTCCTTTGACAGGGTTGTAGCTCTTGCTTTGTCCTAAATCCTAAGCCGCCCCCTTCCGATACGCTGGGCGGGGCACCCGAATGGCTGCGCGGCGTCCGCTCCCAAGCGATTTGACCAAGCGAGACGGTCGGCGTGTCCTAATAAGGCGCTGCATTGCCCGCTAGGCGCGTATCTCCTTCTTGCACATTCCACTTGCCTGTTCGCGCAGGTCGAGCAATGTGGCCCTGCTTCCCGTGAAAGCCGGGAAGCGGGGCGTGGAAACCTCTCACACAGTACTCGGTCACGGATTTTCCGGGGCCGGGTGGCATGCGCGCATGTCCAGCCGGCAACGGTAAAGGCGCATGCGCCTGACTGTGTGCAGGTTTCCAACATCCGGCTTCTGGCCGTCGCCCCGAGAGGACATAGGAGCGACGAATGAGGCCAGGGCCTCAGCGCTGCTCTCGATGAAGAGGAGCAAGACTGCTGACGCCCGCGACAAATACCGCTGCCCCAAATGCGCAGCTCTCACACCGCTCGACGCTGATCGAAACCGCACTGGAATATCATCTCTGCGCTGCGGTGACCTCCGAACTGCTGCTGCGGGGGTGGAAGTTCGAACTGCTCCGTAGCGACCGTGACCTCGATGGCTACGACATCGTTATCGACGCGAATGGCGTCCAGCGTCACATTCAGCTCAAATCGCAGGTCATGGGTGGCAGGTCCCGCGAGATTGGCGCCCATGTGGAGCTTGCCACCAAGCCTTCCGGCTGCATCATCTGGATGACCTATGATCCCCTGACACTTCGTCCGGTGTCGTGGCGCTTCTTCGGCGGCGGACCGGGCGAAAGGATAAAGCCGCTCGGCGATCGGATCGGAAAGCATAGCCGCGGCGACAAGGGCTTTCGTCCTGATCAGCGGATCATCAAGGCCCGGGATTTCGACAAGGTGGGGAGCATTGAAGAGCTGGTCGATAGGCTCTTTGGCAGAACGAATCACGAGATCGCGGCTCTCCTTGCCCACATGGCGCAACAGCCAGAACCGAACGGCGGGCCCTGGCTGCACATGGCGCGCGAGGGGCGCTTCGCCAGCATTCCGCACGACTGCGACTGGGAAAACTCGGGCGACCTTGCGCACCTCATCGACGGCTACGCGCTGCTGGAACAGGCGCGTGGCTGCGATCCATCCATCTTTGCAGACGAAGTTCTGTCCGTCGCGACCCAGACCGGCCGCTGGCCGGGCGGGCCTCGGGACCTCTGGACAGCACTTTTCCTTGAGCACCGCCGCTGGCGGCTTGCCGATCCCCATGAGCCCGACGCAGCGCAGCGCGCCCTGCTCGATACCCTTGTCCACCAGCTCCGGGAGTCCCTTGCGCCATGAAGATCCGTACCACAGTCCTTGCGCTTCTCGCTCTCACCGCAGCAGCCACCGCCGCCGCGAAGGGCAAGGCGCCCCAGGCCTGGCAGGCGACCCGCACGACCGACCCGGTAACCGGCGCCACCCGTTGCGTCGTCACCGCCCTCGATTATTTTGGGAGGTCCCGATATTCGCGGACCGGCTTTCTCTACCCCGTCATAGAACAGCATCCCGTCCATGGCCTGCTCGTTGGCGTCAGCAGCGGTGGTCGCTTCCGTCTGCCGACCGGGACGATCCTCTGGAGGGTGGACGACAGACCGTTTCGCGAACTGCGGGCCGAAGATGGTCCGGTTACAGTCGACACGGCCGTAACCGTACCAGCGGGAACCCCGCAGGATTCCATCGCGGCGAAGGCCATGGCCGACGCCATGGCGCTCACCAACAGAATGATCATGAGCGCTACTGCCACCAGCACCTTTGCACAGGGCGACCGGGCGAAGGAGATGCTCACCGAACTGCTGGCCGGCCATGGCCTCCTGTTCCGGGCCAAGGCGGCCGCACCCGAAACTGGCCTGCCGGGCACGGGCATGTACCGCGTGGGCCAGATCACGAACGATGGCCTGCGGCCGGTACCGCTCGACGAATCACTCCGGACCTCCCTAAAAGAGTGTGGTATGGCGACGGAAGAGTGAGAGGGTGGAGGGGGCAAAAGCGCGACAGGCCCGATCTTCGTGGAAAATTATATCATTGTATTTCAGGTATATATGTGACGATAACAGTACGAGTGAGTACCTGATAACAGAAGCAGGTTGACGCGGAGGCTGCACTGGTGGATATGATCCCTGCCGCAACCTGGAGCAGTGACCGTGACCAGTGATGAAATGGATGATCTCACACGAGGGCTGGACAGCAAGGCGGCGAAAGTGCGCGCGCTGTATTCGGCCGGGGTGAGCACCGGTGACATAGGCCGCTACATCGGTATCCGCTACCAGCATGTCTATAATGTGCTTCTGCGCGCAGGCCTGATCGAAAAGGCTGCGTCGCAGGGTGGGGAAGCCCCCTCGTCGGGCGCAGATGCCGAAATCATCGTCGCTGAAGTAGGAAGGGGCGGTGGCATCCAGCTGCCCGACGAAGTGATGCAGCGCTACGGCCTCGCCGCAGGTGAGACGGTCTACTGCAGGGCTTTGCCAGAAGGTCTGATGATCCTCAGCCGGGAAGCGGCCCTGTGGCAGGTGACCGAGCTTGCCCGTGAGAAGATGCCCGAGCAGGCTGCCCTTATCGAAGCGCTGCTGAACATGAAAAGCCGCAAATGACTGCGTCAGACCTGATGCAGGGATAACCCTTACCAGGAACATACCCATGGATGACAATGCTGATATCCGGGGGGACGGACTGATCCGTTCCCTCAAGGTGGAACTGCGTCCGCTCGCTGCGGTCCGGCCCGCGAAACGCAATGCCCGTACACACAGTGAAAAGCAGATCGAACAGATCGCTTCATCGATCCGCCAGTTCGGGTTCACCAACCCGATCATCGTCAATGACGAGGGCATGATCGTTGCTGGCCATGGGCGCCATGCTGCCGCGAAGCTGCTGGGCATGGCGGACGTGCCCGTCATTCCGATCCACGACCTCGATCCTGCCGAGCTGCGGACCTACGCTCTTGCGGACAACCGGATCGCCCAGAATGCCGGCTGGGATGCAGAGGTGCTGCGAATCGAGTTTGAGGAACTCAATGCGCTCGAGCTCAGCTTCGATCTGGAGATCACCGGCTTCTCCACGACCGAGATGGACCAGTTGCTGGTGATCACGCCGGAAGAGGAGAAGCTGGAGAAGCTGCCCGAGGTGGACAAAAAGCAGACCTGCGGAGTGGAGCGGGGAGACGTCTGGATCCTTGGCAATCACCGCCTGCTCTGCGGCGACAGCCGCAGGCAGGAGAGTTTTGCAACGCTGATGGGCGATGGCCGGGCGCGTCTCGTTTTTTCCGATCCCCCGTTCAATGTGAAGATCAACGGCCATGTAGGCGGTCTCGGGAAGACGAAGCATGCCGAGTTCGCGATGGCCACAGGAGAAATGAGCAAGCCGGAGTTCACCGGCTTTCTCGAAACGGCGTTCCGGAACGCTGCCGATGTCAGCATGGATGGCGCGATCCACTATCAGTGCATGGACTGGCGGCACGTAGAGGAGATGATGAAGGCGGGGTTGGCTGTCTATTCCGAGCTCAAGAACATCTGCATCTGGTCCAAGGACAATGCCGGAATGGGCAGCTTCTACCGCTCGCAGCATGAGCTGGTGTTCGTCTGGAAAGTTGGAACAGCCCCTCATCTCAATACGGTCGAGCTGGGCAAGAATGGCCGCTATCGCACCAACATCTGGAACTATCGCGGGCCCACGAAGTCCGGCCCAGATGCCGAGCTTGCGATGCACCCGACGGTCAAGCCCGTGCCCATGATCATGGATGCCATCAGGGACACGTCAAAGCCGGGCGAGATTGTGCTCGATCCGTTCGGCGGGTCAGGTTCCACCCTCATCGCCGCAGAAAAGACGAAACGCCTCGGCAGACTCATCGAATATGAGCCCGGCTATTGCGAGGTGACCATCCGCCGGTGGCAGACGCTGACGAGGAAGCCTGCTGTCCTCGAAGCTACCGGCGAGAGCTTCACCGATGTGTCAGCCCGCCGCATCGCTGACATGGAGGATACGGCGGACGCTGCACTTGCAGCGAGTGCGGCTGATGACTGAGCGCGCAAAGGGAGGGCGATTCGCCAAGGGAACGTCCGGCAACCGCCGGGGCCGTCCGAAAACCGTGACCAGAAGGCTTGAAACGCCAGAGGATCTGGATGAGGAGATCATGGACGTCATGAACATGCCGACGACGATCCGTACATCTGGTGGCGAAGAGGTGGTGACACTGTTCAGGGCGACAGTGCTTCGTCTGGCAACTGGCAATGCTGAAAACAGACTGGCGGCGGTCCATACGATCAGCCTCACGCGCCAGGCAGCGTGGGCGAGGTCAGAGCGTATGAAGCGTGAGCGTCGTTATCTCGGGGAGCGGGGGCAGGGCGAATCAGAAATCGGCGAGGCGTATAAGTGAAAAAGGCTGCACGCAGTATCGAACGGAAGGCGGGCGAACAGCTTGATGATCGCGGCGCCATTCTGGAACTCGCCAATACGCCCGTGAGGATGCTGTGTCCCGACGGGAAGCGCAGAACCGTCAGCCTCTTCAGGGCGCGGCTTACCGAGCTGGCATCCCCAAACTGCCGCAGGCGTCTCCTGTGCCAGGATTTCATCGGGTTGGTACTGATGGCAGCCCGAATGTCGCCTGAAGAGTTCAACTGCATGCAGAGGGTCTGAAAACCCCCGGATTTGCGGGGTTTCTATCGAGGGATATGCCAGAATTTCGGATGGCGGTGAAACAGGTGACATCTGCCTGTTTCACCGCCATTTTTTTGGCTTCGATCCAGAAATCAGCACCTGTTTTTACCTGTTATTGGCATTCTGGATTTTCGACAAAGTGGCCAACAAAACGACGAAAATTCAACAGGATGATCAGAAATCATGGTGAGAGAGGGCCGATTTGGGAGCGCCATTTTTTACCCGTTTCGGATGACTGAGATGAAGGCGCGCATGCATTCGGTAGTGCCGGGGATAGCAGCGGAGAATTTGGGGCCAGATCGCGTATCTTTGGTTCGCATCTGACTCTCTGCAGTACCGAACTGAACTGAACGCGCGCGAATTTGCGCCGCTTTTCGGCAAATTCGCTAACGTTTCCAATATGTTGAGACTAGCTGGCGGAGCGGGAGGGATTCGAACCCTCGATACGCTTTTGACGTATACTCACTTTCCAGGCGAGCGCCTTCGACCACTCGGCCACCGCTCCGCATTGCACTGGAGGCGGCTCCCTATCGTGCGTCGGCGCGCTAGGCAAGGGGATGCTTTACTTTCCTGTCTCATGGGTGCCTGATTGCGCCATGCACATCCGATTTTCGCCCTTGCTGGCCACGCTTTGCCTGTCTTCGCCGGCACTTGCCGCCGATCCGCTGGCCACCCCCTCCGCCGTCGTGGCGCAGGCGCCCGCCAGCGCGTGGCGGAGCATCGCGCCCGATACGCTGCTGGTCATGACGGTCGAGGGCAGCAAGCGCGTCGTCATACAGCTCGCGCCCGACTTCGCGCCGGCCCATGTCGCCAATATCCGCGCACTTGCCCGCGCGGGCTGGTGGGATGGGGAAAGCGTCTACCGCGTGCAGGACAATTATGTCGCCCAATGGGGCGACGCGACAGAGAAGAAGGCCCTGCCGGCCGGCATCGCCACGGATATCAAGGCCGATTATGTCCGCCCGCTCGCGACGCTCAAGTCCGCGCCGCTCCCCTTGCCCTATCCGGACGCTTATGCCCCCCGCACCGGCTTCATCGATGGCTGGCCGGTGGCGATGGATCAGACGTCGGCCTGGCTCCCCCATTGCTACGCCATGGTCGGCGTGGCGCGGAACCTGTCGCCGGACGCGGGGACCGGAGCCGAACTCTATGCCGTGATCGGCCAGGCCCCGCGCCAGCTCGACCGCAACATCGCGCTGGTCGGACGGGTGATCGAGGGGATCGCCCTGCTCGCCAGCCTGCCGCGCGGTTCGGGAGAGCTGGGCTTCTACGCCGCGGGCGAAAGGCGCCTGCCGATCCTGTCGATCCGCCTGGCCAGCGACCTGCCGGAGGCGCAGCGGCCGCATTATCAGGTGATGGACGTCACGTCGCAGAGCTTTGCCGATTATCTCCGCCTGCGCGCGAACCGGAAGGATGATTTCTACGATCGGCCCGCGGGCGGCGTCGATCTCTGCAACGCGCCCGTGCCGGTGCGGCCGGCGCCCTGAACGCGTCGTCGCGCCGAAACGGGTAAAATGCCGGAACGATGCCTATCTGGACTATAATATAGCCCCCCGTCGGCAATGATGGAGAAGATCGTAGGCACCGTCAGAGAGATCAAGAATCACGAATATCGCGTCGGCCTCACGCCGGAGAGCGTGCATGAACTGACCGCGCACGGCCATCGGGTGCTGGTGGAAAGCGGCGCAGGGGAGGGGATCGGCGCCCATGACGCCCTCTACGCCCGCGCCGGGGCGGAGGTCGTCGATAATCCCGCCGCCATCTTCGCCGCGGCGGAGATGATCGTGAAGGTCAAGGAGCCGCAGCCGGAGGAGCGGGCCATGCTGCGCCCCGGCCAGATCCTCTACACCTATCTGCACCTCGCGCCCGATCCCGATCAGGCGCGCGATCTGATGGCGTCGGGCGCGATCGGCATCGCCTATGAAACCGTGACGGACGCCCATGGCGGCCTGCCCCTGCTGAAGCCCATGAGCCAGGTTGCCGGGCGCATGGCGATCCAGGCCGGCGCGACCGCGCTGGAAAAGGCGCATGGCGGGCGAGGGGTGCTGCTGGGCGGCGTGCCCGGCGTTCTCCCCGCGAAGGTCGCGGTGATCGGCGGCGGCGTG
>Ga0207694_10001395_pt1 | contig 20742 bp, 17 predicted proteins | sample KBSC34metaG_FD_184353 | JGI IMG/M metagenome (GOLD analysis project Ga0207694, IMG submission 184353) | Corn rhizosphere microbial communities from Kellogg Biological Station, Michigan, USA - KBS C3-4 metaG (SPAdes) (version 2) | ecosystem: Host-associated > Plants > Roots > Rhizosphere > Soil... | reverse complement strand
CTGGGACGTCCTTCCGCCGCCAGCGGCCGCGCGCGCCGCGTCCGACCACGGCGTGCCCGAAGACGTTCGGCGGCTGACCGACGAAGCGCACGCCGCGCTGCGCAACGCCGTGCGTCCGCGCTCGGCCGGTACGCCTTCGGTGAACCTGTACACGCCCTCGCGTCCTGCGATAGCGACGGTCACCGGCAACTTCCGTCTCACCGCCGAGGACGCCGAGAGCGACGTGCGTCACATCGTGCTCGACTTCGGCACGCACGCGTTTCCCGTGCTCGAAGGCCAGTCGATCGGCATCGTCGCGCCGGGCACCGATGCGAGTGGCCGGCCGCACCACGTGCGCCTGTATTCCATCGCGAGCCCGCGCGACGGCGAGCGGCCGGGCTACAACAACTGCTCGCTCACCGTGAAGCGCGTCACGCTCGACCATGATGGCGCGCCGGTGCTCGGCGTGTGCTCGAACTACCTCTGCGATCTGCGCAAGGGCGACCGCGTCAACGTCATCGGCCCGTACGGCGAATCGTTCCTGATGCCCGACGACCCCGCGGCGCACCTGCTCATGGTGTGCACGGGAACCGGGTCGGCGCCGATGCGCGCGATGACCGAGCGACGCCGGCGGGGGCGCGGCACGAGCGGCGAAGGCCGCCTCGTGCTCTTCTTCGGCGCGCGCCGTCCGGGCGAGCTGCCGTATTTCGGCCCGCTGCAGAAGCTGCCCTCCGATTTCATCGACGTGAACCTCGCGTTCTCGCGCGTTGCCGATCGCCCGCGGCGCTACGTGCAGGACCTGATCGCGCAGCGCGGCGCCGAAGTCGGGGAGCTGCTGGCCGATCCGCGCACGCACGTGTACGTGTGCGGCCTGAAAGGCATGGAAGCCGGCGTGCTCGACGCGTTCCGCGCCGCGTGCGCGGCGCGGGGAACGGACTGGGACGCGCTGGTGCCCGTGCTGCGAGACGAGGGCCGGCTGCACATCGAGACGTACTGAGCCGTGAGATTCGCCGATTTCAATGCCGGACAGGCCATCGTGGCCGGCCCGGTCACGCTCACCGAAGCGGACATCGTCGGCTTCGCGCGCGCGTGGGACCCGCAATGGTTCCACACCGATCGCGAGCGCGCGGCGCACAGCCGCTGGAACGGGCTGATCGCGAGCGGCTGGCAGACGTGCGCGGTCGCGATGCGACTCGCCGTCGACACTGCGCTCACCGACTCCGAGTCGTTCGGCTCGCCGGGCCTCGAGTACGTGAAATGGCCCAACCCGGTGAGGCCGGGCGACGCACTGATGTTGCACGCCGAAGTCCTCGAGGCGCGCCGGTCACGCAGCCAGCCGGATCTCGGGATTCTCCGCTGGCGATGGCGGCTCCTCAATCAGCGCGAGGAAGCCGTGCTGGATCTCACGGCGACGAGCTTGTTCGACCTCGCCTGACGCGCGGGCACAACGGCCGCGTTCTGTTCGTCGCGTCAGATCTTCGCGCGCTCGCCGCCGAACGACTGGCCGCGCCGCGACGCGAATTCGCGTCCGATGGCGAGCAGCGCCGCGTCGTCGAGGCGCTCGCGCGCGATCGGAATCACGTCGCTCTCCTCGCGATCGAGGTGCGCGAGATAGGCGCCGCAGACCTCGTGCACGAGGGCGGGCGGAAGCGCTTCGTTGCGACCTGCGGCGATGCCCGACAGGAGCGGCCGCAGCTTGCGCCACAGTCGCTCGAGCGCGTCGTGGTCTTCCGTGATGCGCCGCGCGACCGATTCGACCTCCGGTGCGCGCTCGACGAGGCGCGGCAGGAGACTGCGGTCCTCGTCCGCGTGATGATTCGGTGCCGCCTGGTCGAAATAACGAAGCACGGCACTCGCGGCGGTGCGCGCGTCCGCGTCGGCGCCGTAGATGGGGACGTGCGTGCGCAGGCGCTCGAGCGTCGCGAGCTGGCGGCGCATGCGCACATGGCACGCGAGCAGCATGCCGAGCGGATCGTCGAACGAAGGTGCGGGTGACGGATGGAGCAGGGGCGTCGCTGAGGGCGTCATTCCCGCATTATCGCGCGTCTACAGCGATTGCACATACGCGGCGACGGCCTGGATTTCCGCGGGCGCGAAGTCCTTCACGATGCCGTGCATCACCGGCGCGGCGCGAACCAGCGTCTGGATGTAGGCGATCTGCTTCGCCACGTATTTCGCATGCTGCCCCGCCAGGCGGGGGAAGTCGCCCATGCCTTCCGCGTGAGCGCCGTGACACGTCGCGCACGCCGGTATTCCGCGCTCCGGCACGCCGGCGTCGAACAGCGCCTTGCCCTTCGCGACGAGCGCGGGATCGTCGACGCGCGCGGGCGCCGGCGGCTGCGATGCATAATAGCGTGCGAGCCCGCGGATCACCGCCGGATCGAGCTGCCCGGCGATGCCCCACATGAAATCGTGCGCATCCTTTTCCGCGCGCGCATGCGTGCGAAAGGCGTCGAGCTGCGCCAGGAGATAACCTTCGCGCTGCGCGGCCAGTATCGGGAACTCGGCGGAGCGGCTGACCCCGCGAGGCCCGTGGCAGGTCGAGCAGAGGTTCACCGCAGTCTGCTCCGCCTTCACGATGTCGACCGCCGCGTCCTCGGCGTAAGCGCAAAACGGCGAACCCCAGGCCGCCGCGAGAACGAGCCACAGGCTACCGCGCTTCATGGCGACACCTTTACCTTCCCGGCAGCGTTCGCGCATCAGAACGCCACCCATGCATTGAAGAACAGCGTGTTGTTGTCGCGCGCGTTGCGCCCGTTGCCGTCGAAGTTGGTCGATGCCCCGTCGAACTTCGTGTAACCGGTGTACTGCAGCATCAGGCGCACGTACTGGATGGGCAGGTAATCGAGCTCCACGATGTACCCGCGGTTGTCGGGACGCCGCGCGTTGCCGTCCGCGTCGGTGCCGTAGAGCCCGGCATCGGACGAGCCGCTGGTGGAGAACAGCGCCAGCGTGCCGCCGTACTTGCGATCGTGGTAGTACGTCGCCTTGGCTTTCCACGTTCGCAGCGTGTCGTTCGCGTTCGATGGCGTCGGGCCCGCGCCGATGCCGGAGCCCGTCGACACGAACGCGGCATAGCTCGCGTCGTACTTCTGCTTTTCGTGGATATAGGTCAGCTGCGCCGTGAACGTGTGCGGATCGGTGATGTACTGGTACTGCGCATCGAGCGCGGTGTCGAGCACGCGGTCCGTGGGCGAGTCGGTGATCGTGCTGTCCGGATACCGGCGCACGTCGAGCCCGTACGTGCCCACCATGATCGAGTTCGGGCCCCACTCGTGGTTGTAGGCGAGGCGCCAGTACGGGTTGTAGCCCTTGAGCCCGGCTGCGTTGTCGCCGGCGCGCATCCAGCTGAATGCGCCGTCGGCGTTGCGATACAGCGACAACTCGGCATAGAGCGATTTCTTCCAGAAGACGTAGGCGCCCATGCCCGCGACCTGCTGCGCGAGCCCGCCGTCGATGAGCGTCGCGAACGAGGGCGTGCTCGCCAGCGACGACGCGGTGAACGGGAAGCCGAACGCCGGCGTGCTGTTCCAGACGTCCTGCACCGTGGGATTGTTGTGCAGCGTGCCGCCATAGACGAGGTCCGGCTCGGCGGCGCCCGCCTCCGAATAGCGGCCGACGATGCGCAGATCGACGTTGTCCATCCCGCTGTGGCCGACGCGCTGGCCTTGGTCGTTCGACTGCTGATGGTCATAGGTCCACTGGACGAAGCCACCCATGAACTCGGTCAGCTTCGACGCCGCGAACAGGCTCGCGCAGCACAGCTCCAGGCGGTCGTTACGAGGATTGACCTCGACGGATTCGCCGGTGTCCGGATCGGTCTCGTGATTCCTGCTGGTCCGCGTGACGCCCACCTGCGCCATGGCGGCGATGGGTACGTAATTGAGTCCTTGTTCCGAGAAGAGCGGCTTGCCGATGGTGTAGCCGGTCAGCTTGAAGTAGCGGCCATACGGCGTGAGCTCGGGGAAGCTGACGTGGCACGCGATGCACTCCTGGCCGGTCTGCCGCGCGAACGATGGCACCGCCAGCGACGACGCCGCCACGCTGAGAAGCATGGGCACCGCCACGATCGCCAGCCATTGACATCGATGGAGCGTGCCGCGTTGTCGAGCGTCCGTCATGATGATCTCCGTCTCGTACGCATCGATCGTGACGCGCCGAAGGCGGATATATCGTGACGTGGATCAAGCGCGATGCATCGAGCGCCGCATTTCCGCGCGTTCGTCAGGCAGGTGACAGATTCGCGCGACGCGAAGCGCGTCAGGGGTGGGCCCGGCTGGGTTCGAACCAGCGACCAAACGATTATGAGTCGTCTGCTCTGACCGACTGAGCTACGGGCCCTTGTATGACAACGGTCGACGAACGATGAAACGCCAGGCGACAAGTCTACCCCGGCGCTGACGACGCACGATGCCGCCCCTGCGACCCCGTCGTCCACGTTCGTACGCAGGCGCGTTGCGGCCTCTTTGCGGCGCCGAACTTGCTATGGGAATCCTGGTTGTCGCACGGCCGGATGGGATCGAGCGCGCCCGTCCAGGAAGGTAAGGTCGTCCTACGCGCACGCGCGATATGCGCTGATGCCAACCCCGGGCGGCGCCTGACGTCGCGCCCGCGTCGCCGCGGGTAAGCTGGAGTGTCGCAACGACGCGGAGCTATTCCGACAGGAGGTCCTGATGCACCCCAAACCCATCCGCAGTCTGGCCCTCGCACTCATGCTGGCAGGCGCCCCGTGTGCGCTTGCGCACGGCGGACCGGGAGACCGTGATGATGTATCGACGCGTTCGACGCCGGCTGCCTCGCCGGGGACCGATCAGCTTCCGGCCGGTGCAACGACGCTGCCGCCCGACACCCCTGCGACGAACGTGCAGCCCTCGGGCATTGGCAGCATCTCCGACACACCGGGCAGCATGAGTGACGGCTCCCCAGCAGGGGCCCGTCGCGAAGCGCCGGCCAGTGCAGACCACATGCCAGGCGTGTGCCGCGGGACACCAAGCCGGACGGCAGCATCGGCAACATGGAGGACGTGACGGGAAGCATGGGCGACGGCTCGCGTAGCGGGCAATAACGCCTCTCGGCAACATCGCGCGCGGGGCCCTGTGGGGGGCCCCGTTTTCGTGTAACGCATCGCGGCGCGATGCCGCAAAAGTCATTTGCGCTGATCGGCGGCAGCGCTCGTGCGGTCAATTGCCGTGTTCCCCGGTCGATGTCGATGTCGATGGTGTAGATCGGGGTAGTGCGGATGGCTGTGTCTGAGGGCAGCGTGGAAGTGCCGATGGGTATGCGGTTCCGAGCCATCCCAGGCGAAAGCGTGCTCATGCCGGTGATGCTCATCGTGCACGTGCGAATGGATATGTTCCTGCGGCTCGTGCAAGTGCTCGTGCGCATGTCGCTCGGATACGTGAAGCCACACCCCTAGCGCCATGAGGCCCGCAGCAACCACAAATGACCACGTCAGCGCTCCCTGCCCCATGAAGAGCGCGACAATCGCGCCAAAGAATGGTCCCACTGAAAAGTAAGCGCTCGTCCGCGCCGTGCCGAGGTGACGCAACGCGAGGATGAACAGGACGAGACTGACACCATAGCCGGCAAAGCCGACGACAGCCCCCGCCCCCGCGGAGAGGAGCGTCGGCATCGGCGTTCCGAGGACCCAGGCGAGTCCGGCGTTCGCAGTACCGGCAACCAGCCCCTTGAGCGAAGCCAGGAGGACCGGATCGCTGGCCGACGCGCGCCGCGTCAAGTTGTTGTCGAGCGCCCAGCACAGGCACGCCACCGTCACCAGAGTCGAACCCATCGGAGAGGAATGCGCTCCCGCGGGTGACGCTGCCAGGATCGCTGCTCCCAGCACAATGACGGCCATGCCGAGCGCGATACGACGATCGAAGTTCTCGTGAAACACAAACCAGGCGACGAGGGCTGTGAGGACCGCCTCGAGGTTGAGCAACAGCGTAGCGGTGGCCCCGCTGGTGCTGGTGAGCCCGTACATCAACGCGACCGGTCCCGCTATGCCCCCGAGCGCGATCGCCGAACCGACCCACATCCAATCCCTGCCGGTCGGAAGCGCGAGCGGCGAAAGGGCGTCATACCGGCGGCGTACGACCAGGACGACGAGCAGCCCGACGCCGGCGCCGATGTATAGGATGGAAGCGAGCCACAGCGGGGCGATCGCGCCAACGAGCGCCTTGGAAAGCGGCGTGCTGACGCCGAACAGCGCCGCCGAGGCAAGCCCGTAGTAGATGCCTCGCTTCACGTCGTCGCCCTTCTTGCGTCGCGCATGTGTCGTAGTGCGTCGAACTCGGCGCTAGCGCCGGCCAGGCCGTGATACGCGACGCATGCCGTCAATTCACCCGGAATACGAGCAGCCGCGCAGGCGATCCAGCGGACGCGGGCGCGGCGACGTAGAGCCTCGCTTCCTGTGGCACGAAGAGCCCGGTGCGCGCGCGCGGCGCGGTGCCGACCGACTGCTCGACCGTGTACTTGTCCGGCGATTCCTGGCGGATCACCTCCACACTGCCCGCGCCGCAGATTGCGTACACCCTTTTGCGTTGACCGTCGTAATACACATCATCGGTGTCGCCTCCGATCGGAACGCGGGCCACGACGTTGCCGCCGTCGAGGTCGTACACCAGCAGCACGGCTGGCGAACGCGCGCCGACGAACAGCCGCCGGTCCTGCAGATCGAGCGCCATGGGGAAATTTTCCGAGACTTGCGGCGTCGGCCAGCGCGCGACGACACGACGCGTCTCGAGATCCACGACGACGACCGCGTGCGCCGACGGGACGTTGACGTATACCCGATTGCGCTCGGGATCGACCTGGAACGACTCGGGATGACCCGGTAACCGAATATCTGCCGCCGACTGCCCGGTTGTCGTGTCGAGCAGCCGCAGTGCGCCTTTGCCATAGCCCACCAGCACCCCATGCTTCGCCGCCAGCGCGCGTACGTTGTCGGCATCGTCGAGTGGACCGATGTGCTCGAGGATCCGCAGCGACGTGCCGTCGATAAAGTCGACGCGGCTGGCGCCGCCGTTCGCGATCACAAGCCGATCATCGGCGGCCACGTACAGTACGCCCTGCGGCTCGCCCAGCCCCGTGATCGTCCGCCGGCCATGCTTTTCGGTATCGACGACTTCGACCGTGTCGTTGCCCAACGCCGCGACAAACAGCCGATGGCGCGCGGGATCCGCGGCGAAGTGGTCGATACGCCCTTTGACACCCGGCATCGCGATGGTCTCGACCCGCTCGAGCGCCGGTTGTGCCGCCGCCGCAACCGTTATCCCAAGTGCCCAGGAGACGATAGCGAAAAGCGCGCCGAGAATGCAGCCGTGTTGGCGTGATCGCATCGTGTCAGCCGTGAAGCAGCGGATACGCCGCGAGACCGATCAGCGCGGCCGCCGCGACGACGACGGGCTCCCGCAGCTTCTTGAATCGGAACAGCAGCACCAGGGTGATGCCGGCGATTATCGCCGTCGGGACGTCGACGATCGAGCGGCGAGCGAGGACGATGACCGCGCCGGTAATGGCGCCGATCGCGGCGGCCGTGACGCCATCGACGAATGCAACCAGGGCCGGCAATTTCCCGTACTTCTTGAAATACGGCGCCGGCAGGATGGTGAACAGATAGCACGGCAGAAACGTCCCGAGCGCGGCAACCGAGGCACCCGGCAGCCCGGCCAGCAGGTACCCGATGAAGCCGACCGTGATCACCACGGGGCCGGGTGTGATCATCGCCACCGCAACCGCGTCGACGAACTGGCGCTCGCTGAGCCAATGGGCTTCGGTGACGACGTGGCCATAAAGAAACGGAACGATCGCCAGTCCCGAGCCGAACACGAAGGCGCCCGCCTTGGCGAAGAACACGCCGATCTGTCCCAGCAACGGCCAATCGACGCTCGACAAGACGCCCGAGCCTTCCGCCAGAGGCACGCCGGCAAGCGCGCCCAGGCCGCCGCGGTGCAGCCAGCGCGGCGGTGACCGCCACATGCACACGAGCACGCCGGCAGCCAGGAACAACCAGGCGATCTCGTTTTCTGTTGCAACGGTCACGATGGCCACCACCAGGTACACGGCCCAGAGCAGCTTGTCCTTGCCGATGCTTCGCGTGGTGAGCTTGTAGGCGCTCATCGCGATGATGCCGATGACGGCTGCGCCTACGCCATAGAAGACGGCTTGCATCCAGGAAAGTCCGCCGTAGCGAACGTAGGCCCAGCCGAGTGCCACGACCATGAGGAACGACGGAAGCACGAACGCGACACCGACGACCGTCGCGCCCAGCACGCGGTAATGCACGTAGCCCAGATACATGGCGAGCTGGGCGGCGAGCGGACCCGGCATCAGCTGAGCCAGGGCGAGCCCCTCTTTATAGTCGGCGTCGGTGATCCAGCGCCGCCCGTCGACGAGGTCGCGGTGCATGTAGCCGGCGAGTGCAACGGGGCCGCCGAATCCCAGTGCTCCCAGCCGGAGCATGTAGAGCACGAGCTGCGCGAGCGAGTAGGACGGCGGCGCCGTTGCAGCCGTAGCAGCGGGGCCGTTGTCCATTCGATACTCGCGCGACGCTTCAGCGATTGAGCCGCACGGGCGCGCCGACCGCCTTCCAGCCGGAGTGCCCGCTGTTCATGAACTTCGCATCGAATCCGGCATCGCGCAGCTTGCTCGCAGTGCCGCAGCCCACGTGGAAGCCGTAGGCGCAGTACACGACCACGGGCTCCGATTTCGAGAGGTCTCCCATCCAATCCTGCAATCGATCAGGATCGCGCCATTGCACGCCCTCGGCGATATCCTGCTGCCTGGACAGGGAGTGACGTGGCCGGACGTCGATGACCTGGACGGGCGCTTTGGATGCGAGGAGCTGGCGGACCTCCTCGACACCGATGCTCGGCACATCGGCGAACTCGGGCTGGATCAGTGGTCGCGGCGGCGCGACCTTTGTCGCATCCTCGTAGCGTTCTTCCACCGCCGGCCAGTCGACGTTGCGCAGGAACGTGTCGACGTACGCCCTCGCGTTGGCAGCGAAATCCATGTGAAAGGCGTGCTCGTACATGTCGAGCGCGAGAATCGGTACGCCGCTCACCGCGGCCTGCGAGTGTTCGGCCGCGTACTGGTTCAGCAATAGGCCGTCGCGCGGAATGTAAGTGAGGACGACCCAGCCGGATCCGCCACCCAGCGCATAGCCCATTGCCCGAAACTGCGTACGCCAGCGATCGAACGAGCCGAACTGCGCCGAAAGCGCATCGATCATCGTTTGCGTCGGCTTGCCGTCCCCGCCGAGGCTCGCGAAGTAGAGCTCGTGCAGCAGCGTCGAGTTGAGCGCCACGAGCTCCTCGCGCTTGAGTCCGTTGATCACATGGCCGGGCGCCTTCTCGAAATCGAGTGATCCGAGCTGCTCGGTGATCGCGTTGAGTCGGCGCAGCGCACCGCCGTAATTGTTCTCGTAGTGGCTCTCGATCAGTTCCAGTGACAGCCCGTTCAGCGTCCAGGGCCTGCAATGAATCTGCTTCAGCGAGTAAGGCATGACCGCCCTCCATCAAGCGCAAGAATGCGAACACGCGCTGCGGGCCACCAACGGGGGATGTCGAGAAATGGAACGACAGTGCCCGCGCTCGTGCGCAACGCTCACAGGATTGGACGGGGCACCGTCTTGGAGGGAAGATCCCGGGGGTCCTGTTGCCCCCGCGAACAGCTTACGCGCCTCGCTTTGCACACGTCAACTTCGACGCGCAGGACGATCAGCCGAACGGCGAGCCGCACAACCTATCGGTAGCGCGAGCAAGGCTAGCGCGGTGCGGGCCCGGAATGCGTCGAGCTCGCCGGCCAAGGCATTATAGCGACGCGTTTCCGCCCACCGCGTCCCCCATGCCGATGCAGCACTACCTGCGTCCCCTCGTCTCCCCGGCCTCCGTCGCGCTCGTCGGTGCAACCGAGCGCGAGGGATCGGTCGGCCGCACGGCGCTCGAGAACCTGCTCGAGGGCGGGTTCAAGGGGCCGATCCATGCGATCAATCCGAAGCACCGCACCGTGCTGGGTCTCCGCGCGTACGGGTCGCTCTCGGCCATCGGCGCGCCGGTCGAGCTCGCAGTGATCGCCACGCCGGCGCGTGCGGTGACGGGCGTGCTGGACGATGCCGGCGCAAGCGGCGTGAAGGCCGCCGTGATCATGACGGCACCCCCCGCGTCCGGTGCCAAGCAATGGAGCCGCGACGTGCAGGACACCGCACGTCGCCATGGCATCCGCGTGATCGGCGCCGGTGCCTTCGGCGTCATCCGCACCGACATCGGGCTCGATGCGACGTTCTGCGCGCCTCGCGCACGCCCGGGCCGTCTCGCGCTCGTCGCGCAATCCGGCGCGGTCGCGACGGCACTGCTCGACTTCGCGGCGCCCCAGCACTTCGGCTTTTCCACGGTGATCTCGCTCGGCACCGGCCTCGGCGTCGGGTTCGGCGAGCTCCTCGACTGCCTCGTGCTCGACGCGCTCACCGACGGCATCCTGCTGTACATCGAGGAGCTGCGTGAAGCGCGGCCGTTCCTCTCCGCGTTGCGCAGCGCGGCGCGCACCAAGCCGGTGATCGTGCTCAAGGCGGGGCGCTCGATCGAGCAGCGGCGCAGGCCGAGCGCCGACGCGGTGTTCGACGCTGCGCTGCGCCGGGGCGGCGCCGTGCGCGTGCGCGACTACACCGAGCTCTTCTCGGCCGCGCGCATCCTCGCGACGGGACGGATCCCGAGCAGTGATCGCCTCGCCATCGTGTCGAATGGACGCGGTCCCGCGCTGCTCGCCGCCGACAGCGTGATGGATCGCGGCGTCGAGCTCGCGCGGCTGACGCGCGCGACGCTCGCGGCGCTCGATCGGCTCCTTCCGGAAGACTGCGCGCGCGGCAACCCGGTCGACCTTCGCGGCGACGCGCCGCCCGCGCGCCTTGCCGAAGCGGTTGGCGTACTCGCGAGCGATCCCGGCGTCGACGCGGTGCTTGCGTTGCACGTATCTCGCCCGGCGATGCCGGCGGACGCGGCGGCGCGCGCTGTCGCCGCGACCGCCCGCGATCTTCACAAGCCGGTGCTCGGTGCATGGCTCGGTGCGATCGAGCGGCCCGAAGTGCACGCGGCGCTCGAAAGCGGCGGCATCGTGAACTTCTATACGCCGGAGAATGCCGTCACCGCGTTCTCGTTCCTCGCCGCGTATCGCCGCAACCAGGCGTGGCTGCTGGAAGCGCCGGCGCTGCAGCCGGAGCCCGAGCCGCTCGACTACGAAAGCGCCGAGCGTCTTCGCACAAGGCTCGGCGAAAGCGGCCGCACCACGCTGCTGCGCGGCGAGATCGAGGAACTCCTCGGCGCGTTCGGGATCACGCTGTCGCCGTGCGCGGTCGTGGTCAACGCCGACGACGCGCGCGTCGCGGCGGCGCGGCTGCGGTTTCCGGTGATGCTCTCCGCGCCGCATGGCAACCAGACGTGGACGCGCGTCGTCCACACGCGAGCGGCGCTCGACAAGGCGTGGACCGAGATCGCGGGGCTGCACGATGAGGAGGGCAGCGAGCATCCACGCGTCACGCTGGAGAAGCCGGCGCGCACCCATCCGCTCGAATTCGACGTGATCATTGCGACCGACCCTCTGTTCGGCCCCGTCGTGACGCTGTGCCGCCGTGGGCATGCGAACGGCGAGCCGGGCGTTTGCATGCTGCCACCGTTGAGCCGTGGTCTCGCGCGCGAGCTGATCGCGGCCGCGCGGGCAGGCGGCGCGCAGCCGGGCGCGCCGGCGATGGCGCACGTGGCCGACGGCGACGAGGCGCTCGTGCGCCTGCTGTTGCGCGTGTCGACCATGATCGGTGCATTGCCCTGGCTGATCGAGCTCACGCTGGCGCGCATCGGCGCTCGCGACGAGGTCGCGGTCGTCGGTGATGCGCACGCGCGCGCGGATCCGTCGCGCCGCGCGCAGCCCGGCTATCGCCACATGGCGATCCATCCGTATCCCGCGGAGATGGTCGAGAACGTCGCCTTGCCCGATGGCGCGTCGATCACGGTTCGCCCGATCCGTCCCGAGGATGCCGAGCTCGAGCTCGAGTTCGTCGAGACACTCTCGCCGCAGACGCGCTACTTCCGTTTTTTCTACCAGCTGCATGCGCTGACGCCGGCGATGCTGGCGCGCTTCACGCAGGTCGACTACGACCGCGAGATGGCGCTCGTCGCGGTCGCGGACGTCGCGCATCCGCACGGACATCCCGTGTTCGTCGGCGTGGCGCGGTACATCGCCAATCCGGACGGCGAGAGCGCCGAGTTCGCCATTGTCGTCGCCGACGTATGGCAACGGCGAGGCGTTGCCCGCGCGCTCATGGCACGGCTCGTGGCAAGCGCCACGCGCCGCGGATTCGCCCGGCTCGAAGGCTCCGTGCTGCGCGCGAACGCGCGCATGCTCGGCTTCGTCGCGGGCCTCGGCTTTGGCGTGCGCGACGACCCCGAGGATCCGGAGCAGGTCGTCGTATCGCTCGCGCTGCGCTAAACTGCGCCGCCATGAAGATCCTCTTCGCGACCGATGGGTCACCCGCCGCGCTGGCGGCGCTCGAATCGCTCGTCGGCCACGAGCGCTGGTTCGCGGCGCGGCCCGAGCTCACGCTCGCGCACGTGCACCCGGCCATTCCTTACGGCATGGCCACGGGCTGGGTCGGACGCAAGACGGTGAACGACTTCTATGCCGAGGAGAGCGCCAAGGCGCTGCAGCCCGCGCGCGAAGCTCTGGACCGCGCAGGAGTTGCCTACACGGTGGAGGCGCGCGTGGGCGATCCGGCCAAGGAGATCGTGAGCCTTGCGCGCGAGGGCAAGTTCGACGCCGTCGCGCTCGGCACGCACGGCCATACCGCGCTCGCGTCGCTGATGCTCGGCTCCGTGGCGCAGAAGGTGCTCACGCTGAGCCCGGTGCCCGTGCTCGTCTTCAAGTAGCGTGCAACACCGCCGCCGGCGGCCGCGCCCCACACTGCGCGACCGCCGGGCGGTGCTCGGACGAGGACGCCGCTACTGCCTGGAGGCGCCGACGTCCGCCTGCAAGCGCGCCCGCGTCAGCTGCCCTGCTTGCGCGCCATGCTCGAGGTGCTGCCGGTGCCGCTCGTGTTCGAGGTGTTGCCGCTGCGGCTCGCGGTGCGTACCGCCGCGTCGGTTTGCTGCGCAAGCTGCAGATGCTGCTGCAGCGTCGGCAGCGTCGACGACGCGAACTGCTTCACGTCGGAGTCCTTGCCCGACTTCGCTTCGTCGCTGAACTCCTTCACGTCCTTCTTGTGGTCCGAGACCATGTGCTTCATGTACTCGCGATCGAAGTCGGCGCCCGACATCTTCGACAGGCGGTCGTACTCGCGCTTCGCGGAGCCCTCGATCGCCGTCGGCAGCTCGACGTTCTTGCTGCTCGCGATCTGCTTCAGCTGCTCGTTCGCCTTCGTGTGGTCGTCGACCATCTTCTGCCCGAACTGCTTCACCTCCGCGCTCTGTGCCTTCTGCGCGGCGAGCTGGCCGAGCTGAACCTCGGCCATGCCGCCCTTCGCCGCGTTGTCGATGAACTTGCGGTCACCGTGCGCGAGCTTCGCGTCGCTCGCGCCGCGCGCGCCCGCCGTGTCGGTGGTCGCTGCCGGGGTGCCGCCGCGGGCGGCGGTGCCGGTGGCACCGGGCGTGCTCGTGCCGGGTGTCTGAGCCATCGCGCTCATCGCCAGCCCGGCCGACAGCAGGGCGACGGAGAGTGCGGTCTTGCGTAGCGATGCATTCATGTGCGAGCTCCTCGAGGATAGGATGTCACTACCTCCGCGCCGATGCGCGCGCGACGCGTCGTCTAGCGTGGGCGGGAGGCGCAAAGCGCCTGCAAACGTTCTGCAAGATCCGTGCGCGGCACGCAGCACCTGAGCGGCTGCGTGCGGGGCGAATCAGGAAGCGCGCGTCGCACCGCCACAAACCCGGTACCTTTTACCGGTCGCGTTGTCATTCCGCACGCGCGAAAGCCCGCTCGTGAGCGCGTGAGAAAATGACCGGGAACAGGGGGATGCCGCGCGCGCGATGCACGCTTCCGACCGGAGGAACGGCTTGCTGTCGAACTGGGAAATGGCGGTGCGCCTGCTGGCCGCCGCGGCGTTGGGCAGTGTCATCGGCCTCGAGCGCGAGCGGCTGTCATGGACGGCCGGGCTGCGTACCCACATGCTGGTTTCGGTCGGCTCCGCGCTCATCATGATCGTGTCGGCCTACGCGTTCTCGGACGTGCTCGGTGAACAGCACGTCGTGCTCGATCCCTCGCGGATCGCCGCGCAGGTGGTCTCCGGCATCGGCTTCCTCGGCGCCGGAGCGATTCTCTTGCGTGGCGAGGTCATACGCGGCCTCACCACGGCGGCCAGCGTATGGGCGGTGGCCGCGATCGGGCTCGCGGTCGGCGGCGGCCTCTACGTGGCGGCGACGGTGGCGACGGTGATCATCCTGGTCATCCTCGCCGGCATAAAGCCGCTCGAAGAGCGCTATCGCGCGGCGCGTCAGGCCCGCGACTTCTTCCTCGTCGCCGTGCCGGGTCAGGTGTCGATCGAGTCGTTGAGTCGCGCCATCGGTCCAGGCCCCTTCAGGATCCGGCAGTTCATCCTGCAGCCCACGCAGACCGGGGACCTCGAGGAGATACGCATTCGTGTCGTGCCGATCGCGGCGCGCGACGTCGAGGACCTCATCGCCCGCATGCGCGCACTGCCCGGCGTGCGGGACGTCGAGGAGCGATCGGTATGACGCGGCCGTAAAAAAAAGCCCCGGGGGCACCGGGGCGTTCGTGTTGCAGCCTGCTGTCACTCGCCTTCGAGGAAGCTCCGCAGCTTTTCCGAGCGCGACGGATGGCGCAGCTTGCGCAGCGCCTTCGCCTCGATCTGGCGGATGCGCTCGCGCGTGACGTCGAACTGCTTGCCGACTTCCTCGAGCGTGTGGTCGGTGTTCATCTCGATGCCGAAGCGCATGCGCAGCACCTTCGCCTCGCGCGGCGTCAGCGTGTCGAGGATGTCCTTGCAGACATCGCGCAACGACGCGTTCACCGCGGCGTCCGACGGCGCGACCGTCGACTGGTCCTCGATGAAGTCGCCGAGGTGCGAGTCGTCGTCGTCGCCGATGGGCGTCTCCATGGAGATCGGCTCCTTGGAGATCTTCAGGATCTTGCGGATCTTCTCCTCGGGCATCTCCATCTTCTCGGCGAGCGTCGCCGGGTCGGGCTCCTGGCCCGTCTCCTGCAGGATCTGGCGCGAGATCCGGTTCATCTTGTTGATCGTCTCGATCATGTGCACCGGGATGCGGATGGTGCGCGCCTGGTCGGCGATCGAGCGCGTGATGGCCTGGCGGATCCACCACGTGGCGTACGTCGAGAACTTGTACCCGCGGCGATATTCGAACTTGTCCACGGCCTTCATGAGGCCGATGTTGCCTTCCTGGATCAGGTCGAGGAACTGCAGGCCGCGGTTGGTGTACTTCTTGGCGATCGAGATCACGAGGCGCAGGTTCGCCTCGGTCATCTCGCGCTTCGCCTTGCGTGCCTTCGCCTCGCCCGTCGACATCTGCTTGTTGATCTCCTTCAGGTCCTTCAAGGGGATCATGACGCGCGCCTGCAGGTCGATCAGCTTCTGCTGCTGCTCGACGATCGCCTGCCGATACCGCGCGAGCTGCTCGCTGTACGGATGATGCGCGGCGATCTCGCGGTCGATCCAGCGCAGGCTGGTCTCGTGCGACGGGAACGTCTTGATGAACTCGGGACGCGGCATGCCGCCCTTGTTCACCACGAGGTCCTGGATCTTGCGCTCGACCTGGCGGATGTTGTCGACTTCGCTGCGCACGCTGTCGCAGAGCTTCTCGACCATGCGCGCCGAGAAGCGGATCTGCATCAGCTCGGCGCTGATCTTCTTCTGCAGGTCGAGCGCGCGCGGCGCCTTGTGGCCTTCCTTCTGCAGCACCGCGAGCATGCGCGTGAAGTGCTTGCGGATGGTGTTGAAGCGCTCCAGCGCGGCGAGCTTCAGCCGCTCGAGGTTCTCGCTCTCGATCGCGCCGGCGTCGCCGGCTTCCTCTTCCTCGTCCTCTTCCTCGTCATCGGACTCGGACGTGTCCTCCATCGCGGTCAGCTCCTCGTTGAAGTCGAGGAGGCCGTCGACCACGTCGTCGATCTTGAGCTCGTCCTTGGCGATCTTGTCGGCGAGCTCGAGGATCTGCTGCACGGTCATCGGGCAGGCCGAGATCGCGAGGATCATGTGCTTCAGGCCGTCCTCGATGCGCTTGGCGATCTCGATCTCGCCTTCGCGCGTGAGAAGCTCCACCGAGCCCATCTCGCGCATGTACATGCGCACCGGGTCGGTGGTGCGGCCGAATTCGGAGTCGAGCGTCGACGCGGCGGCTTCGGCTTCCTCCTCGACGTCCTCGGCGGGCACGCTCGGCGTGGCCTCGGACATCAGGAGCGTCTCGGCATCCGGCGCCTCGTCGTACACCTGGATGCCCATGTCGCCGATCATCGAGATGATGCCCTCGATCTGCTCGGCGTCGAGGATGTCGTCGGGCAGGTGATCGTTGATCTCGGCGTACGTGAGGTAGCCGCGCTCCTTGCCGAGCACGATCAGCGTCTTCAAACGACGCTTGCGCGCCTCGACGTCGGCCGGCGTGAGCTCGCGCGGCGCCTCGGTGGCGTGCTTGCCGTTCTTGCCCTTCTTCTGCGCGGCGTCCTCCGCGCGCTTGCCGGCGATGCGCGCGGCGATTTCGCCGGCGGAAGGCTTGTGACCCGGCGCGGCGGGCTTCGCTGCCGGCGCGACGTTCGGCGCCGCCGTCTTCGCGACGGGCTTGTCGTTGCGGGCGGGCGTTGCCACGAGCTTCGCCGGCTTCTGGACGACCGGCTTCGCCTTGGGCGCGGCGACCGTCTTGGTCTTGGGTGCGAGCTTGGGCGCGGTGCGCGACTTCGCCACCGGCTTGCGCGGCGCGGGCTTGCGCGCGCTCGGACGGGACGACGGCTTGCGCGCCGGCTTCTTCGGCGTCGCGCGGGCGCTGGCCCGTCCGGTCGCGCTCTTGCCGCCACCCTTGCGGGCAGCGTTGTGTTTCGCCTTGGTCGGCGCTTTGCGAACGGGCTTCGCGGGCTTCTTTGCCATGATCATCCCGATTTATCCTCGTGTGCCTCTGGTGCGGCGGTCCGGGGGCTTCGGACCTCGTGCGCGGCCGCGTCGATGCCTGGATTCGTCTCGATGCCAGGCCTGCGCGCGGAAAACCGCAAATTATAACATTTACAACGTTGGGACGGGCTCATCGTGTTTCGAGTCCGTTCCCGGAATTTTTGGCGTCGCCGCCGTCGGGTCGCCTCACGAAATCGAGCTGACGGCGGCGCTCGGTCTGCTCCGGCGTGCTCGGCATGTCGGCCGGCGCGAGCGCCGTCCCGGCGAGCTCGGCCTGTTGCCAGTACCTGGCAATGCCCGCGCGAATGCTTTCCGCTGCGACCTCCGGCGTGATCGCCTGGTCCTCGGCGCTCGCCAGCGCGTCGGCCACGGCGGCTTCATGGGCGGTTCCGATGAAGGACTGGACGATTCCCGCAGCGGTCAGTTCCCCGTGTGCGGCGCCGCAAAGCTCGACCACGGCACGCAGCGCGTGCGCGTCCGCGGAGGTGTCACCCAGCGGCGGCAGCTCGACACCGCGTGCGAGCGAAGGTTGCAGGAGGAAACCCTGCAGCAGCTCGCGCGCCAGCGAAGGCGCGCGGCGTACCGGAAGACGCCGCGACGCGCGGGTCGGGTCGCTTCGCCGCGACGACGGCGCGTCGGCGGCTTGTCCGAGCAGGGCCGCGACGTCACCTTCGGGCAAGCCGGTCACCGTCGCGAGACGCTGGCGCAACAGCGTACCCAGGATCGGCGCGTTGATCTGCGAAAGCAGCGGGCGCGCGGCCGCGAGCAGGGCGGCCCGGCCCTCGGCGGTGTCGGGTGGGTGGCGCACCGTCAGCTCGGCCACGAGGTACTCGGACAGCGGCGTAGCCCGCGCGAGCGCGGCCTCGAACGCAGCCTTGCCCCGCGCACGCACGTAGTCGTCGGGGTCCTCTCCGTCGGGCAGGAACAGGAACCGCGCATCCTTGCCGTCCTGCAGCACGGGCAGCGTGTTCTCCAGCGCGCGCCAGGCGGCCTTGCGGCCTGCCGCGTCACCGTCGAAGCAGAACACCACCGAATCGGTCAGCCGAAAGAGCTTCTGCGCGTGAACGGGCGTGGTCGACGTTCCCAACGTCGCGACGGCGTACTCGACGCCGTGCTGGGCGAGAGCCACCACGTCCATGTAACCCTCCACCACCACGACGCGGCCGGCCGCGCGGATGGCATTTCGCGCGAGATAGATGCCGTAGAGCTCTCTTCCCTTCGAGAAGAGAGCGGTTTCGGGGGAGTTGAGGTATTTTGGCTCGCCTTTCCCGAGCACGCGGCCGCCGAAGCCGATGACCCGACCCCGGCTGTCATGGATCGGGAACATGATCCGGTCGCGGAAACGGTCGTAGCGCTTGTCGCCTTCGCCGCGGATGACGAGGCCCGCGCGCTCGAGCGCGGCGTCGTCGTAGTCGGGGACGGCCTCCGCCAGCGGCTGCCACGCCTCCGGCGCGTAACCGATGCCGAACCGGGCCGCGACGTTCCCGGTGAGGCCACGGCTCTTGAGGTAATCGATGGCCGTGGAAGAAGCGCGCAGGCGGGCGCGATAGAACTTGGCAGCGGTCAGCATCAACCCGGTGAGGTCGGCGGTGTCGTCGCGGCTCGCCGCTTCGCCCGCCCGCTCGTCGCGCGGGACGGTGAGGCCGGCGTCGCGTGCAAGCTCTTCCACCGCCTCGGGAAACGACTTGCCGGCATGCTCCATCAGGAAGCCGATCGCGGTGCCGTGCGCGCCGCAGCCGAAGCAGTGATAGAACTGCTTGGTCGGGCTCACCGTGAACGACGGCGTCTTCTCGCTGTGGAACGGGCAGCACGCCTGGTAGTTGGCGCCCGCTTTCTTGAGCGGGACGTGGCGGTCCACCACCTCGACGATGTCGACGCGCCCGAGCAACGTCTGGATGAAGTCGTTCGGGATCATCGCCAAATAGGGTGTGAGAGACGCCGCGCGCGACCGGCAAGCCGGCCGCGCGGGACGTTCACACGGCAGGGAACGTCTGAATTATAGGCAACGCCACCGATACCGCCAGGGGCGCGTGACGGGCGGCGTGCGGCGAGGATTTCCGATGCGCTCAACCGGCGAGCCGCGCCTTCACGCGCGCGGAGACGAGGCCCATGTCGGCCCGCCCCGCGAGCTCGGCCTTCAGCACGCCCATCACCTTGCCCATGCCCGACGGGCCCGAGGCGCCGGTGCGCGCGACCGCCGCGTCCACCGCCGCGTCGATCTGGGCCTCCGACATGCGCTGGGGCAGGTAACCCTCGAGAAGCACGAGCTCGGCGCGCTCGGCGTCGGCCAGGTCCTGGCGCTTCCCGGCCTCGAACTGGGTGATCGAATCCTTGCGCTGCTTCACCATGCGCTCGATGACCGTGACGATGTCGGCGTCGGTGAGCTCCTTGCGCTCGTCGACCTCGCGCTGCTTGACCGCGGCCAGGAGCAGCCGGATCGTCGAGAGACGCGCCGCCTCGTGGGCGCGCATGGCGGCCTTCATGTCGTCGGTGATGCGGGATTTGAGAGTCATGCGTCGGGCCGGTGACGGGTGGGTGATAGCGCCATGTGGGGGCAAATGGCCCGCTTTGCCACTTGCGGCGGAAAAAAGCAAAAGGGGCGAATCGCTTCGCCCCTTGCCGAAGGTGCGCCTTTGGCGCCGGATCAGTACAGCTTCGGCGGCAGTTGCTGGCTGCGCAGGCGCTTGTAGTGGCGCTTGATGGCCGCGGCCTTCTTGCGCTTGCGTTCCGACGTCGGTTTTTCGTAGAACTCGCGGGCACGAAGCTCCGTCAGGAGGCCGGTTTTCTCGATCGTGCGCTTGAAACGGCGAAGCGCGGCCTCGAAGGGCTCGTTCTCGCGGACGCGGACACTGGGCATGGGCGGGGTAGGGGCTCGGGGTTGCGAAAATCGGTAGCCCAACATTATAGCGGAGGGCGGCTGCGCCGGGCAAGGTCCGTAGAATGAGCCGCATGATCGTCCTTGGCATCGAGACCTCCTGCGACGAGACGGGCGTTGCGGTGTTCGACACGGCGCAAGGGCTGCGCGCGCATGCGCTCCACTCGCAGGTCGAGCTTCACCGCGCCTACGGCGGCGTGGTACCCGAGCTCGCGTCGCGCGACCACGTGCGCCGCCTCGTGCCCCTGATCCGGCACGTGCTGGGCGTTGCGGCGCTCGAGCTTCGGGACCTCGACGGGATTTCGTACACGCAGGGTCCCGGCCTCGCCGGCGCGTTGCTCGTCGGCGCCAGTGTCGCGAACGCGTTGGGATTCGCGCTCGGCAAGCCGGTGGTGGGCGTTCACCATCTCGAGGGCCACCTCCTTTCCCCTCTGCTCGCTGATCCGCGCCCCGCGTTCCCCTTCGTCGCCCTGCTGGTCTCCGGCGGCCACAGCCAGCTGTTCGAGGTCGCAGGGGTCGGCGACTATCGCCTGCTCGGCGACACGCTGGACGACGCGGCGGGTGAGGCATTCGACAAGACGGCCAAGCTGCTCGGGCTGCCGTATCCCGGCGGCCCGGCGATCGCCGCGCTCGCCGAATCGGGTCGCCCGGGGCGCGTGTCGCTGCCGAGGCCCATGCTCGAATCCGGCGACCTCGACTTCAGCTTCTCGGGACTCAAGACCGCGGTTCTCACGCTTGCGCGACGCAGCGCAGGCGCTGCGGATCCCGCGACGCT
>Ga0207694_10001394_pt1 | contig 20747 bp, 15 predicted proteins | sample KBSC34metaG_FD_184353 | JGI IMG/M metagenome (GOLD analysis project Ga0207694, IMG submission 184353) | Corn rhizosphere microbial communities from Kellogg Biological Station, Michigan, USA - KBS C3-4 metaG (SPAdes) (version 2) | ecosystem: Host-associated > Plants > Roots > Rhizosphere > Soil... | reverse complement strand
TCATTCCGCCGGCATGCCCAAATCACAGATCGAAGAACGTGGCCTTGATCCGAAGACGAAAGTCGGCAGACTGGTCGAATCTCTGGTTCATCTGGACAACACCGTTCAAGTCAGTTGGCTGGTGGAACTTTGTCGCAAATTCTTCGGCTTCAATGACGAGCGGATCACGACTTCAAATTGGGAGACGCTGTACGACAAGGCTGCCGCGAAGATGGCCGAACCGGATTGGGAAGACCAGTGTCTTCAACAGTCAGGAATCGAACGAGTTTTTCTGACGAATGACTTTGACGACCCACTGTCCGGCTTCAATTCGCAGCGGTACATCCCCTGTCTTCGAACGGACGACCTGGTATTTCACTTCACAAACCCAACAGTCCATACGCGACTGGCAAAGGCGACTGGCATCGAACCGACGACGGTCGAACAGATCCGTATTGCGATCGGCAAACTGTTCGAGCATTTCAGCCGGAACGGAGCCAAAGCCTGTGCGATTAGTCTGCCCCCCAGTTTTGCTCCGCGGCCACCAGCGACCGCGGCCGAACTGAATCAGAAGTTCGCTGCGGCGTTCATGCAAGCGGATGCTGATCCGGATGTGCGACGTCTGGGTCAAGAATTTGTGTTTTGGACGATTGCCGAATTTTGTGCCGACTACAAATTGCCGTTTGATCTGATGATCGGTGTCAATCGCCGAGTCTATTTTGAAGGTGTTTATTAAGGGCAAGACCTGTTCGACCAGCGTGTCTCGCTGATTCAGTACAAAGACCTGTTCAATGCGTTTCCGCAGGTGACGTTTCCGATCTCGGTGCTGGCCCAAATCAGCAATCAGGAACTGGTCAGTTACAGTTGGATTTTTCCGAATGTCGTGACCAACGCGCATTGGTGGTACTCGAACATTCCCGCCTACATCGAACTCGATACGAAGGCTCGTCTGCAGGCGGTCCCCCGCAACAAGCAAATCGGTTATTACAGCGATATGTACAAGCTGGAGTTCGCCTGGCCGAAATTCAGCATGTACCGTCAATGTCTGGCTCGAGTCTTGGCCACCGATTTCGTGATCGCACGCAAATGGTCTGAAAACGATGTGTTAGACTTGGGACGCCAGGTTTTGCGCGGCAATGTCGAATCGATTTTCCGGGTCTGAAACCTGCTTTCGCGAAAAGCAAGACCGTCTTAGAATTTCGCGATGAAAACTGACGCGGAGTGGCGGGTCCTAGTGATTTTGTCGAGGCTGAAACATGGCACAATTGATCGTACTTCAGGATGGAGCAGCCACGACATTCGAGCTGACCGGGGACGAAACCGTTATCGGTCGTCATCCCGATTGTTCGTTGCAGATCAATTCGAACATGGTGTCGCGCAAGCATGCCCGGGTGGTCAACTCGGATAACGGGTTCCTCGTTGAGGATATGGGCAGCGGCAACGGAACTTTTGTCAACGGCAAGAAGATCGAAGGTCCGACGACACTGCACCACGAAGACCGCATCAAGCTGGGTCCAGTGTTGCTGCGATTCGAAAATGTACTCAGTGCCGGCCAGCGCTTCGTTCCGATTCATCCGATGGAATCGCGATCGACCCGTAACGAAGAACCGACCTTCAGATTCCAGGTCGACGAGGACGACAAATCGGCAAAGATGACCAGTCAAGCGACGGGCTACGGTCAGTTGGATGTCCGGCCCGACGTGAAATTGAAAGCGGTCTTGGAAATCAGTCGCGCGATGGCGGGTGCATCGGACCTGGACGCACTGTTTCCCAAGATCCTCGATACGATGTTTGCCATCTTCCCTTACGCTGATCGCGGGTGCATCCTCATCAAGGACGATACCAGCGACAAAATGATTCCCCGCGCGATGAAGCACCGCCGGGCCAACGACGACGACACGGTCAAACTGAGCCGCACGATCCTGAAGACTGTCCTGGAACAGAAGACTGGTGTGCTGTCGTTTGATGCCTCGAATGATGCTCGCTTTCAAGCGAGCGAATCGATCGCGAATCTGACGATTCGATCGATGATGTGCGTCCCGATGCTCAGCGTGGCCGGCGAACCGATGGGTATCATCAACATCGATACTCAGAATGCGTTCAATCGATTCACTGAAGATGATCTGGACTTGTTGATGGCCGTGGGCGGTCAGGCCGCCATGTGCTATGAACAGACGAAACTGCTTGTCACGGCGCTCGAGAAAAAGAAGCAGGACAAGGAAATGGACATCGCAATGGGTGTCCAGCGAGCCCTGCTGCCGGTAGATCTTCCGCAGGCTGACGGCTGGGAATTCTTCGCGTCCTACGATACCGCTCAGGCAGTAGGCGGCGATTATTACGACGCGTTCACGATCGAAGACGGCAAAAAGGTTTGCCTGGCGTTCGGTGATGTGGCGGGGAAAGGCGTTCCAGCGGCGTTGGTCATGTCGCGCATCGCGACCGTTGTCACCAATGTGATGACCTTCATCAGCGATGTCAAAGAGGCGGTCCAGTTGATTAACCAGCAGATGTGTCAGCGCATGGTTGAAGGCCGATTCGTCACGTTCGTCCTGTGCGTCGTCGACCTGGAATCAGGCCAAATGACCATTGCGATCGCCGGACACATGCCGTTGATGATTCGGAAGACCGATGGTTCGATTATCGAATTTGGCGAAGAAGCAGTGGGTGTGCCAATCGGAGTCGTGGACGAATATCCGTACGATGTGGTCGTACGGCAGATTGAACCAGGCGAGACCTGCGTCATTTATACCGACGGAGTCAGCGAGGCGATGAATCCCGCCGGCGAATTATACGGAATCGAACGCCTGCGTGAGCTGATGAAGGACAGTGTAGGTGGTCATGCTGATGCCTTGGGGAAGGTGATCCTGGGTGATGTGCGAAAGTTTGCGAATGGACGCGCACAAAATGATGACATCACGATCATGGTCTTTGGTCGCAAATAGTGCGTGTCAAACGGACGCGTCGCGTGAAGACATGAGTTAGACGCAACGGATTTACGCTCGCGTGACGCCTCCTTAACTTGGATACATTCTAGAACGCTGCAACCCATCGGGAGTCTGGATGGCTGACACCCCGCCGACAAACACACCGGCCTCGACCAACATTCGCTGGCTGATCTTTGGACTGGCCTGCGGGACTTCCTGGGTGCTGTACCTGCACCGCTACTGCTGGAACATCGTCGGCCCATTGATCCAGGACGAATACAACTTCGATCACACTCAGTCGGCCGGCGTCTTCTCACTGTTCTATTGGACCTATGCCGCGGGCCAGATCCCCTGCGGGGTCGTGATCGATTTTTTCGGTCCACATCTGTTTCTGGGAATCAGCATCATTCTGTGGTCGCTCGCTCTGATCGGATTTGGGCAAACGAAAAGCTTGTGGGCCATCGGCGGACTGCGGCTGTTGTTCGGAGCGAGTCAGGCGGGTTGCTATCCCGGACTAACCAAAGCGACTCGCGTCTGGTTCCCGGTTCGCTCGCGCACGACGATTCAAGGCTGGATCGCAACGACCTTCGGGCGTGCCGGTGCAGCAATGTCACCGATTCTGCTGGGGACGTTGTTGATCGGCTATTTCGAACTCAAGTGGCAAACCGCTTTGATCGTGTTTGGAGCCGTTGGTATCGCCTTTGGCCTACTGTTTCTGATCCTATTCCGCGACTCACCACTCACCGATTCCCGAGTAAACGATGCTGAGCGAGCCGTGATTGCGGAAGGATCAACCGTGGTCAAGACAGAGTCGAGTGTCCTGCCGTGGTCTCGAGCTCTTCGCAATCGTAGCATGTGGTTCTTTGCCATCCAGCAGTTTCTGGACGCTGGATCTGATGTCGTATTCGTTTTTTTGATCGGCAAGTTCTTCGCTGACCGGTATGGCATGAACATCAGCAGCATCGGTTGGCTCTCCAGCCTGCCGTTGATCGGTGGCGCATGCGGAGGTGTCGTCGGTGGCTGGTTAAATGACTGGTTGATTGCGCGGACACGAAATCGGCGTTGGTCGCGCAGTGGCATCGGATTCGTGGGTAAGGTGGTTGGATGTAGCATGCTGCTGATTGTCAGTGGAGCCACCGACACTGTTGCAGAGTGGACCGAGCCGTGGCGATCACAGTTACCTTGGGCCGATCTACTACCCATGAGTGCTGCATTGGTCGCAGGCAACGCGCTGATGACAGCCAAATTCTTCAGCGACTGGAGTCAACCAACGACTTGGGGAATGTGTACCGACCTGGGCGGTCGTTACTCGGCGACCGTTTTCAGTATCATCAACACCTCGGGCACGGTCGGTGGCATCGTGATGCCGATCGCTTTCGGAAAACTGCTTGACTGGTATTCCAAGACGGAAATGGTTGGCGATCAGAAAGTCATCCACACCGATTGGAGTCCCCTGTTCGTCCTGATCGCGTCGATGTATCTTGCCAGCGGGATTTCGTGGCTATTGGTTGATTGCACGAAATCGCTGGACGCCGAAACGACGACTGCCGAGCCATAAGCGATCGTCTGGGCATCGTTCGAACTGCGTTGCGATTGAGTCAGGATGTCATGCCAGAACTAACCCGACTTGCCGCTGCTGATGCAGCCTTGCGTCCGGCCTATGGATCGCCCGAGCTACCAGAGGCGCCGAATCGCTGGTCGCTGTTGTTGCGAGTACTGTTGGTCGGTCCGAATCCGGCACCCCTTACGCCTGCAATGAGCGACGTGCTGCAATCACCGTTGTTGCTTGATCCGCAAACCGCCTCCACCTCGACAACTGGTCAACTGGTTGAACTGTTGACACCGATTCCTCGAGGACCGCAAAAAGCGAGTTTGATTCGTGCGATTGCCGCCTGGTGGTTGGCTCAATTCAGCAGCGAGTGCGATCCTGACTTGTCCGGGAACTGGCAGACCGCTCGCGACGGCTTGCGTCGGATTCGCGGTCTGGGCCCCGCAACGGTCGACGAGCTATTGTTGTTCGTCGGTCAGGCGCCCGTTTTTCCGCTCGACCGGGGCACGATTCGAGTGGCGGTCCGCCATGGGTGGCTCGACTTACCCTTGGAAGAAGACGACGCGCAAGACTTTTTTGTCCGGGGACTGCGTGAAGGACAGATCGAGCCGCGAGGATTCTCGATGCTGATGGGGCGTGTCGCGGAAGCTCATTGCGGCCGCGAACCGAAATGCGATGCATGTCCGCTACAACCGTTGCTACCGCTAAATGGACCGCTAAACCCGGAAAGTTGCTGACCGACACGGCCGACTGAGCGGCTGAGAATCGTGTCTGCGACCGCGCAAATCCGTTTGCCGCTGGCGTCACGTCAAGGAAGTGGACTATACTTCCAGTTCAGTAGTCGCCGATGATGAGTGGCAGTATGGCTGGCTCTTGATTGACACGGGAACCGGGCGAATGGCAAGTAATCTTTCCAAGAACATGGTCTTCGGCTCGTTCGGCGTCGCCGGATTCGTTGCCCTTTTGGCCCTGCTCGACATGATCATGCAGGTGCCGTTTGCCGGATCGATGGTGATGGACATCCTGTTCATCCTGAGTGCCGGGATTGTCGGATATCTCGGTTGGGACGCCTACAAGGACATGTCCTGAACCGGCTCACAACGGTGATCCGTTGGCCTGAGATTGAATGGGCCGCGGCAAGCAGGATGTCGCCAGCGGTTCGGCGCCACCTGGAAGACGCCGAAACCGCGACACATTTTTCGATGCCGCACCTCCTGATTGTGCTGCATCGTCAGGCTCAGTTGACCGATTGATCAACCTGCTTGACGTAACCCAAGCCGCGCACAACTTCCAACACTTCGCTCCAAGTGGGAAACATGCGACCGCTCTTGCGTTTATATTCGTCCATCGCCTTCATGAATTCGACTTCGTCCAGCGAATAATCTCGCTCGCAGGTGGTCGGATCAATCAGACGGCGACGTTCGACTTTCCGGCGTCCGCTGACGCGGCGCTCTGTGCCTTTGAATTCGGCATCGGCGCCATTACGGCGGCGATCTCCACCAATGCGGCGGTTCTGCGCGCGACGCTCGATTGCCGCGATCGCTTCCGGGTCACTCGTACTCTTCACCATCGTCATCAACCTTGACTGAAGAACTGTGAGGGGACACTCCATCGCCGTACATTTTTCCTTGGACAACGAGATTATGACCGCACATTACCGATTGCGTTGAGAGTAAAGATTGCGAAGCGCTGTTAAATAAAAGAAACATTGCCGCCCATCCGAACGTACGGGTTGAATCGCCTGAAGGGACCTTGACGGATATGCTGGCTAGAAGCGAGCAAAGAGATCTACAGTGCGGGGGCATCCAACACGGATTCGGCGTCAGAGTCACAGCCTCGCTCGAATCGCCTTCTCGCCCCGGTTCGCGATGGCAGCACTATAGGGACGTGGCCTCGCGGCGCAACGAAGACACCGGCATAACCGGCGGCACAAAAGAAATGAAGATGAACGTGCCGGGCGCGTGTATCCGGTTTCACGCCGTCGCACCAGCGATCAACGCCGAACGATGACGGACTGTTAACTCACCGTGGGACGCACACCAGCCGCACCTGTGAACGCTTCGACGGAATTGCACTTACAGTTTGCTGGCGGCTGATTGGAACTTGGCGTTGGCTTTGGTGCCGATTGTCGTGACGGTACTGATGCACACGACGATGATCAGTGCCAACATCACGGCATATTCCACTGCCGTCGGTCCGTCTTCAGAGACCAGAAACTCCTTGATTTGCCGAATCATCTGTTCAATCTCCTGTACACTGACTGATCGCGATGGCACCGTTCGCGCCGTCCAGTCCTTATTTGACGGTAGCTTTCTTTCCCGTAAGTCGACGCATCTTGAACCTACGTTAACTGATCAAATAGTCAAAAAGGTTGGTAAGGATTTCTTCATGTTTCTGGAAATGAGAAGGCTCTGGCGCCGGTAATGGTGGCGTCAGAGCCTCGTGGTGGAATCAGTCTTTGGTCAGTCGTCGAGCGGTCTATTTTCCGCCCTTGCTAAAGCGATAGATCCCCTGACCGGTGGGTGACAGAGCGAGGAGGTAGATCTCGCCCTTTTCGTCCTCACCGAACGACAGGATTGGCAAACCGATGTTCTTGATCTCGCGGTTGGCGACGACACGACCCTTCGCGGCATCGTACCACAACGCCCAGACGCGCATCGTCACATAGTCAGCATACAGATATGCACCATCGAGTTCAGGCACCTTCGTTCCACGATAGACGCCGCCACCCGTGATCGACTTGCCGATGTCGTGGTGGTATTCCCAGATCGGTTCGACCATGTCCTTGCGAACATCTACACCCTTGTTCCCGAACGGATGGAACGACTCGCGCAAGTTCCAACCGTAGTTGCCACCCGATTTCAGCAGGATGATTTCTTCGTACAGATTCTGGCCCACTTCTCCGGCCCACAACTGACCGGTCTTGCGATCGAAGGACATGCGCCAGAGATTTCGAAGTCCGTACGCCCAGACTTCCGGAGCAGCATCCTTCTGATTGACGAACGGGTTGTCCTTCGGGATCGCGTAGGCCTTGCCGTTCTCTTTGTGATCGATGTCGAGTCGCAGTACTTTGCCGAGCAGCGTTTTTAGGTTCTGGCCGTTTTCGTGCGGATCGTTGGCCATCCCGCCATCACCGTGAGTGATATACAGATAGCCGTCTGGACCGAAGGCGATCGTTCCGCCGTCGTGATTCCAGAACGGCTTTTTGAAACGAATGATCACTTCTTCTGAGGCTGGATCGGCCTTGTTGGGGTCGGTCTTGCTGACGCGGAATCGCGAGACAACGTTTTCCATGTTGGTCTTCGAGTTCGTATAGAACACGAAGAACTCGCCGTTGGTCTTGTACTTCGGATGGAAGGCCATCCCCAGCAGACCTTCTTCGTTTTCACGATCCGAGTACTTCACTCGGTCTTTGATATCCATGAAGATGGTCGTTTTCGTCGCGTTGTCATCATTCGCGAAGGCGTGAATGATTCCTTCCTGTTGCGGGACGAAGATCCGGTTCGAACCGTCTCCGGCATTCGTCAGCAAGATCGGGCGCAACGGCATGGCTTTGCCGTCATCGGTTTCGGCCTTCCAGCCAGTCCACTGCAATTTCGTGAACGCTTGTTCGATTCCGACGTGCAGAGGTGATTCGTCGACTTCTGCTCCGGCAATCGTCGTGGGCAACGCGGTCAACGTCCCTTCCTTCATGTCGGGAACGAGCAGGAACTTGCCAGTTGGATCCAGGCAACTGTCGGCCGCCTGCGAGAACTTGTCGGTGATCAGGACGGGCTTTTCACCAGGACGGGCGATGGCGAACACTTTGCCCGTTTTCCACGACGTGATGAACAATCGTCCGAACTTGTCCCAAGTCAGACCATCAGCCCCTTCGAACCCGTCCGCGATTTTCGCAGCCGATCTATCCGACAACTTGATGCGATAGAGGTTTCCACTACCGAAGTCGGCCATCAGCAGATGCGATGATCCATCCAGAATCAAACCGTTCGGCGTGTTCATTTCCGGAATCGTCTTGGGATCGGCGACCGTCGTGATCTTTGCCGATCGGGCATCAATCCGGTACACAGCGCCGGCAGCGCCTTTCAGGTCGCCTGAATCACTGACATAAAGGGAATTCGTTTCGGGATCAACCGCGATGTCATTCAAGAACAATGGTGCGGTGGGGAATTTTTCGGGTGTTGCGAAGACAGAAACGTTTCCCTGACCATCAACTCGAACGACGCGTTTCTTGTCTGTGACGTAGAACGCATTCTGAAACGCAACGATTCCCTTGGGGTCATCCAGTCCCTTGGCGAACGGCTGCGCCTTGCCGTCCACGACCACCGACACGAAACCATCGCCATCTTTGTCGAACTCACCAATCTCGGTGACATATATCCGACCATCGCCACCCAGGCAGACTGATTCGGGATTCTTCATCCCTGTCACGATCGGCTTGGGCAAATCGGCGGCAAACCCTGTGATTGCAAAACACGCGAGACAAGCCGTTGAAAGCAGGTAACGTTTCATGCGAGTTCCGTTAAGGTGGTATTGTCCACGAGCGGCCGAGTCTGTCCGCAGACCCGGTTCTGGCAAACAGCGATCGAACGCGATACTGTTGTCACTGAAGAAGAGTCGGCCATTCTAAAAACTGAGGATCGGACCGTCTATCGTGTACCGCTCGTATCATCAACGTGCAGACCGTTGCAAAACACTAGTCGCTCTCGCGTTCACACGATCTTCACGAACACGATCTTCACCAAGTGGTGCCGAATTTGAACCGCGCGCGAGGTAAGTCGACATCAACACGGCTCGGCATGCACAAAGCAATCCAATCGATCGACCGCGGATGGGTAATGTCCTTGTTGTGACAGGATTCCATTGATGACTGAAAAACTGAACCGGTGGCTGACCGCCGTCATTGTTCTTGTGATGAGCCTTCAGTCGGCGTCCGCCCAGGAATGGTCTCGCTTTCGCGGTCCCAATGGAACGGGTGAAAATGAAACGACGCTGATTCCTGGGACTTGGACGGAAGATGATTACAACTGGCAGGTGAAGTTACCCGGTCTTGGTCATTCTTCGCCGATCCTGTGGGGCGAGAAACTGTTTGTGCTCAGTGGCGATCCCGTCAATGCGACGCGGTATGTCCTATGCTTCGATTCTGCCACGGGCCAGCGGAAGTGGATCAAGGAATTCAACTCGGCTCCGCATCATCTGCACACTCAAAGCAGCTACGCGTCGAGCACTCCGTCGGCGGATGAAGAACGCATTTATGTCGCGTGGGCAGAACCGAAGCGAACAACCCTGATGGCGTTAACCCACAATGGCGACGTTGTCTGGGAAAAGGATCTGGGACCGTGGTTCAGTCAGCATGGCTTCGGCACATCTCCGATCATCGTCGACGGCATGGTGATTCTGTCGAATTCGCAGGAAGCCAAGAACGGTCCCGATGCGGCACCCGATCCCGAGAGTTTCATGATGGCGTTTGACCGAGTGACTGGCGAGGAACGCTGGCGCACGCCCATGAAGTCAATCAACACGTCGTACTCAGTTCCCGTTCTCTTCCAACCCAAGGACAAGCCCAAACAGTTGATCTCGATCAGTACCGGCGAAGGAATGTTCGCTCTCGATCCCAAGACTGGTAAGGAATTGTGGTCGAATCCGTTGTTCGACAAGCGCACGGTCGGTTCACCCTTGGTCAAGCAAGACATGATCTTTGGCAGCACCGGTTCGGGCGGGGGCGGCAATTACCTGATGGCGACGCACTGCGATGGCACGGAAACCAAAGTCGCCTACAAAGTGACGGCTCAAGCACCTTATGTTCCTACGGCGGTCGCTCGCGATAATCTGTTGTTTCTGATCGCCGATGGCGGAGTGGCCTCGTGCCTGGATCTGACGACAGGCAAAGTCCATTGGCGCGAACGACTCGGCGGCAACTTTTCCAGTTCGCCAGTGCGCGCCCACGACAAGATCTTCTGCGTCAGTATGGACGGTGAAGTCGTCGTACTGGCCGCGGAAAAGGAATTTTCATTGCTGCATCGCATCAGCCTGGACGAGGGTTGTCGTGCCACGCCGGCGATTGCCAACGGCCGTTTGTATCTGCGTTCCTTCTCACAACTGAAGGCCATCGGAAACAAGACGGTCGCCTCGACGCGGCAATAGTCCGACGACATTTGCACAATGTCTTCGCTGCTGAATCCTTTCCTTTATCCATCTCACATCTCGCTCGTTCAGAACAAAAGACTGGGCAACTTCTGACATGAACACTCAGGCCGTACTGGATGACCTTCAGTCGCGTATCGAAGCAGGATATCCGCTGCTGTTTCTGAAGACCGCTGAAGAGGATCGCTGGGAACGGGAACTCGCCGAACTGGCTCTCGAAATTGAACGAGGGCTGGTGACATGGACCATCACCAAAGGTCTCCAGCCACCGGCCTCCGAAGACCTCGACCCTCCTTCCGCCACAAAGCTGTTAAGCGATCTGCGTCAGTATCCAGATGAGCATCTATTTCTCGTGAAGGACTTTCATCCGTATTTGTCCGATGCGGTTGTTCTTCGTCAATTGCGAGACCTGTTGCCGGAATTGATCGCGCACCGCAAGACGCTGCTGATCTTCGGTCCGATTATTCAGGTTCCCGTCGAACTCGAAAAGGACTCGGTCAAAGTCGAACTGCCGCAACCCGATTATGAAGACCTCCGCGAAGAGTTTGATCATGCTTTGTCCGAATTGCGCGAGAAGAGTTCCGAGTTTCTGGAACTTTCGGCAGACGATGAAGACCGGTTGATCAAAGCCGTAATGGGCCTGACCGCTCAGGAAGCGCGCAAGGCGTGGTCCCGGGCTCTGCGAGGCCGCACTGCATTGAACGACGATGTCTTCACGACATTGATCTCGGAAAAACGAACACTCGCCTCGGGGTCCGACCTGCTGGAGTTCTACGACCTCGAAGAGAATGTCGGCGACATCGGTGGCCTGGACCAACTTAAGGAATGGATGTCCAAACGAGCCGAAGCGTATTCACCGCGAGCTCGTGAACAAGGTGTTCCATTGCCCAAAGGGATGTTGCTATTGGGGGTCCAGGGTTGCGGTAAAAGTTTGACCGCCCGCGCCACGGCAAGATTACTCAGCTTCCCCCTGATGCGACTCGATATTGCCGCGCTATTGGGGGCTCAACGCGGTGAATCCGAAAAGAACATGCGCAGCGTGCTGACGCTGGTCGAATCGATCGCTCCGGCCGTGCTGTGGCTGGATGAAATCGAAAAAGGGTTTGCCGGTGTCGAAGGCGATTCTGCTGGTGCTGCCGACGCGACGATGTTGCGACTGGTCGGAACGTTTCTGACCTGGATGGCCGAGATTCAAAAGCCGATCTTCGTCGTTGCCACAGCCAATTCGGTCGATAACCTGCCGCCGGAAATGTTGCGTCGAGGGCGATTCGACGAATTGTTCTTCGTCGACCTGCCCAACTTTGATGAGCGAAAGCACATCCTCGGCATCCACTTGAAGAAACGAGGATGGAAGATCGAACAGTTCGATCTGGATGATCTTGCTCGACGGAGCGATGGGTTTAGCGGAGCGGAACTGGAACAGATCGTCATCACGGCACTGATCGACGCTTTCGGGAATGGCAAGGTCTTGTCACAGGAAGAACTCGAACGCGCGTGGCGGACGACAGTGCCCTTGTCGGTCACGATGGAAGACAAGATCTTCGCGCTGCGCAACTGGGCTCAGGATCGCTGTCGCCGCGCGACCTCTGACAGTCGAGTCACCGCGATGCTGGAAGCCGAACAACGGCACGATTCGATTCGGGTCCCGCTGGAAGACACCGAATCCGCCCCATTGAAACCGTGGGCGCAACTGGCATCAGCCGGCCAACTGAAAGCGGGCATCGTTGAATACGTCCGATCCGAAGGTGATGTCCTGTTTCCCGATCTCGCTGAAGCTCTGAAACCGTACATGGAGGTCGACGGAGATCAGGGATTGGCAGTCAGGTCGAACCCCAATACCGTCCTGTGGGCCGGCCTCAGCCAGACCTTGTGTGAATTGATCTGTGAACTGGTCACATCGAAGCGCCTTTACGTGCATCCCACTGATTTGGAACGTTACAAGACGATCCAGAAGGGAGTTCGACTGCCAATCCTGAAAGAACCAACCGACGAAAAACTGCCGCGCGCCGCATGGCTGGCATCGTCCTTACGAACCTCGCCGCACGCGGTCCACAGTACGAGACTCTCGCGCATCGGTCGCATGAAATTGGGTGGCAGTTGATTTTCGCTCATGGCAAACGGCGGGAACGCGGTACCTCTGGCAAAGATAGGGTGCTGACAAGCCCTTCATCAGGCGCAGTCCCACGGTCTTCTCATCCATCACAATTAAAGAGGACGCAGGACATGGCTGAACCCAGTCGTCCACCACAGCCGCTCGGTACCGAGCCGGCCACATCAGAGGCGCGGCTTCCATGCAACCTCCTCCTCGCGTTGATCTCAATGAGCGTCGTATTGGTTCTGTCACAACCAATAGCCTCGGCTCAAGACATCCCCTGGCTGTCAGACGTGCAGCAACCCCCAAAGGTTCGATCAACGTTTGACGTTGGTCGTCTCGAACCATTGTTGACCAAAGCCGACGGATCTCTGATCTCGACGAGTGTCGAGTGGTCGGCGCGACGCCAGGATATCGACGAGAAGTGGCAACAGTTTCTCGGCCCGAACCTGATGACTCCCACCAATTCAGACTTCAAGGTTCTTGACAGCACCACGGTCGGTGACGTCACGCGGTCATTGATTCGCTATGAATGCGAGCCCGACGTCTTCGTTGAGGCGTATCTTCTCAGGCCCAACGTTCAGTCAACTCAACGACGCCCAGGTATCGTCGCACTGCATCACACGGCCAAGGCGACGATCGACGAGATCGCAGGAATCAGTGGTCCCGACTCGCGCCAACTCGGCTTGAAGCTGGCCAAGCGAGGATTTGTCGTCATGTGCCCCCGTTGTTTCCTCTGGCAGGACGCCGAAAGCCTGGAGGTCGCCGTCGAGCGATTTCAGCAGCGACATCCGAAATCACTCGGTATGAGAAAGATGCTGTTCGACGCTCAGCGCGCCGTTGACATCCTGACAGCCATGCCTGATATCGATGCCGAACGGATCGGAGCCACCGGTCATTCGCTTGGCGCGAAAGAAACGCTGTACTTGACGGCATTCGATTCACGGATCCGAGCTGCCGTCGCCAGCGAAGGCGGAATGGCATTCAAATCTACCAATTGGGACGCGATCTGGTACCTGGGAAAGCAAATCAACGAGCCAACCTTCCAGCGCAATCATCATGAACTTCTAGCTCTGATCGCCCCGCGTCCGTTCTTGATCGTCGGCGGCGAATCGGGCCCCGGAGCCGCCGATGGAGATCGTAGTTGGCCCCTCTTGAGCGAAGCCATTCCAGTCTACCGCCTCTACAGCAACCAACCACGCTTGGGACTTTTGAATCATCAACAAGGCCATGATATCCCTGCCGGCACATTCGAAAGCATGGCCGAATGGCTCGATATGTACCTCAACAAATCCAACAGAATCCCGACTCCAGGGAACGCGAAATCGCCCTGAAACTCAACCAACCGAAATGGTTCGGTCCTCCCGGGGCAGGATTTGACCAAGCCGACCCGTCGGTTCTGCTGCTCCTGAAATCTCGCGACATCTCACGAATTCCGATTGACATCTACGAAGATCTTCGTTGAAATCAACTACGAAGATCGTCGTATGAAGATGTTCGTAGGACACACTCAGTAGCCTCTATCTTGTCAGGATTCGCCATGACACCTGTGCCCCCGCGTCCAACCGACGCTGAACTCGAAATTCTGCGGGTCCTGTGGGAAGAGGGAGATTGCACTGTTCGGCAGGTGCATGAAAGGCTCACCAAGTCGCGTGATCTGGGCTATACGACGATCCTGAAGTTGATGCAGATCATGTTCGAGAAAGGCCTGGTTACGCGTGACGATTCGCAACGTTCACACGTGTATCGTGCGAAACAGAAAGAGGCGACGACTCAGCGACAACTTGTCACCGACTTGTTATCGCGCGCCTTCGGCGGGTCGACTGAAAAGTTGGTGCTGCAGGCGCTTTCGGCAAAACGTGCGTCCAAAGAAGAACTGGCCGAGATTCGACGCATTCTGAACGATCTGGAAGGAGACGCACGATGAGCGTGGATGCGACTTTGACCGGTGTGTTGCAACATCAGATGCCTGAAAAAATGGGCTGGGCGTTGCTGCATTTCGTCTGGCAGGGATTGGTCGCCGGCGGTGTGTTGTGGTTCGTATTGGTCGTCCTGCGTCGATCGTCTGCCGATCTGCGGTATTGGATTGCGTGCCTCGGGCTGGGGCTGACAGCCTTGCTGCCAGTCGTGACGATTCTGGTTCTGCCAGATCGACCTGACGCAGTCGTACGTTCACTGCCATTGCATGAGGTCAATCACAGCGACAGCGAGGTCACGCTCTCCCGCATTGCCGATGAACCGGTGATCGATACAAGCGTGGCGAAGGACACAACTCGACCGTCGGACGTGTTACCAGTCAAGGATTTGGCGACATCTTCAGCGATGCAGGCCACATCATTGCCAGGCGTTAGGATGAGTGAGCGAACCGAACGCTGGCTGCGACCTTGGTTGCCGTCAGTCACTTTGGTCTGGTTGATTGGCGTTATCGCCCTGTCGATTCGTCTGTTCATCAATTGGCATTGTGTCCAACGACTGAAAGTCGTGGGAACTCGGCCGGTGGGAGCTTCGCTGGATCAACTGTTACAGCGATTGACTGAGAGGTTACAAATCCGGCCAATCGTGCAATTGCTCGAATCGACGCTGGTAGAGGTTCCAACCGTCATCGGCTGGCTAAAGCCGGTGATCTTGTTGCCGATCGCGTCAATTCAAGGCCTGACCGTCAGTCAATTGGAGGCGATCCTCTCCCATGAACTAGCTCATATTCGCCGCGCCGACTTTGCGATCAACATGTTGCAGAGCTTGATCGAGATCCTGCTGTTCTATCATCCGGTGGTTTGGTGGATTTCGTCTCGAATCCGGCAGGAGCGAGAAAACTGTTGCGACGATCTGGCGACATCCATCAGTGGCGATGCTGCCGGATACGTCGCGGCACTTGTTCGGATGGAAGAACTGCGTTCTGCTCCGCGCGAGGTAGCCTTCGCGGCTCGAGGCGGTGACTTACTAAGTCGTGTACGACGCCTGTTAGTAGCTCCCGTCCCTGATCGCGTCGCGCCCTGGTGGCTGACCGGTGTGGTGGCACTGCTCGTGATCGGCTGTGTGATCTGTTTTTCCACAGTCTCGCGATCGCAGGCAAACGAGGCGAAGAAGGACCAGAGCGAATCTGACATCGACCAGAAAGCAGCCCATACCAATGATGGTCACGACAAACCGCCTACGGAATCTTTGACGCCGACACAGATCGCCGACCGGATTGTCGAGACGTTCAAACGGTTTGAATCAATCGAGTACGCAGCCTCGACTAAAGAAACTCGCAATACGGTGGCCTACGGGACTTCCAAGGAACCCATACTGGTTCAAGGAACAGGTCGCATTCGCTATCGCAGCGATGGAACGCGCTGGTACGTGGCGAAATCATCGTTCAGCTTCAACCACGGTTCAAAGGAGACCTATCCGACGGAAATGCAGGCGGCGTTCAACGGATCAGTCCATTCGCACCTCGATAAGCAGACATTGACTTTCGGCGAGCACGACCTGACAGAGCAACTGCTGAAGCCGTCGGGTCATTTTTGGCGTGCGGGCATTTCAACGGAATGGCTGCTCGCCGCGCTCCGCCGCCCCGAAGCGAAGATTGACGGCGAAACGACAGTCGATGGCGCAAGGTGCCATCGAGTCCTCCTGAACTGGAAACCAGCCTGGGACAAAGAGCATCACTCGTTCGAGATCCTGATTTGTCCCGAGCAAAACTGGCTGATTCGCCGAGTCGTGATCAAACGCGGTCAAGAGTTGATGGCCGAATGGATCGTGCGCAAGACAGTTTCGACGGCATCAGGATTGTGGTACCCGGCCGAGTTCCAAATCACGCGACCTGAATCGGACGACACCCCCAAATACTCGGTCGTCGTCACCGAGTTCCGCGAGCGTCGGGACTTTTCTGACCAAGACTTTTCAATTCCATTTCGTATTGGTCAGTCGATCGTCGATTACGGCCAGGGATTCGCCTGGCATCTCGATCCCTGGTGGAACGATCTGGCTCCCTGGTTGCGAAACACGCTCAGCTGGCCTCAACCCGATCTGCAACTGTTACGCGAGCTGCGCAGTATCAATGATCCTCAGATAGAAGGTCGGCCCGCACCGGATTTGCGACCGGGCGACTGGTTGACAGAAGTCGCGCCGCCAGAATGGAATCGCCCCGAGCGGAAAGCGACGGTGGTGTACTTTTTCGGCGGAGGTCTGATCAATCCGACACCCAGACAACTGAAAGCGCTCGATCAACTCTATCGAACCTATCGCGACGGCGGTTTGGAAATTATCGGAATCACTCCTGCGAATGTGGATCGAAAGACGGTTCTGCAGACGGTCAAGGAATTGAACCTGGCAATCCCGGTATTCATCGATTCAAAAGCCACAGAAGCAGACACGCAATTTGATGCCAGAGGGGCCGAGCACGGTGCGACCTTCGCCGCGTTTCGACAGCGAGCCTACACAGGCACAGTCCTGATCGATGACGACGGAAAGGTCGTGCTGATCGACCCCAATGCGCTGAATGATGACAGGCGGCTCAGTCGACTGGAACAATTGATTCGCGACATCCTGCAAAAGACCAACGGAACCGCAGATCCACCTTCGTTGCGACAGACGACTGTCCAGAGGATGAGCCTGGTGCTGCGTGGCAAAGCAGCCGAGCCCAGTGAGGTTCAAGCGGTGCTGAACGATCCAACATTGGTCTGGAGGCAGAACGTCGAACAAAAGATCGCAGCGTCGATGGCACCGGCGGACATTGAATTGTTCAAAGCGAAGGGCTGGACCAGGCAAGTCCTGTTGAAAAATCTGAATGACGAACCCGACCGGCTTTCGCTGGCGGCGTCGATTCGTCTGGAGGAGGAATGGAAGCGTCGTGCGGCCGCAGCGAATGGCACGGGCATGGTCACCGGAATCATCCAGGTCAAAGGTACCACGCCACCGGAGAATCAGAAGACAACAATCACGATCGACCCTCGATTCAGACTGTTGTCGTCGAACAATGTTTACGGCTTTGAGGTGCTGGAAGATCGCTCGCGCAAACAGACCGTCGAGGCCAACTCCAAAGGCGATTTTGAATTCAAGCAGCTACCCAAGGGGACATACGAGTTGACAATAAGTTCGGCTGGTCGGGCCCGAACGACTCGTCAAGTCGACTTGATCAACAACGATTCCCGCGCCTCGGTGACAGTGGATCTTTCACAAGGCGATTCGATCAAGGGTCGAGTCGTCGATGCGAGCGGCAAGGCGATTCCGATTGCCCGAGTGCGACCACAGCACCGTCACGTGCCATCGGACTTGCCACACGTTCACACGACCGCGAACCTCCCTCGGAAAGAGGCAACAACCGATCAAAACGGGGCGTTCGTTTTCGAATCGCTGTTCGACGGGGACTATGTGTTCGAAGTCAGCGCTGACGGCTTCGAACAATTGAAGACGGAACGCATTCCGGCAGGAACGGAGAACGCAAAGATTGTGTTAACATCAATCAACCAGACTGGGCGCGAGAAGAAGACCGGAAAAACGATCGCCGGACAGGTCGTGGATCGAAAGAGCCGTTCGCCGATCGCGAATGCCGAAGTCGGCCTGCAGATTTGGGACGACGGTCCGTCGACCTCGCGCAATCGTGGTCCGATCGTGGCGATGACAACGACGGACGGTGAAGGGCATTACGAGTTGACTGTTCCGTCCGACACAAAAGACGGTGCAGAATTCGCCGTCTGGGCGAGCAAAGCGGGATATCAATTGACGCGAGAGAACATCGTCCAATGGATCCGAGATCCTTCTGAAAACCCATCGATCCTGCTGGTGGCGACACCGGGATGCATGATCCAGGTACGCGATGACGCGGGGCGACCGGTGCCGCAGGTCAAGGTGACGATTGAGGGGCAAACGCTGCCCGAGAGTATTTCGTTTTCGATCCCCGACAATTGGCACGACAGACTCGTAGGGACGACGGACGTCGATGGTCGTGTCCGTATCCCACAAGTTGTTCCCGAAGCAGTCACCAACGTGCGGTTGTTGGCCCCGGACTCGGACGCAGAACTGGTGCTCTTGGGTGATTTCTTTCTGAATCACCGGCCACAACGAAAGGCGCCGAACTTCGAATGGATGCTGCCCAGGACGGGTACAATAGAGGGGCAGATCAACGTCGATGGCGGGACACTACCCGAGAATCTGGTACTCCAAGTGGCGACGGAAACGGCGCTGCCAAAACCGGCTCCACGCGACGCACACGGCAAATTTGTTCTGACTGCATTTACGCGTATTTTGGGACCGGCCGAAAATCGATTCGACGTTGGCGTTCACGGGGTCGCCAAAGTTCAGGTCGATGCAAACGGAAAATTTAAAGTGCAGTCGATACCAGCAGGCCGGGTGACGATCAAGCCGTTTCTCGCGGCCAATCAACCTCTAAAAGCCGATCTGCGGCAGCAGATGGTGGTCACAGCCAGAGAAACCACCGCGATCGAGATTCCGGTTAATAAGGGCGTTCGGGTTCGCGGTGCCATCACGCAATCGGACACGGGTCGTGGTCATGCCGGAGTAGACCTTCAGGCGATCTACGGACAGGCCATTCGTGATCCTGGGTTTTCGGACGAGATGATCGATCTAACCACCGATCAGGACGGTCGATTCGAATTCTGGGCTCCGCCAGGCCCGGTCGTTCTGGTCATCAGCACCTGGCACAAAGACTATTCCAGTGTCGAATGGTGGTCCGATCGAATTCGCGGTCGAGGAAGCAACTTCAACATTCCCGATGCCAGTGAATTTGAGCTGGACCCGATTGTGTTTGTGCCGACAGCAACGGTTTCAGGCCGTTTGGTCGACACGGCCGGCAAGCCACTCGAAGGATGGTCGATCTATGGATACCCGGAAATTCCAGGAAAGCCTCAAGAATTGGTTAGTAGCTGCCTGTCCGCGAATTCGTTCGAAGGAAATGGTAAATTCTCGGGCCGCTATCCCAGCACTCTACCGCCGGTGGTCTGGAAAGCAACTCACGAGAAATGGCGAACTCCATACGAATCGATCGATCAGAAATTCGCGGCGCGCGTCATCTCGAAAGATCCGCTCGTGCTGGAAGTGGACACGCGGCGATCGCGGATTGGTCGCGAGTAACAATGACACGCGATGCGCGTCGCAATGTCGATGCGTGACCTCCCTGCACCGGCGCTCCAGGAATGGGAGCGGCGCAGGGTCCTGACAGAAGACACGTCTTTGTCGAGGACTCCAAAGACGTGGCACATCAGCCTGTAAGCGGTCCTGGAAAGCCTCGTTGTCCGAAGGTCGAATGCGAAAAGCCCGGCCGTCGTTTTGCGGGCCGGGCAAACTGTGTGAGAACGCCATTCCGGATGATCGCGGTGCGGCTGAGCCTCCACGATCTTCGTCTGAACTTTCCGCTGTCCGACGGCCGAAAACACGAGGCTGCAACAAGGCCGCGAAGGGGAATCGCGGGGTTGATGCATGCCGTGGTGCGTAGTCAAGGTGTCTCGCCAGGCGAGCTTGGTTCGGCGAAACCTTTGCGCGACTCAAATCCGGCGAGTCGCGATCAGGTCTCGCATCATCGTTGGAAAAGCCGGGCCACGATCACCAGGTGGTGGTGACAACTTGCGAGCATGGCCCAGATCCCTTCACAACCCAGCACATCAGGCCGGGGCAGGTGGACCGTGGACCAGAAGCGATCCACAACAATGCCAATCCTCATACCGTCTCGGAGTCATCTGCTGTTCTCCATTCAGGTTCTGGGTTGCGTGGGATTCGTGACACACTTTGATTCTGCACTCCGATTCGAGGTCGCGCCGTCGTCACACGCCAACGCGAGCCAGAATTTGAATCAGGAATAGAATTACAGCAATCAGATCGCCACATCCCGCAGGGTTTACCGGGCCGGATAACGCACCGTGGTAAACCTGCGCGTCTGGCATCTGTGTGCGGTCACTATCAAACAAGAATCCCTCGCCCCGGTGGCGATTTAAGCGCACTAGGACGAGGGACGAGGAGGGCCCGTTGTAATGATTCGATTCGCGAGTGATTGCGATTCGCGGCTAGCGTTCGGCAACTGCTGGTGTTGGTTGATCACCCTGTGGAGCGCGAAGCGTCTTCAGGA
>Ga0207694_10001389_pt1 | contig 20807 bp, 19 predicted proteins | sample KBSC34metaG_FD_184353 | JGI IMG/M metagenome (GOLD analysis project Ga0207694, IMG submission 184353) | Corn rhizosphere microbial communities from Kellogg Biological Station, Michigan, USA - KBS C3-4 metaG (SPAdes) (version 2) | ecosystem: Host-associated > Plants > Roots > Rhizosphere > Soil... | reverse complement strand
TCTCGGTTCGCCAGAGTTCCGTCGATCCTTGAACTGCATCCGCTGCGGTGCGTGTATGAATACCTGTCCAGTCTATCGCCGTAGCGGTGGACACAGCTACGAAACGACAATCCCAGGGCCGATCGGATCAATCCTGGCGCCGTCGCGAGACCCTGCCAAACATTACAGCCTGCCCTTCGCCTGCAGTTTGTGCGGGTCCTGCAGCGACGTTTGCCCGGTCAAGATCGACCTGCACACGCAATTGCTGACATGGCGAAAAGAAATCGCTGTCCGCGGTCACCTGCCCTGGACCAAGCGGATGTCGATGAAGTTCGCACGAGTCCTCTTGGGCAATACCTGGCTGTTTACCACGGCGGGAAAAATTGGTCGCTGGCTGGTCCCCAAGCTACCCCGATTCATGGTCTACAACGGCTTAAACGCCTGGGGCAAACAACGCGAACTACCCGCAATGCCGAAACAAAGCTTCCGCGACATGTATCGCAAACTGACCCGGCCGCGGGGCGGCGATATGCGCGATTGAGTTGGGTTCAGAATAGGTGGTTCGCTCCCGCGTCGGAGACGGACCCCGCAGCCGGTTAACGGAACACTTAAACGTAATGAAAATGTGTAGGGTGGCGACAAGTCGTCTTCGGCGCAGTCCCACCGTCTGCCATTATCTCACGCATCCATGAACGACCTGATCGCACTCGCGCACCAAGTTTGATCACCAACATCGTTGTCGCCTTCCTGCCCGGCTCGAGATGTTTAGAAATCCTCAACTTTATCCGACGAGTTCATCACCATGGAGGAAATCGCGACCGGGGACGGTCGCGCAAAGGTCGCAGGACTGCACCCTACTCTTTTTCATGGCGCCGAAGAACCCCGCTGAGGTGCAGCCACATCACCCACTCTATCGATTGCGTCGTCCGTCTCCAACGCGCGAACAACTCACCTATTTGCAACCCATGACGCGACACGCATCCCGCCGACCCGCGGCCGAGTCCTCCAACGCGCGAACAACTCACCTATTTGCAACCCATGACGCGACGCGCATCCCGCCGACCCGCGGCCGGGTCAGCGTGTTGCGTAGGCGCTGCACGAGGCGCCGTTCACGTTGGCGAATCCCGCACTGATACAATCGCGCACGATTTGCGCGGCGCGCAGAATATCGTCGCGATTCACGTCGAGATGAGTGACCGCGCGGAGTCGTTGCGGACCGCTTGGATTCACCTTCAGGCCCAGTTCCAGCAGCTTGGCCGACATCTGTGCGGATGTTCCCAGTTCCCGATCGATTTCAAAGAACACCAGGTTCGATTCGACGTCGTCGACGTTCAATCGAATGCCGTCGGTCTTGGCGATGCCGCCCGCGAATGTTTTGGCATTGTCATGATCGATCTTCAGCCGTTCGATGTGGTGATCCAGCGCATAGATCGCGGCGGCGGCCATCATGCCGGCCTGGCGTAAAGCACCACCGAACAGTTTGCGAGCACGTCGTGCTCGAGAGATTGTCGCGGCCTCACCGATCAGGATCGATCCCATTGGGCAGCCCAGGCCCTTGGAAAAGCAGATCGAAATGGTATCGGCAGCGCGACAGAATTCGCGTGCGCTGTATCCATTCGCGATCACGGCGTTAAACAGACGGGCTCCGTCCAAGTGGACTTTCAGACCATTCTCATGAGCCCAATTCCCGACGCGCTCCATCTGTGCCAATGGCCACACGCGACCGCCACCGTGATTTGTCGTGTTTTCGACGCAGACCAATCGGGTGATGCAGTAGTGCTGATTGTCAGGACGAACCTTCCCTTCCAGATCACTGATATCCAGCATGCCGCCGTGGCCACGCAGGCATCGGGCGGAAATCCCGCTCAGCGCTGCGGCACCGCCAGCTTCGTAGTTGACGATATGCCCCGATTCATCGATCAAGATCTCGTCGCCCTGCTGACAATGAGCTCGGACGGCCATCTGATTCGATTGAGTTCCCGAGCAGTTGTAGACGGCCGCTTCCTTGTCGAGCATTTCAGCCATGATTTGTTCGAGACGATTGACAGTCGGATCTTCACCCGACATGTCATCGCCGACTTCGGCTTCGACGATCGCTTGACGCATCGCCTGCGTGGGCTTGGTAACGGTGTCACTGCGCAGATCAATCGTGTCGGAACTCATCGGTCAGTATTCCTGCAAGGCGAAAGGCGCAGACCTGAGATATCTTGATGGTCGCTGCAACCCCACTCGGTCAAAACCAGCACGAGAGAGTCGATTACGTTGGCTTCTTTTTGACGACCTTTTTGGTGCGGATCTGGTAATTGCCGCGATTCTTGTCGAATTCGATTTCGATTAAACCTGCGTCTTCGATGTCGTGCAGCAGGTCGGAAAACGTGCTGTACCCATAGTAACTCTCGTTGAAGCCTGGGTGCACGCGTTTGATCGCCTGCTTCAGCATCGAACCCCAGATCGGCGGATCGTAATCCAGTTCGAGCGAATTCAACACTTCCAGCAGCCGGTCGAATGCTTCCTGCTTCTTATCTTCTTTCTTCGCCCCCTGCTTCGGCGCGGCAATCGGTTTCTGCGCGACACGAACCAGATCGTCGTAATAGATGAATTCGTCACAGTTCGCGATCAACAGGTCCGACGTCGAACTCTTGACGCCGCAGCCCAGCACGCGCTTGTTATTCTCTTTCAGTTTGGAGACCAGCGGCGAGAAATCGCTGTCGCCTGAAATCAACGCGAAAATGTCGATGTGCTGTTTGGCATAGCACAGGTCGATGGCATCGACGACCATGCGGATGTCGGCGCTGTTCTTGCCGCTCATCTTACTTTGCGGGATATCAATCAGTTCGATCCCTTGGGCGTGGAATTCGCGAACGGCGTCGCGGTAGTTGCTCCAGTCGCAATAGGCTCGTTTATGGACAATGCGGCCTTTTTCCAGCAGCCGTTTCAGGATCAACTGAATCTGAAACGCCCCCGTTTTCATGTGTCGCACGCCGATTGCCAGATTTTCAAAATCGACAAAAACAGCAATCAGAGGCTCGTCCGACATGAATTCGTCACCTTTTGGAAATGGGAATTGCACAGAAACCGATCCTAAACGCTTCTAAAGATAGCCGCTGCCTGCAATTTCGCCAGCCTGCCGCAGCCGCCACAGGCGGTTCATGCGCGTCGCATGACGGAAGCAGAATAGCAGAACCGCTCGCGCGTCGTTGGTCTTGAGAAGGCCTGCGTAATCGTTCCGACGTTTCAGGGATCGTTGGCATTAGAGCCGCGGATTGCTTTTGTCGATCACCACTCGATCACCACTCGGTCGCCCATGGACGCACTAATTACTCGGTGGAATGCGTCAAGCTTTAATCTGTCAGTTGCGCATCTCAAATTGAGCATTGAAAAAGGTTGAGAGTACCCCGCGGAAGATCATGGCCATCTTGCCAGACACGGGCCGACAAGTCCGTTCATTCGAATGATGTCGCAGTAGTTTGATCTGCAGACGCTATCGAGATGGAGCGCAAGGAGTTCGATCCATCCATCGAACTGTACGTCAATCTCCGCCAAGTCCTCTGGCAGTATCTCCAATATGCGCACCCGCCAGCAGGGCCCGGCCCGACAAAAGGCGTCGGGAACCAAAATGGTGAGTCGGTTTCTGACGCCATTCTTTTCCGGCCATCGTGAATCTGGCCCGAGTGTCCCTTTCAGACATCGTCGTCTTGACTTCGGTCCAGTTTTCGCAGGCACGCTCTCACCCTCGCGTCTCCGCGGCGAAAGATGCGAAGCAGTTCAGGAGTTGCCTGCCTTCGCTCAGGAAAAAAACCGACCCAGTTGGGAAACAATGATAAACCAAGATCCCAAATCGCCTTGTATTCTTCGCCCGGCTCATTCCGCATTAAGCTGCTCCGGTACGCAACGATGTACTTCAACGCCCGCAACGCTTCCCAATCGGTTTCTGCAGTCCCCTCATCTGACCAGACCAATCCATGGCACATAGCCACGTACTCAATCATTGGTGCAGTGGCCGCGGTATTGATGGAGTTCAAATGTTCCGCATGAATGGCGAACACTTCGGCAACTTCATCGTAGTAGGACATGGTCATCCACATAGTTGAGTTGAAAGCCGCTTTTGGGCGGTGAGACTCAACGGTTGGTTAGACTTCGAGAATAGAAATTCGGAGCCATCCACCTTGTTGAGCGAGCCAGAGAACACGTTTTCATGTTTCGCATGCAGATGCGCAAACGCAGCAAGCCATCCGCTCCTTCGATTGGGTTCAGAAATGTGAAGTTCGTCTGCATGGTCAAGTCATCGGACGGAGTGCAGTTTCCGCGGTCCGTACTGGACTCTGAGCGCAAATGTTCAGATTATGCGAGAATGGCAAGGCCCGATGCGGTTCGCTGACTGAATCAATTCTTGACGCAGGAAAAAAAACTCCACCATGATCCGTTCTGCAATCTCAATACTGTGTCTGTTTTCTGTTTGCTTCGTCCAACCGGTCTTCGCGGCGGAGGATGCTGCTGTCAAAGCGGGTGACAAAATCGCGTTCTTGGGGGATTCGATTACTCAGGCTGGGGCGGGGCATCCGGGTGGTTATGTCCAACTCGTCATCAGTGGTCTGAAGGCCAACAACATCAACGCAGAAATGATTCCGGCGGGGATCGGTGGGCATAAATCCAACGACATGCTCGCACGACTTGAACGCGATGTCATCAGCAAGAAGCCGACCTGGATGACGCTCAGTTGCGGAGTCAACGACGTCTGGCATGGCGCGAATGGTGTTCCCTTGCCCGCTTACCAGAAAAACATTACCGAGATCGTCGACAAAGCCCAAGCCGCGGGAATCAAAGTGATGATCCTGACCGCAACCATGATTGGTGAAGACGCGGCGAACGAGAACAACAAAAAGCTAGAACATTACAATGCCTTCCTTCACAAGCTGGCCACGGAAAAGAAGTGTCCGATCGCTGATTTGAATGCCGACATGCAAGCCGCCATCAAACAGGCACCATCGGGTAACAAGCGAGTCGACCTGCAACTGACATCGGACGGTGTACATATGGGCCCATTAGGCGACCGCCTGATGGCCGCAGGTGTCTTAAAAGCATTTGGCTTGAATGAAGATCAACTGAAGAAAGCGAACGATTATTGGCTCGACGCAAAAGACATCGCACGAATCGACGCTAATCGCACGATGACGCTACGCCAGTACGAAAAGCTGTCAGCACTCGCTCACACCCGAAACCAATCCGTCTCAGCCCTTGTCAAAGAAACGCTGTCCAAAGCAATCGATGATCTCCTGGCCACACCCTGACCCGGCCCCGGGTCGGCGGGATGCGCGTCGCATGATGGGTTACGAATAGCTGAGTCGCTCGCGCGTTGGAAACGGACTCGCATTCGACGAGGTGGTTGCCGTTTTTCGGAATCACGTGGGGCGATCCTTCTGCTCTAAATGTCGAGGTTTCATATCCGTGCAAATCTGTGTGTTTCCGTGTCCTCTTTGATATTACCAAAGCGATTTTTCCACAGGTTGACACGGATCGACACAGATAAAGCCGGGCCAGATCATAAACGGCACTCAAGTGCCATTTAGTCAACATGTGCACTCGATTCCACCACTGCCGGCTCCCGGTAGTGTTCCTCCCGTGTGCGAAGATCGGTCGGTGGGGGCAGTTACCGGGGGTACCGCTACGCGAAACCGCCGGGTTACTCAATGTAGTCCCTCCCGGACAAAATTGAGTCAGGTTCAGGAACTTGCACCGAAACGAATGGAGGCAAATATCACGTCGTTGGCCAGACACGGTGGCACTCGAAGTGGTTCCGACATGGGACCACAACGCGCGAGTGACCCACCATTTAAAACCAACTCAATCGCACATGCTGCCGACTGGAATCCGAGCCATCATCCCGTCGATTGCGTCATCCGTGTCCAACGCGCGAGCGAGTTACCTAATCTGAACCCGTCATGCGACGCGAACCCCGCCGACCCGCGGCCGGGTCCAACGCGCGAGCGATTTGGCTATTTTGAACCCATCTCAATCACGAATCCTGCCGACCTGCGGCCGGGTCGGTGGATTGTGCGGCTGATCGTGCTCACGATTCCGATCCCGATCGCCGCGCCGACGACATCGGCGAACCAATCGTGAATGTCGGCGTTGCGATTGACCAGCAATTGGGTCAGTTCGTCGAAGGCTCCGTACATTGCCAGTACGACCCAGCGAGCGACAATGCTGGTCCAGGGAAAACTGCCGCGTGAGGCGCGGAGCGCCATCAACAGCGCGCCCAACAGGCCGTAAGCAGTAAAGTGCACAAATTTGTCGGAATTGCCCGGAAGCATGCCGGGCGGAAGTTTCGTGTGAGTGCTGTAGAACAGCACGGCCCAGTACACGCACAAAATTGTAGTGATTACAAAGGTCGGCGAGTAATACCAGGGACGTGGCGGATTTGGTTCGGACATGAATCGATTCGTCATTCTGGTTCTGATTGGACCTCTACAAATTCGGCGTTTCGTCGCGCTGGACACCACTGTTTGCGGTGGCAGACTCGCAGCATTGCCGAATTTGACGGCACCGATCAGAACGTATCGATTGTCACGTCACTGGGGCTGATCAGGCTTGTCGCCTTGATCTCGATCTGGACGTGGACGAGGTTCGTTCGATTCGTTCTGAGGACGCGGTCCGTTCGGACGTGCGTTTCCTCGAGGTTTTTGCTCGCGCCGAGTCCGGTCCTTACCGGATTGCTCGCGCGGACCGTTGTCTCGGGAGTCTTTCGGAGCATCGTCCTCGCGAGGTGGTGGTGCCGGCTTGGGCGATTTCGTACTGACGACCGTCAGCACATCTTTCGCGTCCGTCATGACCTGACGCTGCCCTTCGTACGAGATCAGCAGCTTTTGTGCCAGCAGTTCCACACCGACGATCCGGCCGGTCCCCTGCTTCGTGACGACCGTGGCGCCGACCGGCGGCATTTCTTTCCGGTGTTCTTCGTAGGTGTCGTATTCGTAACGCAAGCAACATTTCAGCCGCCCGCAGCGTCCCGAAATCTTCGATGGGTCCAACGTCGCCTTTTGCAGCTTGGCCATCTTCATCGAGACGGGCGGCATCTCGCGCAGGAACGTATTGCAGCAGACCGGCTGGCCGCAGTCGCCATAATCGGCCAGCAGCTTCGCTTCGTCGCGAATACCAATCTGACGCATCTCGATCCGGACGTGGAACAGCTTGGCCAGCCCCTTGACCAGATCGCGAAAATCGACGCGTTGCTCGGACACATAATAGAAGATCAGTCGTTCGCCGCCGATCACCTGTTCGGCGTCGATCAACTGCATCTGCATGTTGCGTTCGCGGATCAAGTCCAGGCACCCGGCGAACGCTTTCTTTTCGGATTCGATAATCCGATCGCGTTCGGCTTCGTCTTCGGGAGTCGGCAGACGCACGATGCGACCGTGCCCTTCGGACGAACCGAGGTAGGTGCGGGTCTGTTCAGTCGCGGTACACAGCACCGTTCCCCATTCATGACCGCGATCGCTGCGGATGATGACGGAGGCACCGCGAGCGAGATTGGTGAATCCACGCGCCGTGAACTCGCCCAGGATCCGAGTCACCCCGTAGCGCACGACATACGACAACTCGTCGACAGGAGTATCCATAAAGCCTTCAAATCAAGGCGAACAGGTCAGACAGGACGTAAATCGAGTAGTCACAATAGTATCTCGCAGATCGGCCCTGCTGCCAAGGGCAGGGGCGCGACTGTTTGTGTCAGCCGAGCGGATTGTCGATTCACTGAATTCCATCGAATGTGTCAGTGAGGTTGGATCGCTCTTGCGAAATCTGACCAGTGAACGGTATATCCGTTGGAACGGCTGTTCGTATTTCTTACCGATTTGCGTGAGGCGAAATTTTGTTCGCAATGGGCGATCTGCTACAGCCTGGCACTCCGAAATGGCACGGTCGATCGCGTCGTATCAGCGGTTTTTCCCTGATCAGCGCGGTGCTGACCTGCATTCTGCCTGCGACGGCATTGTTCAGTAACGAGCCTGCCGCGAAACTGGAGTCGGGGCCCGAGGTGGGCGCTGCAGTCGCTTCGTTCTACGTGCGTGCGGTGACAGGGCCTTTCGCGGGGAAGTCGGTGTGTTACGTCTGTCGCAACGGAGATCGTCCGGTGGCGATGGTCTTTCTGCGCGAACTGGGATCGGACGTCGCACAGCTGTTGAAGCAACTTGATCAAACGGTCAATCAGCATCGTGCAGACGGATTACGTTGTTTCGTTGTGCTGTTGACCGAATCGTCTCAGCAGGATGCCGCGAAGCTGCAGACGCTGGCCTTCGATGAAAAGATCGATCTGCCACTGACGATTGCTAACGAATCGGCCGCTCGGAACAGTTACACCAGCATCTCGCCGGACGCGGCGGTGACCGTGATTCTGTATGATCACCTGAAGGTGACGCGGCAATTCTCGTTTCGGTCGAAAGAATGCGATCCGGCGGCGGCCAAGACAGTGATCGCGGCGACGGAGCAATTGGTCAAGAATTCTGCGCCCTGATCGAAAGCCGGTCAGAACTGCAGACTCGGCGCATGCGAGCGATCATGCTTTCGAGCGAAACTGGATCAGTTGAAGATCCTATTCAATCGCCAGAATGAAACTACCAGTACCATCGTCGAATTCTCCGACAATAGATCAGGCAGAACTGTCGTTTGGATCATCAATTCAGTCACAGTTTGATGTCGCAAAGGTCGGGCAAGCTTTGCAGTGATTGGGGAGCACTCCTTTTTGGGCGACGCAATCGGCGAAATCCGCCGAATCTCGATGGCTGCTGTTCCACGTAACGAGGTGAATCGGTTCCATGAGCCCACGTCATGCTATCGCCGGTGCGAGCGCGTCATCGTGGCTCATTTGTCGAGTCGGATTCTTGCTGATCGTTGGGGTGCTCCATCTCGCTCGAGCACTGGGTGACGAGACCGTCGAATCGCCTCTCGGAATCCCTTCTCTGACCGATCGGTTTGTCGATCGAACGGAAGACCTGTTCGCGTCCACGACAGACCTCGGACGCCGTTCCAATACACCGTTCAGCACGAATTCGAATTGGTACAAAGCCCCCTCCACGATGCCGAAGTTTCGGCTGCGCGGGCGCATTGACACGGACTTTCTCTGGTCCGATCAAAGTGCTGGAAATCGTGCGACTTTCGGTGATCTGGCCAGCGAAGAAGGATTGCGTCGAGCACGTCTGGGTGCGGAAGGGCACCTCGCAACTGACCGTCGCTATGTCGCTGAGCTCGATCTGGCCACGGGGCAAGTTGTCATTCGTGACGTTTATTTTGCACTGGGACAAATTGACGGCCTGGGCGAGTTTAAAATGGGACACATGCGTGAACCGTTCAGCCTGGAAGGCGGTACCAGTGCCAATTCGTTTGCCTTCATGGAACGCTCGCTGATCAATGTCCTCGATCCGGCACGCAATTGGGGGATCGCCTATTCACGGTGCGGTAAAGGCGATCGCTGGACTTTTTCGGGGGGGCTGTTTCAGGCGGGAACAGACACATCTGATTTTCAATTCGGCAAGGGCAGTACAACTGCCATCACAGCACGCGGCACGGTGCTTGCGTTATATGAGGAACAAGGGCGACGCCTGATGCATCTGGGGCTGGCGCTCTCAGAGCGTGTCCCCAATCAGGGAGTCATCTCGATCAACCAGCAGCCGCAGTCACCGTTACTCGATTTCGGCGATTCGACCACGTCGCCGTTCATTCCGAAGCTGACGATTCCGGCACAGTTTCAACAATTGATCAACGCGCAGTGGGCCTATCTCGATGGTTCATTCTGGTCACAGGCCGAATGGTATGGATCGATCATCGATCAAACCGCCGGTGATCCCGTTTTTTATCATGGCGGCTACGTCGACGTGGGCTATTTTCTGACGGGCGATCATCGCGGATATCTCGCCAAGACCGGATTCTTCGGCCCCGTCAAAGTGCGGCGCCCGTTGATCGCGGGTTTCTCAATCGATCCTGCCCCCGAGCAACTTGGTTACGGAGCGTTGGAAGCGACGCTGCGCTGTTCTTACCTCGATTTCGTCGACAGACACGCGCCGCTTGGACCGCAAGGTCAACAAACCGGAGTCATGGTGCCCGACGTGACGACGGGAGTGAACTGGTATCTGGCCGATCGACTGCGTGTCATGCTGAACTACTCATACGTCCTGCCGAACGAAGTCAACACCGGTACGACCTCGGTCAGCGCGTTTGGCATGCGGTTGGCCATGTTCTGGTAAAACACGATTGCCGGCGTCAATCGACAGGTTCGTCATTTTGGGGCAACCGCACGCCGATATGTGACAAGCATTCGATTGTCGCCGTTCGCTGTTTGGAACGCATCTGGACGTGGACCTCCATTTCGCGTGACACACAGCTTCAGAGTGTCACCATCCACTTCGTAGATCGCCAGAGATGCTCCTTGCCACGATTTGAAATCGATCGCTCGATGAGTCGGATTCTCGTCGAGTAAAAACGTTCCATGCTCACCTTCGATGACACGGCCATCTGCAAGTGTTTGAAAACGTCGGAAATTACGATCGGATATCGACATCGTCGACACGAATTGCACCTGCGGGTCCCCCATCACCGGCGCACCGTCGCGCTCGCTCGTGACCTCGACCCAATCTCCTTGCAGTCGCGGAAAATCTGCTGAGCGACGCGTCTGCACCATTGGAACAATCCACAGATCGATCACCGGTACGACGATCACGATGGCCGCGATCTCGTCGTGAAGCAATGCAGTCTTCACCGTCGCAGTTAAAGTCGTTGACCCGGCCTTTAGCAACGCAGCAATCGTGGGTGGGCAACCTGCGACGGCATGCAGTCCACCCGCCGCGACGGCGCTTGCCATCTGAACTGTCACTGCGACAAAAGCGGTTGGTACCGCTTCTGCCGCCGTCGATGCCGACAAGAGCGTCACAATCGCCGCGGAACCAACCGCGACACCGCGCCGTTGCAGACGTTCAGCCAGTTGAGTGCGTCCACGATGCAACCATGTTCCCACTGTCGAAACCGTTGACTCGAGAATCGTCGCGATCTCGGCAGCGAACGGCTTTCAAAATGAAACAGCACAAAGGGGACTCGCAATTTGTCTGGCAGGCTATTGACCTCTTGGTCCAAAATCTGCCGAATCTCGTTCCAGCGAGCGGCATCATCGGTGTCGTGACGCATCTTGGAGGCCCCTCTCGCAGCCTGCTCTTCGTGGCGAGTCCTTGAGTGGCGCAAGCGAATCGCGTTTCGACATAGATGATGCGCTGTCCGGTGCAACCAGCCGGCGATGACGGCATCCGAGCTGATCTGCTTTGCCTTCTGCCATAACAGCACGAATACAGCTTGAGCCGCATCGTCCGCTTCATCGGCTCGCAACATCCGACGGCAGACGCCTAGTACCAAAGGCGAGTATCGAATCACAAAGGCTTCGAACGCCTGTTCTGATCCAGTCTTGAGGAATTCTGCCAGAGCCTCGTCAGTGGGAGGTGGGTTCGTCATCAGCGATTGCGTGGACATGTCAAATTCTCGATAGGTCAGGTTGCAAGACGATCTGAAACGCCTGTGACGATCCTTTCCAACGCCCATTCTGGCGGACTGATTCAGTTGAACCAATCGGTGCTACGCGCCGGCGTTGTTCAGATGCTGCAGTTCAGTTCGAAGTTGCTGGTAAATGTTCTCTCGACGCATGAGTTATTCATAAATCTTGCAATTCTGTCCCGAAACCGAATCTGAGCTCCGCACTCACCAGATGGAGCCTGCGTTTTGAAATCTGACTTGCACCTCGGTCGGTCCTCCCTGCCAGCGTTGGCGGTCATCAAACCAACAGCTTTTGTTTTCTTCGCTGACCCTCAGGTGACGCGACTGCTTCATGTTCGAGTAACCATTCCTTCTGATTCAGGCCACCGCCGTATCCCGTCAGGCCTCCGTTCGAGCCGACCACGCGATGGCATGGAACGATCAGCGCGATCGGATTTCGACGGGACGCATTGCCAACTGCTCGTGATCCATTGGGGTTCCTCAAGCGTGTCGCGAGTTCTCCATACGAAATCGTCTTGCCGGGACTCAGCCTCAACATCTGCTTCCACACACTCAATTCGAATTCGGTGCCGCGTGGATCGAGCGTGACATCACGGAGCCTGGCAAAATCAGCAGAGAAATAGGTATCGAGCCATGCTTTCGCCTGCGTGAGGAAAGGTGATGTGCCTGCAATCAGAGTTGCACCGGGAAACCAGCGCTGCAAGCGCGCATTTAGTAGTGCACTTCGTTCAGGCCGACAAAATTCGAGCGCACATAGGCCGCGCCCGGATGCAATCGCCTGCATTGGTCCAACCGGAGTTTCGAAGGAAGTCGTAATCAGTGTTTCTGTCATGGGTGTTAACCTCCTGTGACGTCATTCAAGGAATGCCAAAGATTGATGGCTGCGTAGGCGCGCCAGGGTTTCCACTGTTCAGATCGCATCAGTACCTGTCGTGGATTCGATTCACCGAGTGCTTTCTTGATCCCTAAATCGGTGTGCGGGAAAGCATCGGGCCAGGCAAGGACTCGCATCGCCACATATTGAGCCGTCCATTCGCCAATGCCGGGCACGGTCTTCATCGCCGCCATTGTCGCGGCCACGTCGAACGTGTGATCCAATCGAATCTGTCCGGTCGAGATCGCCTGAGCCAGCCCAATGATCGTTGCCGCCCGTCCCCGCGTCAGACCCACGGAACAGATTTGATCTACGGTTGCCTGCGCAATTCGGGCGGCATTCGGAAACGTGTGAGTCAATTGCAACCAGGGCGTGTCCAGCGTCTCGCCGAATCGGGCCGCGATCCGACCGGCGAGCGTTCGCGCCGCCTTCACTGACACCTGTTGTCCCAGGACCGCACGCACGGCTGTCTCGAATCCGTCAAACGCCCCCGGCACACGTAATCCACAGATAACCGGTAACGACGATCCGAGCACTTCCGTGATCGGAATGGGATCGCACGACAGATCAAACTGTCGTTTCAGACGCGTCAGTACGACAGGAATCGATCGCGCCAGCGAGGGCGCAACTTTGATTCTGAGCGACGATCGGCGTTCGTTATTCGCGACTTCGATCCAGCCTGTACGAACATCGTCTTTCGTTCTGATTGAGACCGTGCGCAGGTATCGATTCTCTGCGACGTGTTCCACACCAGGAATCGTTCGCGCGGAGAGAAACGCGGTCATCGCAGGCCAATCGTATGGCGGTCGATAACCCAATTCGAAGTGAAACGAATCTTCGTCCCGTTTTATTCGCCCCGATTTCCGCAGGTCAGTCGGTTTCAGACGGTATCGCTGCTGAAACAGGGCGTTGAAACGTCGCAAACTGGCAAAGCCACTACTGATCGCAACTTCAACGATCGGCAATGTGGTGTCGGCCAACAGGCGTTTGGCGATCAACAGCCGCTGCGTCTGAGCGTAGTCAATAACCGAAATGCCGTATTCCTGCTTGAAGATCCGGCGCAGGTGCCGATCAGTCATGTTCAATCGATCGGCCAGATCGGGAATGTCATGCTCAACCAGATATCCCTCGTCAATCATCACGGCGGCTCGACGCGCCTGACGCTCCGAGACATCGAGAACGGAATTCCCCGGCGCCAATTCGGGACGGCACCGCAGACAGGGCCGAAACCCTTGCGATTCCGCCACGGCCGCTGCGGGAAAGAACCGGCAATTCTCCAGCTTTGGAGTTTTGACAGTACAAATCGGGCGGCAATAGATGCGCGTCGATGTGACGCCCACATAGAACCGGCCATCGAACCGCCGATCGTGTGTCTGCAGTGCGCGGTAGCAACTTTGTCTGTCGAGCAGATCCATCGATTTCTCACTTGCCCTTTTCAACATCTTCTCTCGTTTGGTGTCCCACCAGCGATCGGCGATCGTCGTGTCAGCCAGCCAGATCGTTCGGGTGCGGCAGCAAATTACCAGACGCTCCACCAGACTGCTCGCCGTTTTCGGACATCGAATTCTACCAGCCTGAAAAGAATTCAGAGCGGACGTAGACAACGCGTGTGACCTCGTTCGATCATCTCGTCCTGACCGTCTGGAGCATCGACGAGGCCTGCGTATTCTGCCGAGATGTGCTGGGAATGCAGGTCGTGACGTTCGGCGACAACTAAAAGGCGGTGAAATTGGAGAGTCAAAAGATCAACCTGCCCAAGGCCGAGAAGATCGACCCGAATGGCGCGCGACCGACACCTGACTCAGCTGACCACTGTTTTCTGGTCGAAATACCGCCGAGCGAAGTGACGGACCATCTACGGTCGCGCATCCCAAGTCTGTTGGACCCGGCGGCACGAACTGGCGCACAAGGACCAGTCCAGTATTCGCGATCCAAATGGTCCAACGCCTTGTATAGAAAACTCGTTAGTAACGTGCCGCAAAATGGGCTATTCAATCTCTCAAATCGCCGGTTGGAAATCAGAGTTGGTTTTACCCGATTGTGGCCATTCGCGACTCCTGGCGGAGGCATGAATAGCGATGAAGTCGTTCAATGTAGTGAAAGCCTGTGAGCTTGCGATGACCGGGCAAAGCGAAACTGCGTCCGGATAACAGCGGTGCCGAATCGGATGGCTTTTTGTCGATCTTCTTCCCCGAACCAGTTTGTCGCTGCTTGTGTCGTTGAAATGCTTCGACTGTCTGTTTGGATTTCACCAACACTTTGATACCGCGTGTCGAAAGGCACGATGTCCCGGCGAAAAGTCGTTGAGGTGTTTTTGAAAATGAAATGGCGACAAACAAATGCCTTACTCAAATTCAGGCCGTCTTCTTTCGGTGGTCGAATAGGCCGATCTGGTCACGTACTTGAATCAATTGAGCTGCGATACTGATCGCGATTTCGGCGGGTGTGTTGTTTCCGAATGGTAATCCAATTGGACAATGAAAACTGCCAATACGATCTTCATCGATTCCCATTTGCAGCAGATCCCGTCTTAAAGCACTTGCCTTTTGTTTGCTTCCAATCACACCAAGATACAAGGGCTGGCGAGTCCGAAGAATTTCTGCCAGCACCGGCAGATCGGTCATGTGACCTTTGCTCATCAAAACAAAAAACGTGTTTTCAGGAAGTTCTGGAAGAACCGATTTCGGGTCGGCGACACATCTCTTTCGAAGCTTTGGATTGTCTTCGAGCTTCGCGATCCAATCACTTCGCGAGTCGATACAGGTCACTTGACAGTTCAGTTTGAGCAGCATTCGTATCAACGCCTGAGCCACGTGACCGGCACCGAAGACAGAAATTGGCCATGCGACGCGCCGCTGTACGTCGAAAAACAGCGTGACTTCGCCTCCACACGTCATTCCAATCTGGGTCTGCAGATTCCAGGTTTCCATCGCAGTCGTCGGGCCGTCGATTTGATTCAACAGCTTTTGAGCGTACTCGATCGCAGCGTTTTCAACCTTTCCGCCACCAATCGTTCCGGCCACAATACCCTGATCGGTTATGATGGCTCGAGCACCAGCGATCTGGGGAGCACTTCCGCGGATTGCCAGCAAAGTGACAGTCGCAAACGATTGGTCACCCTGGAGTAATTCTGCTGTGACCCGTATGTGTTCGGCTATATCGTAACTCATCATCGATCTCGATGTTTCAAGGTTTCTGTGAATGAACAGGGATTCGGATTGTTATGCGATCATCCCTGCCGCTGGCAAAAGCGAACGCATGGGCCGCGCGAAGCTCTTGCTTTCATGGCCGACAGTCACAAATCAGCATGCGACCGTTCTCGATCGGGTTTTGCAAGCATGGACATCCTCCAAAGTCGTACGAACAATCGTCGTCACGCGTTCCGACGCTGACTCCCAAATTCAACAGATTTGTCACTCATATCCGGTTGACGTGATTGTCGCGGACGATCCATATGACATGAAGGAGTCGTGCCGGCTGGGGATACAGCACATTTCAAACAATTACTCACGGGATGCCATCGATCGCTTTTTTGTTTGTCCGGCTGACATTCCGGGAATCACATCCTTTGTTATTGATCGGCTGATGAGAGAAGCCGAGATTTACCAGCAATCGCAAACGGATCGGCACAGTCCGATCATCGTACCCACTTTCCGTTCGAAACGCGGTCACCCAGTTTTGTTTCCCTGGACCATCGTACCCGAAGTTCTGAATCTGGCCCGTGACGAAGGATTGAACTCTCTCGTCAATCGCGCGGAAGTCGTCGAAGTCGAGTTCTCACTTTCACCTGAAACCATGCAAGACATCGATACTCCCGACGACTATGCGCGCGCCATCCGCTCCCTTGGAAAACCTCAAAATTAAGCGGGTTAATTTGGCCAGAACGATCTGAAGTCTGGCCTACCCCATGTGAAATGAAAATGTCGGTCAGCATGTATGCCGCCGCCAGTCAGGGGCATGGTCGTACGTGAAGAAAACTTTTCACAACAAAATTCGCCAGAAATTCTTCGAACGGTCGGATTGCAACTGTCCGTATTTCTGTTTTTCCGATCTTCTGAACTTTAGAATCCAAGCTCGGTCGGGAATCGTCCCAAAACGAGAGGCACAGATTGGAGAATGCGCCGATGACAAAAATTAACGTCAATGGCAAGGACTATGAGCCAAAGAATGTTTCCGGCGACACTCCACTGCTGTGGGTTCTGCGCGATCATTTGGGGCTGACCGGAACCAAATATGGTTGCGGCATGTCGGAATGCGGGGCCTGCACGGTTCACTTGAACGGTGTCGCCGTTCAATCTTGTGTGACGCCTCTTTCGGAAGTTCGGGACGCTAAAGTCGTCACGATCGAAGGCTTGTCTGAAAACGGAGACCATCCGGTTCAGAAGGCATGGATCGAGCACAACGTACCTCAGTGTGGATACTGTCAGGTCGGCCAGATGATGATGGCGGCCTCGCTCTTGAGAAAGAACAAGAATCCCTCCGACAAAGAGATTGAAGAGCAGATGTGGAACATCTGTCGCTGCGGAACTTATCCTCGAATCCGAGCTGCCATCAAATCCGCCGCAAAGGAAATGCAGAAATGAGCAAATCCATTTCAGAACTCACTCTTCGCGAATTGATCGAACAAAATCGCCAGGAAACCGAAATCCGTTCGGCCTCGAATGAAAATCACACCGTCGTCACGCGACGTGGATTCCTGGCAACCGTTTCAGCCGGTTCGTTCCTGTTGATGGGCCGGTTTAGTGGGGCGAACGCCGCCGAATTTGCGGACCCGGCCAAGGTCAGTGCCGATGGATTCGCGCCCGACTTGTTCCTGTCGATTGCCCCGGATGGCAAAGTGACGATCCTGGCACATCGATCGGAAATGGGAACCGGTATTCGAACAAGTCTGCCGCGAGTTCTTGCGGACGAGCTTGAGGCAGACTGGTCTCAGGTTGTGATTCAGCAGGCCAAAGGTGACAAGCGACTGGGGGACCAAAACACCGACGGTTCCAATAGCATTCGCTTCTTCTTCGACACGATGCGGACTGCCGGAGCGATCGCTCGAACAATGCTGGAACGGGCAGCGGCTCAAAAGTGGAACGTCGATCCTGCGGAATGCTATGCAGAGCTACATCAAGTCAAACACAAGGGAACCAACAAAGTCGTGGGATTTGGCGAACTGGTGCCAATCGCTCGAATATTGGATGTCCCTGCGAAAGACTCTGTGAAATTCAAGCCAAAAACGAAATGGCGTTATATCGGAAAGGATGGGCCTGCCACGGACTTGAAAGAGATTGTCACTGGCCGTGCGGTCTATGGGATTGATGCCAGACTCGACAATCAATTGTTCGCAGTGATGGCACGTCCGAGTGTCGCTGGTGGGAAAGTGAAATCGCTTGACGATACAGCCGCCAAGGCCGTCGACGGCGTCATCGCGGTCGTACAACTTCCAGGCTATAAGGGAGCGCCCACATTCCAATCGCTTGGCGGAGTGGCAGTTTGTGCGACAAGCACCTATGCCGCGATCCTCGGACGCGAAGCTCTGAAAATCGAATGGGATGATGGGGACAATGCGTCATACGATACGGTCTCGTTTGCCAGGCAGCTGAAGGAATCCGTCAACAAACCGGGAACGTCACTGCGGTCTGCTGGTGATGCGGCCAAGGCGATTTCAGAAGCCAAAAAGGTCGTCAAGGCGGATTACTCTGTGCCGCATCTGTCTCATGCGCCGATGGAACCGACGTGTGCTGTGGCCGATGTTCGGACCGACGCCAGTGGCAAGGTCACTCAATGTTACCTGCGCGCGGCAACTCAAATCCGCAAGCAGTACAACAGGCAGTGGGGCCTGCCATGGGGATCCCCAACGAAAGTGTCGATGTTGATGTCACGTTGCTCGGTTCGGGATTTGGCAGGAAGAGCAAACCCGACTATTGCGTTGAGGCGGCCCTGCTTTCGCGACAATTGAAGCGTCCAGTGCATATGACATGGACACGAGAAGACGATGTGCAACACGACTATTATCACGCGATCTCGGCAATCCATTGTGAAGCTGCCACCGGAGATCAAGGTCGTCCTGTTGCCTGGCTACAACGTGTTGCCTATCCGACGATCGGCTCAACGTTCGTCGCTGGAGCCGACCTTCCCGCAACCTGGGAAGCAGAGATGGGACATACCGACATGCCGTTCGAAGTCCCTCACCTGCAATTAGAAGTTTGCAAGGCGAAGGCGCAGACACGAATCGGCTGGTTACGTGCGGTCTGTCACATTCAACAGATCTTTGCCACGGGGTCATTCATCGACGAATTGGCCTACGCGGCAAGTCGTGATCCTCTCGAGTACTTGCTCGAAGCACTTGGAACGGATCGTCAGCTTAATATGGCGGCTGCAAAACTGGGAAATCGTGGAGCGAGTACCAAGGATTATCCCTGTGATATTGGCCGCCTGAAAGAGGTTGTACGTCGCGTTGCCAAGAACGCCGATTGGGCAAGGCGTAAGACATTGCCCAAGGGTCGGGGAATTGGGATCGCCTGCGGCCGATCGTTCCTCGGTTACACCGGACACGTTGTGGAAGTGACCGTCAGTCGCGATGGAAAACTGTCAATCGACAAAATGTGGTGTTCAATCGATTCAGGAATGATCGTCAGTCCCGACCGAGTCCTGGCCCAGGTTCAGGGAGCCGCGATCATGGCATGTTCGCATGCCGTATTTGGCGAAATCACATTCAAACAAGGCCGCTCAGAACAATCCAATTTCGACTCGTACCACGTCTCCAGGATGAAAGAGGCACCCAAAGAGATCTTTGTTGACATCGTCCAAAGCGACGCAGCACCCGCAGGCGTTGGCGAAACCGGAGTTGCATCGACGGCCCCCGCCCTGTGCAACGCAATCTTTGCCGCAACAGGAAAACGAATCCGCGACCTACCGATCAAAAACCACGACCTGTCATGGTCATAAAGGTTGGCTGGCCGATTGGAAAACAATTGCACCCAGCTCCGCGACAATTCGTGTATTCACAACCGCAGGTTGATGGCCAGAGTGCAAAAGATAGATATCTCGACAACTATCCCGATTTTGGCCGCATTATTGTACTAACTCGTTTTGATTTGAAGAGAAAGACTTTTAATGCCAGGCATGTGAATGTCGATGTTGGCCCATCGTATTTAATCTATACCGACGACATGGGTACTTTGATTGACTTAGGCAAAGCTGAGGCGGAAAAAAGCATTGAGCGTGATGGCTTCTCGACTCAAGAGATACGACGAGTTGCTTTCGGCCGTAGCCAGTTTAATTTATCTACCGCTGGCATTTGTGGAAATGTTTGATCGGGTTGGAGAGCGAACTTTTGGTACGGAGCTTTCCTACCGAAAGAAAGAGCCGGTGGTTGCATCAACACTATCGAAAATGGGAGAACGCGAATGTGTTCTCAATCGCACGGTAAAATGCCTTTCTTGTGTGAGGGACTCGGCAGCAGCGCGGTTTCAAGTCACGCCGCCGAGAGTTGAGTTCGAGTTAAAAGGATTCTGGAAAATGCTGCCATCTGGAACCATCGGGGAGGATCAGAACGGCAATCAGATTGTGGGACGAACCTGGGTTACCAGAACAGACGCTTGGTCATCGAGCAAACCGAGTGAGTTTCTGATACAGGGAAACGAAAGTGTTCGAATTGGGCCAGATCCGGGAGTTATTTATTTAATGAGGTCTCCTTCGAACGATGTCGATATCTACAAAATAGGGTTGACGCAGAGGACGCCGGAAGAACGTAGTCGTGAGTTGAGTGGGACGGGTACGGCATTGCCATTTGAAGTGCTTGCCAATTGGACTGTTGGGAACTGTGCGAAGGTGGAAGCCGAGGTGCACCGGCGGCTTTCTGCATTTCGACTGAACCCGAGGAGAGAATTCTTTCGTGCTGATCTGGGCGTGATAATTGAGACAATACAAGAAGTCGTGCGAAGTCCGGGAATAGACGACGGCTAAACGTCTGAGCAATCCAGTTACCACGAAGGTCCCTTGTTGACGGAAGCTCACCTCAGTGCAAAGCGGCCGCCGAACGAAAATCAAAACTGCGTGAAGATGCACCATCAGATTAGGTGGCTCGCACTTCAAGCAATTCATCCCAGTTGGTCGTGTAGCGGGGCGACTTGCGATCAAAGCGGGGCGACCAGCCAGTCTTTACTCCTTCGGCGGCGTACTGAATGGTCCGCCTGCCGAAGTCGCGATTGATCTTGTCCATGACAGCTGAGACGCGATTATCGCGTACCGTGTCGGGCTGGTAAAACAGATTTCCCTGCCGGGCGGCATCGGAAACGATTTCCGTGACTAGCCCTCCTGCTTTCTTGTAGCGATACCCGTCGCGATAGACCCGCTCAGCCATCTCCTTCGTCCAGCGGATCAGCTCGTTGCCGGCAGCAGATGGGACGGGCAGGCGAAACGAGCAGTGACGCGTACA
>Ga0207694_10001388_pt1 | contig 20808 bp, 15 predicted proteins | sample KBSC34metaG_FD_184353 | JGI IMG/M metagenome (GOLD analysis project Ga0207694, IMG submission 184353) | Corn rhizosphere microbial communities from Kellogg Biological Station, Michigan, USA - KBS C3-4 metaG (SPAdes) (version 2) | ecosystem: Host-associated > Plants > Roots > Rhizosphere > Soil... | reverse complement strand
GACGGCTGGAGCCAGGCCGGGAATGTGGGCTGGGGCTGGGACGATGTCCTGCCCTGGTTCATCAAGGCTGAGGATCATGTCGCCGGGCCGAGCGCGGTCCATGGCTCGGGCGGCGAATTGCGCGTCGAGAAGCAGAGGCTGCGCTGGGATCTGCTCGAGGCGTTCCGTGCGGCGGCGAGCCAATATGGCGTGCCCGAGACACAGGATTTCAATGACGGCGACAATGAGGGCTCGGGCTTTTTCGAGGTGACGCAAAGGCGCGGCCGGCGCTGGAGCGCGGCCGATGCCTTCCTCCGCCCGGTGGCGAAGCGCGCCAATCTGCGGATCGAGACCGGCGCGATCGTCGATCATGTGGTGATCGAGCAGCGCCGCGCGACGGGGGTCGCCTTCCAGTCGGGCGGCCGGCGCTTCGTGGCAAAGGCGCGCGGCGAAGTCATATTGGCAAGCGGGGCGATCGGGTCGCCGGTCCTGCTCCAGCGTTCGGGTATCGGCGATGCGGAGAAGTTGCGCGCGGTCGGGGTCGATCCGGTCCACCACCTGCCCGGCGTCGGCGAGAATCTGCAGGATCATCTGCAGATCCGCTGCGCCTATCGGGTTGAGGATGTGCCGACGCTCAACATCCTCGCCGCCTCCTGGCCGGGCAAGGTGCGGATCGGCCTCGAATATCTGCTGAAGCGCGCCGGACCGATGGCGATGGCGCCGAGCCAGCTCGGCCTGTTCCTGCGCTCTAACCCGCGTTTCGCAACACCCAATCTCGAATATCATGTCCAGCCGTTGAGCCTCGCTGCGTTCGGCGGCGGGCTCGATCCTTTTCCGGCTTTCACCGCCAGCGTGTGCAATCTCAGGCCGCAGAGCCGGGGCAGCGTATGGATCGCCTCGCCCGATCAGGCCGAACCGCCCCGCATCCACCCCAATTATCTCTCCGTGCCCGAGGATCTGCAGACCGCGATCGAAGCCGTGAAGATCACCCGCGCCATCGTCGCCCAGCCGGCGCTTGCCCGCTATCGCCCCGCTGAATTCCGCCCCGGGCCCGAATGCGAGAGCGACGCGCAGCTCGCCGAAGCGATCGGCAACATCTCGACCAGCATCTTTCACCCCGTCGGCACCGCAGCGATGGGCGTCGATGATCGCGCCGTGGTCGATCCCCAGCTTCGCGTGCACGGCATCGCCGGCCTGCGCGTGGTCGACGCCTCGATCATGCCCCGCATCACCTCGGGCAACACCAATGCCCCGACCATGATGATCGCTGAGAAGGGTGCTGCGATGATCCTCGGCGCCCAATAATTTCCGTCATGCTGAACTCGTTTCAGCATCTAACGAGCAACACGGCGCCACGCCGTTTGTGGCACGTTGGATCCTGAAACAAGTTCAGGATGACGCCGGTTTGTCATGATCGCGCCTCGCGCCCGCCAGCCGGACCTGTACAATATCCTGTACAACTCGAAAATGTCAGCGCCCGCATGACATTCCCAACACGCCCAGCGCGATTCAACCGCTCCGGCCAACGCGCTACACGCCACCAATGGCTACAAGCTCGGCAAATCCAGCCCCTGTTCGCGGGCACAGTGGATCGCGATCGGATAGCCCGCATCGGCATGCCGCATCACGCCCGTCGCCGGATCGTTCCACAACACGCGTTCCAGCCGCCGCGCGGCTGCCTCGGTGCCGTCGGCGACGATCACCATGCCGGCATGCTGGGAATAGCCCATGCCGACGCCGCCGCCATGGTGGAGCGACACCCAGGTCGCGCCCGAGGCTGTGTTGAGCAAGGCATTGAGCAGCGGCCAGTCCGAAACGGCGTCCGATCCGTCGCGCATCGCCTCGGTCTCGCGATTGGGGCTGGCGACCGAGCCCGAATCGAGATGATCGCGGCCGATCACGATCGGCGCCTTCAGCTCGCCGCTCGCCACCATCGCGTTGAACGCCATGCCGAGCCGCTGGCGGTCGCCAAGTCCCACCCAGCAGATCCGCGCCGGCAGGCCCTGGAAGTGAATCCGCTCGCGCGCCATGTCGAGCCATCTGTGCAGCGGCGCATTGTCGGGCAGCAGTTCCTTCACCTTGGCGTCGGTCCGGTAGATGTCCTCGGGGTCGCCCGAGAGCGCGACCCAGCGGAACGGGCCGATTCCACGGCAGAAGAGCGGGCGGATATAGGCAGGAACGAAGCCGGGGAAATCGAAGGCGTTGGCCACGCCCTCGTCCTTGGCGACCTGGCGGATATTGTTGCCGTAATCGACCGTCGGCACGCCCGCCGCCTGGAAATCGAGCATCGCCTGGACATGGATCGCCATCGAAGCCTTGGCCGCGTCGATCACAAGCTGCGGGTTGCGCTCGCGGCCAAGCGCCCATTCCTCGAGCGACCAGCCCTTGGGCAGATAGCCGTTCAACGGATCGTGCGCGGACGTCTGGTCGGTCAGCAGATCGGGCCGGACGCCACGCGCATAGAGTTTGGGCAAAATCTCAGCCGCGTTGCCGAGCAGCCCGACCGAGACCGGCTTCCCCTCGACCTTGGCGGCCTCGATAATGGCGAGCGCCTCGTCGATCGTGTCGGCCGAGCGATCGAGATAGCCCGTGCGCAGCCGCATCTCGATCCGGCTAGGCTGGCATTCGATCGCGAGGCAGGAGGCGCCGGCCATCACCGCCGCTAGCGGCTGCGCGCCGCCCATGCCGCCAAGTCCGGCGGTCAGCAGCCAGCGGCCGGCAAGATCGCCGCCATAATGCTGGCGGCCCATCTCGACGAAGGTCTCATAGGTGCCCTGAACGATGCCCTGGGTGCCGATATAGATCCAGGAACCGGCGGTCATCTGGCCGTACATCGCAAGCCCCTTGCGATCGAGCTCGTTGAAATGCGCCCAGGTCGCCCAGTGCGGCACAAGGTTCGAATTGGCGAGCAGCACCCGCGGCGCGTCGGCATGCGTGCGGAAGATGCCGACCGGCTTGCCCGACTGGATCAGCAGCGTCTCGTCATCCTCAAGCCGGGTCAGCGCGGCGACGATCCGGTCATAGCTCTCCCAGTCGCGCGCGGCCCGGCCGATGCCGCCATAGACGACCAGCTCCTCGGGCCGCTCGGCGACATCGGGATGGAGATTGTTCATCAGCATCCGCAAGGGTGCCTCGGTGAGCCAGCTCTTCGCGGTCAGCGTGGTACCGGTGGCGGGACGGATGAGACGGCTATTGTCGAGACGGGTCATACCGGGTCCTTTGTCGCGAAGGCGAGGCAAGCCTGCAGGATGCGGATCAGCACCGGGCGGACCGGTGCGGCGTCGGGGTCAAACGGGGGGGGCCAATTGGCCGGCGATGGCGCGTCGGGCTCGGCCATATATCCGCGCATTGCGAGCTCCATCTGGATCGCGTGCACGCCGTCGGTCGGGCGGCCATAATGGCGCGTCGTCCAGCCGCCCTTGAAGCGGCCGTCGAGCACATGGCTCAAACCCGAGGCGGCGCACTCGGCCTCGACCTTCGCCGCGAGCGCGGGGTCGCAGCTCGCACCCGAAAAGGTGCCGATATTGAATTGCGGCAATTCGCCGTCGAACAGCCGGGGAATATGGCTGCGGATCGAATGCGCGTCGTACAGCACCACCCGGGCGTGCTCGCCGCGCAGCCGCGTCAGCTCGGCCGCGATCGCCTGATGATAGGGATCGAACCACAAGGCGCGCCGCCGGGCGATCTCCTCGCCATCGGGCGCGTACCCATCGCGATAGAGCGGTTCGCCGTCGAAGGTCGTGGTCGGGCACAACTCAGTCGTCGCCTGGCCCGGATAGAGCGACGCGCCCGAGGGATCGCGATTCACATCGATCGCGCTGCGCGAGATGGTGGTGCGGACCATGGTCGCGCCAAGATCGGCGGCAAAATCGTAAAGCCGGTCGATCCACCAATCCGCGTCGTGTCGCGCCAGCCAGGGCGAGACGAAGCCCGGTTCGATCCCGGCCGGAAAGTCAGTGCCGATGTGGGGGAAGCTGACGACGAGCGGGGCTGTACCGCGATGGACCTCGACGCTCATGCCCCTACCCCACCACGTCATGCCGGACTTGTTCCGGTGTTCGAGCTTTGGCTTTCCCCCGGAAAGCCAAGATTGTGTTCGGGGAACACAATCTCGCTCGAACACATCGTGCAACAAGCGATGACGGTGGACATGGAGGGATGGACCCCGGAACAAGTCCGGGGTGACGGCAGGGGGTTGGCGAGGCGTTCACGCCGCCACGCCCGGCAAGATCACCCCCACCGCCTCGATCAAGGCGCCCGAGCGGATGATCGCGTTGGCCGCTTCCATGTCGGGGTGCATGTGCCGGTCATGGTCGAGCGCCGGCACATCGCGCCGCAACCGCGCCCGCGCGCGCTCCAGCGCATCCGACGAGGTGAGCGGCGCGTGGAATTCGCACCCCTGCGCCGCGGCGAGCAGTTCGATGCCGAGCACCGCCCCGAGATTCTCCGCCATGTCGAGCAACCGCCGCGCGCCATGCGCCGCCATCGAGACATGATCTTCCTGGTTCGCCGAGGTCGGGATCGAATCCACGCTCGCCGGATAGGCGCGCTGCTTGTTCTCCGAGACCAGAGCCGCCGCCGTCACCTGTGGGATCATGAAACCCGAATTGAGCCCGGGCTGCGGCGTCAGGAACGCGGGCAGGCCGGAGAGCGCGGGATCGACCAGCATCGCGATCCGGCGTTCAGCGATCGAGCCGATCTCGCAGATGGCGAGCGCGATGATGTCGGCGGCGAAGGCAACCGGTTCGGCGTGGAAATTGCCGCCCGACAGGGCTTCGTCGGTGTCGGGGAAGATCAGCGGATTGTCCGAAACACCATTGGCCTCGTCCTCCAGCGTCGTCGCGACCTGGCGCATGATATCGAGCGCTGCGCCCATCACCTGGGGCTGGCAGCGCAGGCAATAAGGGTCCTGCACGCGCGGATCGCCGACCACATGCGAGGCCCGGATCGCCGATCCCGCCATCAGGCCGCGCAGCGCAGCCGCTGTCTCGATCTGCCCGGCATGGCGGCGCAGAGCATGGATGCGCGGATCGAACGGCGTGTCCGATCCCTTGGCCGCCTCGGTCGAGAGCGCGCCCGTCACCAGCGCCGACTGATGCAGCCGCTCCACCTCGAACAGCCCGGCCAGCGCATTCGCGGTCGAGAATTGCGTGCCGTTGAGCAGCGCCAGCCCCTCTTTGGGACCGAGGACGAGCGGCGCGAGGCCTGCGTTCGCGAGCGCATCCGCTGCGGGCAGGCGCTGGCCGCCCGTAAAAATCTCTCCGATGCCGATCATTGCCGCCGCCATATGCGCAAGCGGCGCGAGATCGCCCGACGCGCCGACCGATCCTTGCGCCGGGATCACCGGGGTCAGCCGCCGCGCCAGCATCGCCTCGAGCAGCACGACCGTCTCGGGCTGCACGCCCGATGCGCCCTGGGCAAGGCTGGCCAGCTTCAAGGCCAGCATCAGCCGCACCACCGGCACCGGCGACGGCGCACCTGTCCCGGCGGCATGGCTCAGCACGATGTTGCGCTGGAGCGTGGCGAGATCCGCGCCCGCGATCCGGACGCTGGCGAGCTTCCCGAAGCCGGTGTTGATCCCATAGACCGGCTCGTCGCGGGCAAGGATGCGCCCGATCGCAGCGGCACTGGCCGCGACGGCATCGGCGGAAGCCGGATCGAGCCGCACCTCGGCCCCGCGATAGATGGCGCGCCACTCGCCGAGCGGCACTGCCCCCGGTTTCAGGGTGATCGCGCTCATAGGCCACTCCAGACGCTGGCATGGAGCGGATTGAACCCCATGCGATACACGAGTTGAGACGGGTGCTCGACATCCCAGATGGCGAGGTCGCAGGCCTTGCCGGCCTCGAGCGTGCCGATCTCGTCCTGCAGACCGAGCGCTCGGGCGGCGCTGACGGTCACGCCGCGCAGGCATTCGGTGACGGTCAGCCTGAACAAAGTCGCACCCATGTTCATCACCAGCAACAGCGAGGTCAGCGGCGAGGTGCCGGGATTGCAATCGGTCGCCAGCGCGATCGGCACGCCCGCTGTGCGCAGGGCAGCGATCGGAGGCAGCCTGGTCTCGCGCACGAAGTAGAAGGCGCCGGGCAACAGGGTCGCGACGGTGCCGCTCCTCGCCATCGCCGCCACGCCGTCAGCATCAAGATATTCGAGATGGTCGGCGGACAACGCGCCATATCGCGCGGCCAGCGCAGTGCCATGCAGGTTCGAAAGCTGCTCGGCATGGAGCTTGATCGGCAGCCCATGCGCGGCGGCGGCAGCGAACACGCGTTCGGTCTGCGTGGCCGAGAAACCGATGCCTTCACAGAAAGCATCGACGGCATCGGCAAGCCCTGCCGCGGCCACCGCCGGGATCATCGCGTCGCAGACCAGGTCGATATAGCCATCGGCGTCGTCGGCCCATTCGGGCGGCAGCGCATGCGCGCCGAGGAAAGTGGTGCGGATGCGAACCCGCCGCACGTCGCCCAGCGCCCGAGCCGCGCGCAGCATCTTGAGTTCGTCGTCGAGGGTGAGCCCGTAACCCGATTTCACCTCTACAGTCGTCGCGCCCTCTGCGATCAGCGCATCCAGCCGGGGCAGAGCAGTCTCGACCAGCATCGCCTCGCTGGCGGCGCGCGTCGCCGTCATGGTCGAGCGGATGCCGCCGCCAGCGCGGGCGATCTCTTCATAGGTCGCGCCTTCGAGCCGCATCTCGAACTCCCGCGCGCGGTCGCCGGCATGGATGAGGTGGGTATGGCAATCGATCAGGCCCGGCGTGATCAGGCGGCGTTCGCAATCGATCGTCTCCGCTGCGACGAACGCGGGCGCGCCGTCTGCGGGGCCGGCGTAGATCATCCGGCCCGAGCGCGCCGCGATCACGCCGTCCTCGATCAGCCCAAGCCCGTCGCCGGCAAGCGTCGCCAGCCGGGCATTCAGCCAGAGCCGGTCGCAGCGCGGATCCTCCGGAGTCGTCATTTTCCCAGACTTGGCCAGGCGCGCGAATATGTCTAGACATATTCGCGAGGGCGCTGGAGAATGGCGATGCGGAGTTTGTGGTTCGAAACCGCGCTGATCGACGGCCAATGGGCCGACCGCGTCCGGCTCGAAATCTCGGACGGGCTGATCTCTACGATCCGGGCTGATATCGCGGCCGAGCCGGGCGACGAGCGCCATGCCATCGGGCTTCCCGGCCTGCCCAATCTCCACAGCCACGCCTTCCAGCGCGGCATGGCCGGGCTCGCCGAGGCACGTGGGCCTGCAGGCGACGATTTCTGGTCGTGGCGCGATCTCATGTATCGCTTCCTCGACCGGCTCGGCCCCGACGATGTCGAGGCGATCGCCGCCCAGGCCTATGCAGAGATGCTGGAAGGCGGTTTCACCCGCGTCGGCGAGTTCCACTATCTCCATCATGACGCGGCCGGCCGGCCCTACGCCGCCCCGGCCGAAATGGCCTCGCGCATTGCCGCTGCGGCGGAGACCAGCGGCATCGGGCTGACCATGCTGCCAGTCTTCTACGCCCATGGCGGTTTTGGCGGTACTGCACCGGGCGCGGCACAGCGCCGTTTCCTGAATGACGTGGATGGCTATGCGAAGCTCCTCGAAGAGTCGCGCGCAGCGGTTTCGACGCTGCCTGACGCAGTGGTCGGGGTGGCACCGCACAGCCTGCGCGCGGTTACGCCCGAGGAACTGAAGGCGATCCTGCTTCTGGTGGGGACCGGCCCGATCCATATCCACATCGCCGAGCAGCGCCGTGAAGTGGCCGATTGTCTCGCCTGGAGCGGCAAGCGCCCGGTCGAATGGCTGCTTGAGGCGATGCCGGTTGATCCCCGCTGGTGCCTCGTCCATGCGACCCACATGACTGATGCCGAACGGATCGCGCTGGCGCGGAGCGGCGCGACGGCTGGGCTTTGCCCGATAACAGAGGCCAATCTCGGCGACGGCATCTTCCCGGTGGCGGCCTATCTCGCCGAGGGTGGGAGTTTTGGAATCGGCACCGATTCGAACGTCCGGATCGACGCTGCCGAGGAGTTGCGCCTGCTCGAATATGGCCAAAGGCTTCAGAGCGAGGCGCGATGCGTGCTCGGCCGGCCGGAGCGGCCGTCGGTCGGGGCAAGTCTGCTCGTCGGCGCGGTGCAGGGCGGCGCGCGGGCGCTCGGCGTTGAGGCGGGAATCGCGCCCGGCCAACCCGCCGATATCGTCTCGCTCGATCCACACGACCCAAGCCTGATCGGGCGCAAGGGCGACAAGTTGCTCGACAGCTGGATCTTCGCATCGCGCAGCGGGATCGACTGCGTCTGGCGCCACGGGCTCAAGGTCGTGGAAGCCGGACGGCATATACGCGCGGACGAAATCCGGCAGCGTTTCACCGCCACCCTTGCCCGGCTGCTCGCCGCATGACGATCGAGGCGCGGATCCGGGGCGATGTCGAGGCGCGCATCCGCTCGGGCGAATGGCCGCCCGGCACGCGCATCCCGTTCGAGCATCAGCTTGTGGTCGACTATGGCTGCGCCCGCGCAACCGTGAACAAGGCGCTGAGCCGCCTCGCGCGCGAAGGCCTGATCGAACGGCGCCGGCGCGCCGGCTCGTTCGTCGCACAACCCCGCATCCACTCGGCGATCATCGGCGTTCCCGATATCGGCGCCCTGATCACCGCGCGGGGCGAGGCCTATCGCTGGCAGCTCGCCTCTCGAAATTCCTCTTTCGCACCGCAAGAGGTCGAAACCAGATCCCGTGGCCGATGGATGGCGCTTGAGGGCGTTCATCATTCGGGCGCGCTGCCGTTCGGGGTTGAGGCTCGGTGGATCAACCTTGTAACTGTGCCCAGGGCTGAGCGCGCCGATTTCGCGGTCGAGGCGCCCGGCACCTGGTTGCTCGGCCATGTCCCCTGGACTGAGGCTCGGCACCGGATCAGCGCCGCCGCCGCGTCGGCCATGGTCGCGCGCGTGCTCCGCATCAAAGAGGGTGATGCCTGTCTCCAGATCGAGCGATGGACGTGGCGAAGCGGCGCGCCGGTTACGTTCGTCAGGCAGATTTTCCCCGGCGACCGCTATGATCTGGTCGAGGATTTCACCCCGCGCTGACCCAGTTCAGGATTTGCGATCGGCCTTGATCGCGACCTTGACGGTGACGGCAGCGGGCAAGTCGGTGGTCGCAGTCCATTCGCCCTGGCCCACACCGAAGACGGTGCGGTCGATCGTGGTCGTCCCGGTCATGGTGGCGACGTCACCGGCGATGCTGAGCGTGAAAGCCAGCTTCAGGGGCCGCGACACGCCGCGCAGACTCAAAGTGCCTGACGCCTCATAGCGATTGCCGCCAAGGTGACTGAAGCGGGTCGCCCTGAAGGTGGCGGTCGGGTGCGCTGCGACCGAGAACCAGTCGGTCCCGGGCAGCGCGCTCTCGGTATCGTCGACGCCGGTCTTCGCTGACGCCATGTCGATCGTGACGTCGACCGAGGAGTTGTCGAGTGCTTCCGGGCCGAACCGGATCGCCGCCTTCCATTTCTCGAAGCGGCCATCGACGGGCCCCTGCGACCAGGCGGTGTGGAAGCCGAGCGAGGAGGCCGACTGGCGCACGATCCATGTGTCGGCAACCGCCTCGGTCGCGGTCGGCTCAGGCGTGGGCGTGGCCTCCGGTGTGGCCTGGGCAGTGGGTGTTGGGACGGGCATGGGCATTGAAGGAGCGGCGACGACAGGTGTCGGGGCCGGTGCACCCGCCAGCGCGATCGGCGCGAGGTGCACCCGGTTGCCGGCCACCACCAACAGCGCCAACACTGCAATCACCGCCACCGCTGCGATACCGAGCATCCGGCGCGGCGCGGGCAGCATCCGCGCAAGATCGCCGCCGCGTTCGAAGAACTGATGCTTGAGCGCGCCCGCGATATGCAGGGCAAGCAGCAGATAGGCGATATAGACCAGCGACTCATGGCCGAGACCCGATAGATCGTTGACGAACGCCTTTGCCGATGGCGCCAGCCCCGGGATTCCGGGCACATGCGGCCAGGGCACGGTGCCGTAGAGGAAGGTCGGGACCGCCGTCTTGCTCGAGGAGACGATCAGCCAGCCGGTCAGCGGCAGGCCGATCAGCAATATGTAGAAGCCGGCATGGACACTGGCGGCAAGGCGCCTTTCCCATGGGCGCATCGTCGAGGGAAAGGCAGGCGCTGGCTTGGTCAGCCGCCAGGCGAGGCGGATCAGGGTCAGCAGCAATATCGTGATGCCGACCGACTTGTGGAGCTGATAGACGGCAAAAGCCTCGGGGCCGGGCGGCGCGTCCATGCGCAAGCCAAGCCCGATCTGGAAGGCGAAACACGCGGCGATCAGCCAATGGAGCAGCATCGCAACGCGCGAATAGCGAGCGTTGGTGCCGAGCGGCGGTACGGCTTCATCTCGCAGCTCGTTCATCCTTCCGCACTCCGCTGATCGACCCGGCGCCTGATATCGCAGGCGGCGTTGATCGAACAGGGGGCGGTTACAGATCCAGCTCGAAACCGGCCGCGCGGTGGCGAACCTGGGTAAGCGATTCATCGACGAGCAACCGGCCGTCGCGCCACACCGGCCGCAGCGCGTTGCGGCGTCCGTCGAGCGGCTCGAAATGTTCGCCATCGACCGGCACTGTCGCCCAGTCGCCGCCATCCTCGATCAGACCGAGCAGCCCCCGCTTGGAGCGTTTCGCGCTGTCGGTCGCCGGGTCCTTGAACACATCGCGCCAGCTGCCGTCCACATCGACCGCGCTTGCCTTGTAGGCGAAACCGAGCGTGTCGCGGTCGAGCCGCTGGAGCAGCGCGCCGCCCATGCCGAAGGCAATGTTCGCGGCTGAAAAGCCATTGGCAATCGTCCGGTCGAGGATCGCGCCGATGCTCTGGGGATTGACCCCGTCGCCCTGGATTACGCGAACATTGCGCAGCACCTTGTAGCCCTTGCTATTGGTGTCGGTGCCGAAGCGCTCGGCGAGCAGCGCCATCGTCTTCGCGACCACGGTGACGGGATCGCCGCTGTCGGGCCGGACGACCAGAGTCGCGCCGCTATCGACCACCCGCTGGCGCAGCGCCTCGCCCCAGAGATGATCGACCGCGTTGTACAGGTCATAGCTGTCGGAGACGACAGCGAAGACGGATCCGGGCGTGCCGAACCGCGCTATCATATTGGCATAGGACTGTTCTTCGCCGTCGCGGCCCCAGCTGGTGATCGTGCTGTGCTCCGCCGCCGGGATGCTGAAGCCGGCCATCGGTTCGTTATACAGCCGCCGCCCAGCCATGATCGCCGAGAGCGTGTCGGTGCCCTTGAAGCTGACCAGATGCGCCAGCCCGCCAAGCGCTGCGCTCGCCTCGCTCGACACGCCGCGCGCGCCGAAATCATGGAGCTTGAACGGTAGCTCGCCCGCCGGATCGTCAGCGGTCAGTTCGAGCGCTGCGCGGATCCGCTGCCTTACGTGCCAGCTGATCGTCGCGACGGTGACCGGGTACCAGATTCGCAGCAACGCGGTTTCGACATAACTGGCCAGCCAGGGAAAATCGGGATCGGTGTTGACCACCGTCATAAGCACCTGGTGGGTCGGCACCACGCTGCCTTCAGGCACGGCGCGGATTTCGATCGGTAGCCGCCCCTCGTGCCGTTCGAGCAGCAGATCCCAGCCATGGCCGTTGAACGGCACGCCGTGGTCGCGCAGCACGTCCCGCGCTTCGTCGATATCGCGGCGAGTCACGGGGCGGCCGAATTCCTGTTTCAGGATTGCCTGCAGGCCGAAGAAAAGGGTGCGGTCATAGGCGCCGCCGCGGCTTTCGGCATAAGCGAACACCCGCCGTGTGGCGGGGGGATATTGGAGGAAATGGCTGGTCTTGTAGCTGTCGGTGTTGAGAACTGGATTGATCATCGGGAACCTTCAGTCAGCTGCATCACCAGGAAATTGCCACACCGGCGCGAACGTTCATCGGGCGAAGCGGGGTGGTCTGGTCGCGTGTTCCGAGGATAAGCGGGTTGCCGAGCGCGAAGCGATTGTCCGACTGGTTGGTCAGATTGTCGATCGTCAGCGAGGCATCGATATTGCGCCATTTCCAGCTGCCATTGGCACCGATCACCGCATAGCGACCCTGGCTGATGTCCAGGAAATCGCCCGGGCCGAGCACGGAGCGTCCGACATAGCGTACTGACCCGCCGACGCTGAAGCTGTTCTCGCCGCGCCCAGCCCATTCATAGGACAGGCCGATATTGCCGGCAAAGGGCGGGGTTTCCGGCAGGCGCCGGTTGGCCAGGACCGATAATTGGGCGAGCGGGCCGTCAAGCCGGTTGTACGTATAAAGGAAGGCGAAACTGGCATGCAGTCCGCGGATCGGCACCCAATCCCCGGTTCCTTCCAGCGCAACGATATCGGCATTGCCGATATTGGCCGTGTAGGGCTGGCCACGCCGATTGAAGAGATCGGCCTGGATATCGCTCCAATGCGCAAAGGAGAGGCCGGTGGTCATGGCGAGGCCGGTCGGCCCACCCCGTTCCAGCCGCAGCCCGATCTCGCCGACCCTGATCGAGTCCGACTGGAAATCGGCGACTCGCCCGATGCCCCGCGCGACCGCGATGCCGCCGGTGCGATAGCCCGACTGGAAGCGCGCGAAAGCGGCGAGCCGCGGCGCGATCAGCCAGGATATGGCTGCGGTGGGGTCGAAGCGCCTGGTCGATTTTCCGCGCACGAAATCCTCCGCGCGGGGCTGTGTGGAAGGCTCGCCGTCAGTGCGCGCGGTGGTCACGCGACCGCCGATCGTGATCGAGAAGGCCGGCGAAAGGGGGAAGGTCGCTTCCGTGAAGGCCGATATGCTCTTGGTGACGTTGGTCACGCCGATGATGTCGGTCGGGTCGCCGGGTGGTCCAAGTGTCCGGCTCTGCGCATCCCGATCATAAAGCAGCGCAATCCCAGCGACCCAGGAAATGCCGTCCTGGACTGATCGCGACAGGCGGGTTTCGTGCGTCAGCAACAGGTTCGCATCGTCATTTGCATAGACGGTAGGGCCATAGAAACCCGGCGCGCGCGATGCGTCGTACACATCGCTCGAATGGGTACTGACGATGCCGGTCGCTGAAACCAGTTCGAGCCCATTGTCCCATTTTTTGCGGACCACGGCACGGCCAAGCACGACTTCATTGTGGAAAGGCTCGGCAAGGACCGAGCCCCGGCTGAGCGGCCCATAGCGGACTTCGGCATATTGCGCATCCGCCGCGTCGATCCGCTGGATCAGTCCGCCCGTATCGACGCTCCAGCCATTGCCGGGATCGATCCCGAGCGCGATTCGTCCGCCCACCGTGTCGGTGCTGTTGATATTCGACAGCTGACGCAGGTGATCATCGATATAGCCGCCATCGCGGACCCGGTAGCCGACCATCCGCACGCCGATCTTGTCTTCAAGCAGCGGCAGGTTGAGCATCCCGCTCAGATCGCCGCCGATCGCGCCGTCATTGGTCGCGGTGATGCCGGCAGCGACCGAGCCTTCGGATTTCGTCAGATTGACCGGGTTGGGCGTAAGCCGGATGATGCCGCCGATCGCACCTGCGCCGTACAGCGTGCCCTGCGGCCCTTCCATCACCTCGACCCGGCCGATATCGTACAGGTTGAGGCTCGGCTCGGGCCCCGAATAGCCGAGCTGGACGTCGCCGAAATAGATGCTCGCGGTCGATTGGGTCGAGCCGTTGAAGCTGCTGTCGGCGATGCCGCGGATGAAGATCTTGTTCCGGCCCGCCCCGAACTCCGTATTCTGGAGTATGGGAGTCTCGCGCGCGACATCGTCCATGTCGGGCGGCCTGTCCGCCGGCGAGCGTACTGTCGCCTGGCCGGCGACGACGAGACTGCCCGGGAAACGCAGCAATGCGACTGCCTGTTTGCTGGCAGTGACGATGATGTCGGGCCGGGCCGCATCGACTGGCGCCGGGATGGGGCGATGATGGGCGATAGCCGTCTGTTGCTGCAGGGATCCGCGGACGATTCGGTAGCTGTTCGCATCGACCGTAATGAAGCGATAGCCGGTGCCCGCAAGCAGCCGATCGAGCGCCTTGCGCACCGGCATGCGGCCGGTGATTCCCTTGACGTGAATTTGTCTCAGGCCCGGCTCGGTGCTGATGATATCGGCGCCGCTCTGGCGCGCCAGGGCGGTCAGCGCAGCGTCGAGCGTGGTCGGGGCAATCGAGATCGGGGAGTCGGCGGCTTGGGCGGTAGCGGGCAAGCACGACAACAGCAGCGCAGCAACGATGCTAGCGCGTATCGCCTCCGAGCGGCGAGAGAGTCCATCGCTCGCCATCGCGTCGCCACCCTGCCCCGACCAGCGCAGCGAGATGCGGGACATCCCGCTCCGCTACGCCGGTCAGGCGGACCATGCCGGTAAAGGGCCTTACCGACAAGCCCGGGTCCAGTATCAGATTGGTACCGTAGAGCCGGCGGATCGTGTCGGCGACATGCGCCAGCGGCTCGCCGGCAAAGGCGAGCCGTCCGCTCCGCCAGCCGCCGACCGTGTCGACAGCGACATGCGCCAGGGTGACCCGACCAAGATCCTCGCGCGCCGACAAGGCGAGCCCAGGCGTCAGCTTCACGGCTTCGCGATCGGGCTGGAACAGCACCGCGCCTTCAGCCACCTGAACGTCGAGCCGCTTGCCCTCACGGGCGACATTGAACACTGTCCCGACATCGCGCACCGTCAGGTCGCCGGAACGCAGCGTAAAGGGATCGCGACTGTCGTGGCGGACATGGAAGGTCGCTTCGCCGGCCTCGAGCCTGGCGAGGCGCGGATTGCGCCGGTCGAGCTGAAGCCGGCTGCCGCCGCTCACTTCGATCCGCGTGCCGTCGGCGAGCACCACATCCTGGCGCTGGCCCGGCTTGGTGTTCAACCAATAAGCGTCGCTCGCCGGGGCAAGGGCAAGGGGCACCAGCAAGGCGACGAGCCCGGCCGCAACAGCGGTGCCGCCGACCGACCACATCCAGCGACGGCGCGCGGGCGGCGCCTCGAACACATCGTTCGCAGCCACGGGCACCGTCTTCGGGACGATGGCAGGCTGCGTCGCGAGCAATGTCTGATCCAGGCTGACGCGATCAAAGGCAAGTGCATGCGCAGCGTCGACTTCAAGCCAGGCAACGAAATCATGCCAGTCAAGCGCACTCATCTCGTCCTGGCGAATATGCCAGGCGATTGCCTGATTGACGATGTCGTCCCCGATACCGGTCACGATGCTAATCCTCTTCACCAGCTAGACGGTGCCGTCCGGCAAAACCCTCACTCGTTATTGCCCCCGCATCATAAATTTGACGATAAGCCCGCTGGAGAAGCTTTTCGACGCCGCTGACACTGATACCGAGCTGTTCCGAAATGCGTTTTTGCGGGACTTCGTCGATCCGGAACATCCGGAATGCGGACGCCATTCGCTCGGGCATCGCCGCGAGCGCGGCTTCGATTTGGGCAAGCCTTTCCCGCGCGATCAGAGTCCGTTCGATATCGGGAAGTTCATCCGCCTCGGGCTGGGTATCGAGCCATGCCGTATCCCGTGCGCCGCCCCGCGCCGTCGAGATTCGCCGGTCTGCGGCAAGATTGGCCGCCATGCGGTAAAGATAGGCGGCAGGCTGCGCGACCGGCTTGGCGACGAGCTGGTCGAGCTTGATCCACATATCCTGGAGCGCATCCTCGGCCTCCTCCCGGCTGCCGAGCCGCGCAACCAGAAGCCGCATCAGCATTGGCCGTTCCTCGAGGAACACGGCTTTCAGCCCGCTTTCGGTCATTGCACGGCGCGACTCGTCAAGGACGCGGAGAATCCGGAACAGTCGGTATTTCCATCGCGTCGCGGCGACTCAGGAGAGGAATTCCAGGCCATGTTCCGCAGCAATGTCGCGCATCTTCATGCTACGCAATGCCACAGCTTCGCGCCTGCGCCCCGCGGCGATCGTATCGCCCGCCAGGTCTCCCGCGCCGGGATGGCACATCACGAGATGGACCGGCCCGGGATTGGCGAGAAAGCGCGGAAATAGCGGCGCATAATCGCTCGCGAAATCATAATGGCCGCCAAAGCTGTCATTGCAGGCGAGGCCGTGCTGCGCGGCCGCCCGTTTCAGGCCGCGCGAATGCAGGGCGTTGGCCAATGCCTTGCCGCGAAACGGCCGTGACAGCATCGCCGAAAATCCATCCCTGCAGTTGCGCAGCCACGCATCGGGCGCGCGCCTGGCGGTTTCGGCCAGCACGATTTCCCGGATGCCGGGCAGCACATGCGCGTGCTGATGGCCGTCGACAAAGGCCGGAGGGCGTCCATATTCAGCAATGAAATGGTCGAACTGGGCGCTGATCTCGGCTTTGATCTCTTCGAGCGGCAGCCGCTTCGCGATCGCGCTGCGTGCCAGCTGGTTGATCGGCGGGAGATGGCCCTCGGGGGCAAGCCCGGGCATCGCCGTCAGCGGCGGCTCGCCGGTAAGCACGAGGTGCAGCCCGATCTCGATCGAATCGGGAAGCGAGCGCAGCAGCGCGCTGTCCCTCGGCCAGCCGGCGCAGACCGCCATGCAGCTGATTGCGTTGATCCTGCCTTCGGCTGCGAGTTCGGCGATGACCCTGCTGATTTCCGGCGAAAGCCCGAAATCATCCGCACACAGAATAAGGCGTGGCATCGCTCTGGATTCCGCTGTTCTGGCCTTCAAGATGGCCGGCTGGACCTGCATTCTGGAACTGCCTCTCGCGCATGCGCTCGCTGGTCAGGCGGCGCGCCTTGAGCCGCGGCCCAAGAAATTCGTAGAAGAACCGGTCGCGCCACTGCGCCGGCGCGACATGGTAGAGCAGCCGCTCGGCGAGCGTCCAGCGGATCGAATCGCGGTCGCGGTCGCGGTGCGACGGCATGCACCAGAAGCCGGGGCCATATTCGAGCGATCCGGTGTCCACCACGCGGTGCATGATCTCATGGTCTTCGAGAACATAGTTCCAGCGCGACGCATCGAACCCGCCGCTGCGGCGCAGGCTGGCGGTGCGGAACACCTGGCCGGCACCACCGGTATGGCATTGGCGCGGCAGAAGCGCGGCGACGATCATGATATGCCACGCCTTGGCGACCTGTTGCCGGCGCGGCGCGCCCTCGCGCAGGAAATAGGCGCCGGCAGCGGCGCTGTCGTCAGCCTCGAGCAGCTTGCCGGCCTGAGAAAGATAATCGTCCGGGTACCAGGTGTCGGCATCGCAGGTCGCGACAAAGGGCGTGCGGACCAGGTTGAGGCCGGCAGCCAGGGCATTGACTTTGCCGGGACGCGGCTCGCGGATAAGCGTGAAATGAAGGCCGAGACGCCGGCACTCGGCCATCGCGAACTCGCCGCTGCCGTCAGTCGAGGCATTGTCGATGAGAATCAGCTTCAGCGGCTGATCCTGAACGGCCAGGCTCGCAAGCGTCCCGGCCAGAAACAGCCGCTCGTTGAAGAAAGGCAGCAGGATCGTCCAGGCGCATTCGGGGCGGCGATCGGACTCGGTCTCCGCCGGGTGCCAGGGCGAATGCCAGGCATGGAGGGCACCAGTATCAAGCAGCATGAGATGGTCCGGAACTGATCAAGGTCGAAGAGAGGAAACGGCGAAGACGTGGAGAGGGAGTGCAACCGGTTTTCAGGAATGACGCTCGGCCCCCCAGCCTTACGAGCATATCAAACCGCCCGTGCGCGCCGCGATGCGATCCGCGCTCGGACGTCGGTTCGATATCCTGACTTGCCGCGGCAAAACCCCGCGACACACCGGTAAACGCCATAGGCGATCACTCCCCCTCCGCTCCCAAGACGGTGCCGGCGCGCGAAAGCCGCACCGAAAAAGCGGTGAATCGAAAGATTTTGTTAGGGGGTAGGTGGCGTCAGCGCCGGACAGGCAGATCGCGGCGCAGATAGACGATGGTGCGATAATCGCTTCGGGGTGCACTGAACACAGGTCGATAGTCCGTTGAAAGGGCAGCGCTGACGATCGCCAGGCTCTGGACATTCCAGGCCGCGAGCGGGCGGCTCCCGGTCACGATCACGGGCGGGCGTTTCGCGATGATGCGGCGCACTTCGGCCGCTGAGTCGATCCCGGCCGCACCCTGCTCGGGCGCATAAGCGAGGGTCGAGGGAAAGGCATAAGCGGTCGGCAGGCAGGCATGGGCGAGATGATAGGTGATCGAATCGCCGATAAAGACATAGGGACATTCGCCGGCGCTGTTCGCCTCGACGACATGCGCGACCGCATAGGCACCGTCGCTGTCGCTCGGCCGGATCAGCGCCTCGATCGTGAACAGCAAGGCGCCAGCGCCAAGCGTCGCGATCATTGCCCTTGGCACGCGCCCAAAAGTGGGCGCTGCCGCGATCGCCAGCGGCGCAACGAGCGGCAACGCATAATGGTCGAAATAGGTGCCGAGCACTGCGAACCCGGCAAAGGCCGCGATCAGCCAGGCAAAGACGAGGCTGGTCATTTCGCTCAGCGACCGTCCCCGCCCCTGCTCCCTCCACGTCAACACAGCGCAGATCACAAAGGGGAGCAGCTGTGCCGTGATGCCAAGCAGCCGGCGGGCGATCAGGTCGGGAGGATAGGCGTAGCTGGATCGCAGCAGGAAGGACGCGAAATTGGCGAACCAGAAGGCCTGGAAATCCGCCGGGCCGCGCAATGCGTAGAACGCCATCGGAACGATCGTCGGCGCAAGGCCGAGCATCATCCACACTAAGGCGGCACCCGCGACCAGCGGCCAGCGCCCGCCCGCCCGGCGCAGATACCAGAGATGGGCAAGGCCGAAGAACGCGCCTTCGATCGCCGGGGTATATTTGGTCTGGATCGCCAGCCCGGCAAGCAGGCACACGGCCGCGCCATTGGCGACAATCGCCGATGTTGCCCGTCGCGCGGTAAGCTCGGGCAGGCGCAGGGTCAGCACTGCGGCCGCGGTCATGAACAGGTTGAAGAACACAGGCGACTGGCCGGCCCGCCCGCTCAGCAGGGGCAGCCAGATCAGATAGGCGGCGCCCGCCGCAAAGGCGGCGATCGGCGTCGCGCCGATCCGGGTCGCAGCGCGCCGCACCAGCCAGGCGGTCGCGGTCGCAAACAGAAGGGCTATGATCTGATAGGCGACGATTCCGTCCCCGGGCAGCAACCGGATCGCGGCGAAGATCGCGAACAGGCCGATCGGCTTGCGGTCCCAGATATCCACATAGGGCAGGGCGCCGTGCAGCATCCGGTCGCCGACCAGCAGATAATATTGCTCGTCGACATGAATGACCGGGTTGCCGAAATCCCAGGCCCTGAGCGCAAGCACGACGAGCAGCAGCGCGGCCGCGACGGCGGCAGGGGATCTGGGGGCGAACCTGTCCATTCTGCGCGTGTAGCCGCCGATCAGGCGGTAAGTCGATCAACCTGTGCCTCGAGGAGCGCGCGCGCCTTTCGCGCCGAAAGCTTCTGCTCGACGCGCAGCCTTTGCCAGGCTTCGAAGCTCAGCAGCAGGTCGAGCGTCTCGAACCGGAGTTCATCTCCGCCAATCTCGTCGGGCAGCAGCGATTTCAGCCGCGCCCGCATCATGGCGAGGGTGCGGGCATGCTCGGCCTGGATCGACGCGGATTCGTGGCGATGCGCATCGGCCGCCCGCTTGAACGGCATCAATTTCTCATAGGTCGAGACTCGCCGTTCGAGCGTCTCGGCCAGTTGCCCGCGCCAGTCGGATGCGGTGAACGGCACGAGCCACATCTGATATTGCCGCGAGAGCCGCGCCGTCATCTCGGCGTAGAGGCTTTCCATGTCCTTGAAATGCCGGAAGACGCTGCGCAGCCCGACCTCGGCGCGCAGCGCGACCTGCTCGGCGCTCGGCGTGATCTGGCCTTCGGCGACGATCGCAATCATCGCTTCGACAATCTTGTCGCGGCTGGTTTCGGATCGCCGCCTGCGTCCGTCGGTGGAACGCCGATTCTCGTTCAAATTCCTAATTCCACCAATAGATATAGGGTTCGTTCGGACGCGGTTTCGAGCCGAGTGGCCGGTCTATCGCGATCGGCGACTGGATCAAGCTCGGCCAGGACGGTTTGACGCTCTGCGCGTCATGCTGGGCGAGCAAGGCGGTCAGCCGCGCGACGATGGCAGGCTGCTGCGCCGCGACATCATGCTGCTCGGTCGGGTCGATCTTCATGTCGTAGAGCAAGGACTGATGCTGGAGCCCGAGCACCTGCAGTTTCCAGTCGCCGTCGCGCACCACCTTGTATCCGCCGCTCCGCCAGAACAGGACCTGGTGTGGAAGGCCGGTCCCCTTGCCCGCGATAAAGGGCATCAGGTCGACGCCATCGATCGCGCGGTCGGTCGGCATCGGCACGCCGGCCGCCTTGCCCGCAGTCGCGAAGATATCGAAATGGCTCACCGGCCCGGTCACCCTGGTCTCGGGCTTGATCTGCGCCGGCCAGCGCATGAAGAACGGCACCTTCATCCCGCCTTCGAAAAAGGTCGCTTTCCAGCCGCGATAGGGCCGGTTGATATCGGGCAGGCCGATATAATGCGCGCCGCCATTGTCGCTGGTGAAGATCACCAATGTGTTGTCGTCGAGCCCCTGCGCCTTGAGCTCGGCCATCACCCTGCCGACGCCGCGGTCGAGCGCCCGGATCATCGCCGCATAGACGCGGGTGCGGTGGTCGGCGATCTGCGGCAGCGCGTCATAATCCGCTTTCAACGCCTGGAGCGGGGTGTGCGGCGCATTATAGGCGAGGTAGAGGAAGAAGGGCCGGTTGCGATTGGCCTTGATCGTGTCGATCGCCTGATCGGTCAGGTAATCGGTCATATAGCGGGCTGGCCGGAAATTCGCGCCGCCATTATACTGGACGCTGAACGGCAGGTTCGCCCAGATATATTCGTCGATCGGGTCGAAATACTGTTTCGAATTTTCG
>Ga0207694_10001386_pt1 | contig 20815 bp, 44 predicted proteins | sample KBSC34metaG_FD_184353 | JGI IMG/M metagenome (GOLD analysis project Ga0207694, IMG submission 184353) | Corn rhizosphere microbial communities from Kellogg Biological Station, Michigan, USA - KBS C3-4 metaG (SPAdes) (version 2) | ecosystem: Host-associated > Plants > Roots > Rhizosphere > Soil... | reverse complement strand
GCAGCGAAAAATAGCTCCACCCATCCCAATAGAGCCAGCGCTCCAGCGATCGTGCAAAGCGACGCGTAATAGAAGAAATGTTCGTGACTCATTTCATTTCCTTTTGCGTGATAGGTGGATAGCAGCAGCTATAAGGGTGAAAGCTAGTATCCATATACCGAGTTCAACGAGGGTGGGCCCGATCATGCAAGCGCCTTGCGAAGCCATCCGATCAGCGCAACAATAGCAACGCCATCGATGAAGATCCGCGCCAAAAGAAATACTGTCACCATAGCCATCATAGCGTCATACCCCTTCACCGATCGGAAGGGAACGGATAGCAGCGGCGATGGATATTGCTCCGTCCCTTTTTCCGGCCAGATACCAGTGAGCGTCGCCATCGGGTATGCGTGTCCGCTCGCGATCGAACGCCGCACTGCATTCATCCGCCACCTTCGCACAAGCCTCTCTGACCCTCTCGGCTTCGGATGCACGATGACGGGCGAAGGCCGATCGCAGGAACGTGCGCTGGATGTACATTCCCTGAATCTCGGCCCCTCGCTCTGCGCCGTAGAGCAAGTCGAACAGCTTTCCCCGTTGCTCATCGCTGAGATCGCGGAAGAACCATAGCTCTAGCGCTGCCATCAGGTCCGGTCGCGTCACCTCCACTATAGATAGATCAGACATTGGCGGCCTCCGCGTTCCGGTTCTTCGGTCCCATCACTCTTCCCCTGGTATCGGCGCTACGTCGAGCATGGCGGCGGGAGGGGCTGGAAGCGGTTGCCAGTGGGTCGGGAAGCCTTGCGGCGTACCTGTCACGCTCGAAAGATACCCCTGCCTGTGCTGCCCGCCAACCGGCACGAAACCCGGTTCGTCCGAATTGTCCCAATAGGCGGCCATCATGTACTCGCCTACCATCCGCTCATTCGGCTTCCAGATTAGTATCGGCTCACCATCCTTCGGCGCCGTCTCGATCGGTCTCCAGCCCCCTGGCTGTTGTGTAAAGGCGACAGCAAGCTCGATAGCATCGCTGGCGAGGATGAAGATGTCACGGCCCTGAGTTGAAAATGCATGGCTAGCCACACTCGAATAGCGACCTGACTCAGCGACCAACTTACCCAAGCACTCCCGCGCTCGTTCAGCATCATCCTTCATGGGGCGCTCCTAGTGTTGCGCGAAGGCCGACCGCTACGGTCCAAGCCTGAATGACATTCGCACGCTGCTGGGCCTCGGACAGCGTGTCACCCTCCATGTCGAGCAACTTGATGATAACATTCAGCGCCTCCCGTACTTCATCCCCCACCCCTTCAACGGAGGTCAGCGCGACTAACGCCCGTTCGATGCGCGTGCAGGCGTCCAGCGCCCCATAATCCCAGTCGGTCGGCTCGCGGTATTTCGCCCGCGCTTCTTCTATGATCCGCGCCATAGCTTCCCGCCGCCCTTCCTCTACTACGGGAGGGGTGTCCGCTTTGGTCAGCGCATCGAACACCATCTGTGCTGCGATCTCATCCGGGCAAACGGCAATCGCGTCGCCCATAATCGCATCATAAACTGCGTGCTTTTCGGGGTGACCTTTGACCGGGATCACCGAAAGATGGCTCGGCCGCTTTGCTTCCCCCGACACTACGGGAGGCGGGGATTGCAGGGCGGCGGCTTGGTCGTCATCCAGCGCATGCATGACACTATCGGCAAGCACGTCGATCCGGCCCGGCGTTAATCCGCCCGGCGCATTCTCGGTAATTGCCGCATGGACGATGCGCAAAAGCCGCTGCCATTCACCATCGGTCCAGCGCTCCCCCACCACCGGTTTGGCGTGGAAGGCTTCTAGTCTGTCTGCGATCCTGTCTATTTTCATGGCAGCTTCGTCACAATCGTCGCCGATCTGGCTAGCGACTGTCATACCTCGCTCGTCGCCGATCTTTTTGCATGATGCCCACCGCTCTTTGCTCAGCGCCGCATCATCGCGAAGGCGTCCGACTAAATCGCGCAGATTATATTCCGCGATCAGGTCTGCAGGCGCTCGATCATCTGTGTTCATAGCGTCTCTCCTCAATCAGCGCCCGAGCAGCACGGCCCGATCCATTGTTTGCCCTCGCCATGTGGCGGCGAAACTCCATCCCAGCTCATCCACGATCGGTGCCAGGGACCAGAGCCGCACGCGGAGCATTTGCGGAATTGGTGCGGTTTGGCTTTCGCCTCGGCGATCAGCAGCGCCCGGTCCCATTTCGTCCGCACCGTCTCGGGAGCTTTCGCACCGCGCCTGACTTCAACGTCAGCGAATACGGACCGAATAGCGTCAACGATCGTGTTCATGGCTGGGGGCTTTCGAGAGAAGGGGAGAGAGAAGCGCGGACGATGGCGATCTGGCGCTCTGCGATCATGCGTTCGATCCGCGCGACGCCCTCGGTAACGCCGTCATCCCATTGCACGCCGGGAGAGAAGCAGCGGGCCTGACATACGGCCTCGATGAGTTCGTCCTCGCTCACTTGCTCGCTTCCTTCTGTAGGTGGGTGCGGAAAGCATGCACCGCGCGTCCGATTTCTGACGGGTATGCGTTCGGAAACAGCCCACCTTGGTGGCGATGGTCGGTCAGTTCGGCGGGCAGCTTTGGCCAGTTATCATCAGCACGGAGCCGCCCGTTGGTGAAGCAGAGCAACGCTAGGTCGCTCGCCTCTTGTGTCGTCAGATTGGACGCCCAGGGCATACCCATCGCATCGGCAGCGGCGGCCTTTGAGCAATTGCCGCCGCCAGTGACTTGGACCGGCGAGGTCCACTCGGACAGCTTGCCGTAATGCCCCTTGCGCTTGTCCATCGTGTAGACGAGCGGGTGCTTGCCGTGAACGGGAGCGACTAGCGGCCAGTTCGTTTCAAACAGACGGTGCCGGATGACGCGCGTCTCCGGGAACATCGTGCCGCACAGCATCACCGGATCGATCAGCGGCGCACCTTCGACGTTCTCTATGACATAGGGCAGGCCGCTACGGATCAGCTTCGCGCGGATCGGCTCAATGAAGCACGGCCATTCGTCCGCGTTGCCGTTGCGCTTCGCGGTCGTGGACAGCGAATGGTCAGCAAATGCCGGTTTGTTCCTCATCGAATCACGCTCCGTTTCATCCGTTCATCACGGATTCCTGAGCGTTTCTGCGTGTGTTTCACCCTTCACACGGGTGGGGTCACAGGTTCAATCCCTGTCGCGCCCACCACTGCCGAAACGCAGTGGAATCCTAACGTTTTTCCACTTTCGTTGCAACAAATTTCCCACCTTCCCCGCGACCCGTGGACAGCAGGTGGTCAGCGTCGAAGCGCCGCGCCTCCTTACTGATGCCCTGCCAGATCGTGGTCAGCGCCTTGACGGCTTCCGCCAGGCGACTCGGATCGTACTTAGCGTACAGCTTGGTCGTGCGACTCAGCTTGCCTTCGTGCCCCAGCATCTCGCTTACCTGCCGCTCGGGGACGCTCGGGTCATTGTAGAGCATCGTCGCGATCGTGTGCCGGATGGTCTTGGGGAACACGTCGTCCGACAGCCGAAGCGCCTTGCGCATCATTCGCCATGCCGTCTTGTTCGAATCGACTGGTACGTAATTGTCTTTCCGCCAGCGGCGCAGGACGACTTGCATCGGGCGGATTGCCGGGATGATCGCGTTGCGCTTCTTCGTCCGCGACCGTTCATGCGGCTGGAGGTCGATCAACTTGGTGCGATCGTTATATTGCTCGCGGGGGTCGAAGCGCTTGGCGGCTTCCGGGCGTACGCTAGTGCAGACCTGGAGCGCGACGAACCGGAATAGGGCGGGTGAGTGCCGTCGAGCGTACCATGCGATCATGCCCAGCTCGGCTATTGTCAGCACGCGCTCACGCAAGGGGTTCTTGTACTTCGCCTCGACGCCCTTGATCTTCGGGGCATAGGCGATACGCATGTTGTCGGCCGCATGGTTGATCGCAGCGCGCACGTCGTTGAGGTTGCGGTCAACGGTGTCGCCGGAAACGCCAGTCTCGCTTCTATATGTCGCCGGGCCGTCAACCCAATCGACCTCGAATGCGTGCGGCTTCATCCGCCAGATACGGAAACGGTCGATCGTCGCCGGGATCATATCGGATATGGTCGCGCTCATGCCGACTTCATCCTGATACAGAAAGCCCATGAACGCCTTGAGGCTGCGTTGTGTTTGGTCGGCGTTCGTGAGGTTCTTCCCGCGCTCATTCCAATACAGGAATAGCTGCGGGATGACCAACGCCTCATGCGGATCTTGCCTGGGCTCCTTGGCCCGCAACCCCTCGTCATGGGCATGTATGAACGCCTTGGCCTCATCTATATCTGCCGTGCGAGTGCTGCGATAGCGGACCTGTCGAGTGCTGGCTTCATACCATGCGACCTGCCAAATACCCTTCGCGCGCTTGTCGCGGCGCTGGTCGAGCCAGAAATCTCCGACGACGTATGGGCTGTCTTCGCGGGGCATCCTGCCTGCAACTCCCTGAATTTCTCTAGCTGGACCACCTCAATCACGCCCAATTCCGACAGGCACAACATTTCCTCGACCGACACGGCAAAGCCGGTGCCGTTTCGCAGGGCGCGCTCCATTTTCTTGGCGAGTGAGAGGACGGGCGCTGTCATCCCTGAATGTCCTTGGGTTCATCGGGCATAGGTGCCCAAGCCTTGGGTGAGCAGGGCCATCCGCCGGGCGACGACTGCCAGCCGAATGCGGGGTGGTATCTGGCAGTCACGATCTTGTAGCGGGCTTTCGGGCCGTTCCAGAGCATGACTGTTGTTCCGTCTTTCGGGGCCGAGTGGATAGGTTGCCAGTTCATACGAACACCTGCTCGAAAAGCTGACCATCGACCTTGAGCGATGCCTTCATCGCGGCAACGCGAGCCTCCGCGTCTGCTTCGTCGTAAGCCCAGACCTCTGCGCCATATGCCTTCTCGCCCATCTCGTAGGCGAGCAGGAATAGGTACATCGGCCGTCCATAATTATCCTGGCAGACGAACTCAGGGTCCGGTGCGGCCCGCTTGTTGCGCTCGCCAGTTAGATCGATGATCTCCGTCACAACCCCGCCCTCCGCTTGATCCTCTGTAACCTGGGATATGCTTTTGCTCGACGGAGCCAGCGTTCATTAGCTAGAGGGTCTAGGGCAAGCATCTGTCGGCGAACGGATAGGACGTGGGCTTCATGCTCGAAATTGGGGAGGCGGGTGTGGAGGGCGGTCATTGCCTGCTCCCGTTCTGCGCCGGTCGCGAAGTCTCATGCCCGAAAGCATCATCGACGCGATCGAACACCAACACGTAATTCATGATCGGGCGGAGAATGGCTGCGTTCGGATATTTTGAACGTGCAAACTCGGCCGACGTTGTTTCGATACGATGAACTGTCATCTTACAAACCTTTCTGGGCCGGAACACCGGGGGCGATATCCCGGCCCATCTTGGCGCTAGCGGTATTGCTGCGCTTCGAAGTCATGCTGCGAATGCCTCGATGGCTTCGCGTAAATCATTGTCGGCGACCGGCAGCCACCAACGGCGCACGGCAGCGATTGCCTGGTCGTAGAAAGCCTCAAAATCGTCCTGTGCCATGTTCTCGAAAGCGATCGAATCCGGCACGAACACTTCGCGTTCCGCCTTTGGATGCAGCAGCTTCCATGACCCGTAGCCAAGCACGGCCTTGAGCCCGAGCAATGCGTCATCTGCCGATGAGAACTCGTCCCGGTTGTCCGCCAGCAATGCCAGCAGCGCAAACAGCTTCCGGTGATGGGCGGTGTTGCGCGGTCGCCGGCCCTTCAATTCCACGCGCTGGCCAATCTTGGTCTTGGCGTGGAACTCGCGGGCAGCAGTCGACACCGGGACAAAGCCCTGTACCGTCTTGGCGAAGTGAAGCGGGGCGATGCGATCAGACATAGGGGTCATCCAGCTTTTGGCGGTGTGGCGACGCGCGGAAGAACTCTTGCGCCTTGGCGAGCATGTCCAAGCCGTACTTGCGCGAGAACGTCTGTTCGCCACGGTGGCTTTCCGCGTGATGCTCGCGGCAAAGACTGATCGTCATCGCGTCGCTGCTTTTCTCGCCCATGCCGCCGCTCCACGCGCGGCTGACGTGCGCGACCTCGATCGGCATCAGTTGGCAGCCAGGAACGGAGCAATAGTGACCCCTGACCCAATCGCGGTGCGCGGTTGAACGCAGCCGCAGCTTGGGTTTGAAGTGGTCAGCTTTGAGGCGGGCGGGCAGCGGCATCAGGCGGCCCTTCGCTTAAGTCGCTCACGGCGTTCGTCGCTGCGGCAGTAGGCCTTGAAACCAGGCGCATTCAGGTTCTCTTTTTGGGTGCCCCACTTGAGATTGTCTGGACGATTGTTCAGGGCATTTTCGTCGAGGTGCATGACGACTGCCCCTTCGAATGGTGCAGGGCCGTGGAATGCTTCGCACACGGCGCGGTGAACTTTCACATTGCCGTAGTGCTTCACCCACGTTCCGTAGTAAACGTGCCGTGCCTCTTTTGCCGCGCGCCTGACCACGCCGGCAAAGGGCTCCGGCAGATACAAGCGATATCCACCATTCGGCAGCGGCGCGTAGCTGGGGGAAAGAAGAATCCTTCCCTCGCTACTTGCCAGCAAGCCAGGATAGCTTGGCACGGGTTTCCATATCTCAGCCACGACTAAAAAGGCACCGCGTCCGAGTCATCGTCCCAAGAGGACGCAGGCGAAGCATTGCCTTGGCTGTCAGGCTTGCGCTCACCAGCCGGCGCCCAATCCACGTCGGACACTCGAATCTCGTATTGAGGCTTTCCGTCGTATTCGCCGATCGACAGTTCGCCGTTGACGGTGACCTTACTGCCCTTGCGCAGATGATCCGAGATGGTGCGGGCACGCTTGCCCCAGACGGTGCAGCGGAACCAGTTGGTAGAAGCCTTCTGCCCCCAGCCTTGCTGGACACCGACAGAGAACGAGCAAACCTCGTCTCCGCCCTGCGTCGTGCGGTGTTCGGGGTCGCGGCCCAAATTGCCGGTGACGGTCAAAATCTGCATGTTAAGCCGCTTTCGCTGTGGGTGATTTGAGCCAGTCGCGGGCGGGCTCAAGCTCGCCAACGGTGAAGTCTTTCAGAGATGTTTTGCCGTAGTGCTTGCAGAGTTCGGCCACGCCGACAGACGCCTCCGCATGGCCAATCAGCCAGTCGCGTTGCTTGTCGCTGATCTTGTCGGTCGGTTTCGGCCGTTCGGCAGTATTGGTCGGGCCAGAGAAGCCGCGCACCTGATCCCAGGGCGAACCCTTCCATGCCTTCCAATGCTTCTTGCCCGACTTCTCATACGTCTCGCAGGGCGCCCACACCGCAGGGAGGCGATAGAGATAGCGGCCGATGCCCCAAAGCACGGCAGCTCGCTTGAGGCTGTCGCTGATGCCGCCTTTCTCGCCTTCAACGTCGGTATCTCCGGCGCCGTCGGTCTTTCCAACCCATTCGTCGCCGAACTTGATTTCGATGGTAGCTATGACGCGCCCCTTAGGCGTTTCGGTGACGCTGTTGCGCCAGCCAGCCGGGGTGCAGACTTCATCGAGCCTGTCCATCACGTCACGTGCGTCAAGATACGCGAGGGCCAACGCCTTATCGCCATTCGCGGTTAACGTCTGCGCGCGCCAATGAACAGCATCACGCGGGAACTCGGCTGCCAGTGCTGCGAATAGGTCGGTCATGCCGCCCTCCGTTCTTCGTTGATTGCAACGCCGGGGATCGAGCGCGCACCGGCGCTCACGTCGCGTTGGGCCTGTTCGGCCAGCCATGCTTTCAAGGCTTCTGGATGGGTCGCGATGTAATGTTTGAGCGTGGCCATCGGATCGACCAGCTCGGCGACCCAGTAAGACCGCAGACCGATCGCACGGGTTCCTCCAGTGGCGTGCGCCTTGGTCTTCGTTGCCTTGTTCGCCAGCTTCTCAGCATCGCGGGCTATGGCGTCCAGGCGCTCGGCATCCTCTCGCGCCGCCAGATCGGCGACGGGAGCGGCCTGTCGTGCTGCCAGAGCGGCGCTACGGGCTTCTTCGGCGGCTTTGGCTACCCGCGCAGCTTCCTCGCGCTGTGCGGCTTCCTTGGCCGCCAGAAACGGTGCTAGAGCCTTCTTGCATGTGTCGGCCACAAGGTCGCACTTGGCGAGCAACGGGGTCCATGCTGCCTGCACCGCCTTGGCCGCGTCATCATGAGGCTTCTTCTCGACAACGCGCTGTGCGTCGGCATCCTTCTTCGCCTGCCGCGTCATATCGAGCAGCTTGGCGACCATCTCCGCATCGGCGTCCGACTTGACCCCGGCGCCGTCAAGGATGCCCTTGGCTTCGTCGTAGAGGTCATCGATATGCATGCCCATCGCTTCGACGGGCGGGGCGTTCGGGATCATGCTACCCTCCGTGCCAGACGGTACGCCAGCCGCTCGATAGCCTGCTCTGGGGTAGCGCCCGTCTGGAACACTCCGCGATTGACGTGGTAGTCGGTGCGGTTGTCAGGATAGGCGAGGTAGAAGCATCCGCCCGGAAGCGCGGTGTACTCTGCACGCTCTACCGTGAAGCCGGTTGCTTCGTCATGCCAGATGGCTGGCTCACTCGCCATTGTTGTTCTCCCCACTACTAAGGGTGGCGACCTTGATCACCTTGGTTGTCATGAGGGGTTCTCCGATGGGGTGGTTTTGGCGTCCCCGGCTTCGCCGGTCAGGCTCTCGCCTTCGGCCGAGCCGCTACGCGTCTCGTCGGCTGGCGCCGCTTCGATCCTTGACGCGGGGCGGTAGAAAACCACCCGCTCCAGTCCGAATGCGCGAGCCAACTTCGGCTCAAGCTCGGACCGCACCCCCTTGATGAAGCTGCGCAGTTGCTCGGGATGAACGCCATGCTGATCAGCCATCGCCTTGATGGTCGGGAACGGACATTCCTTGCCAACTTGGCAGGCAATCGACGCGCGGACCAAAACAGGGTCGATTAGCCCTTCCTCGCGCATGCGGTCGTACAGGTCAGACATGGGTCACCGCCAGCGCAACAACCAACCATAGTGCCTTGCATCCGATATGGATCGCTTGGTCCTGATTGTAGGTCAGTTTCCCGCGACACTTGGCGTCGTCGGTCAGCCAGTGGATTGCGGCCTCGCATGGTGCCAGCCACCAAAGGCCAGTGATGACAGCCACGAACGCACCGTGGATAGCAGCGTGAGCGCCCAGCGCTTGCCACCACGGCACGCCAGGGATTGGCGCCGCGCGGTTCTTCGCCTTCGCGAGGAAATCGCCCTGTAGTGGGTAGTCAGCTAGCGCATGCCCGCCAACCAGCAAGACCGCCATCATTGCGGTGTCAACCATTGTCAATCTCCTGCGATACGGATGGATGCCCGGAGGGGCGAAACGCGAAGCGGTTCGACGGCGAAGCCGCGACAGCCGGACCCGAAGGGGATCGCCCAAACAGATGCTTTTCAGCTTCCTCGCGGCGCTCATCGGATGACCACACTGACGGGTAAGCCTGCATCTGAAGTTCAATCATACTATTCAGGCACACCCCCAAGCTTTCCAGAACAGGAATGGTCTTGTCGGTTACCTTGATCTCGGGGAGGGGGATCACGCTTCACCTCGCGCTTTGGCGAGGGCGGCGTCGCAAATTGCGGCAAATTCACCGTTGATTATCGCCTTAACGTTTGCCTCAGGCGTATTCTTGGCGAGGTGCTGCTGCCGGTAATAATCGAACTGCTTTCTGCACTTGATCAGCGCATCGTACAGGTCCGGTGACGCGTTAGTTTGAGCCAGCTTGGCATCGAACTCTTGCGGGTCTTCGTACGCTTCGCAGGCAATCGACCATGCGCGCTCGACCGTAGTGTCGGTCATGGGGAACGGAGCAAGTTCACCGTTAGCGATGAACCCATCCGCCCACGCCGCGCCGTAACCGACCTCGAAGAAGAATTGGGCGAGCGAGCGAGCGTCAGTTTGTTCGGCCATCAAAGCCTCCCATATCCACGGTTGAGCGCCCGATCGGACGCAAAGAAGGGGTCGACAGGCTCAGCACATTCCATAGCGCGAGCATCAGAAGCCCATGCTTCCTCTGTTTCCTGCCAGAGGGTCAGGTCGATGATGGAGAGGCATTCAAGACACGTTCCGTCTTCAGCCATCTCTGACATTGCTGTGCAGGTTGGGCAGTAACGGAGCGGATTGCACTGCGTCCAGGTGCATTCCCGCTCGAATGCGGCTGCGGTCTTCTCCAGCGTGTCAGATACGCGCATGGGTGTGGCGGGGGCGTTCATGGCTTGACCATTCCGAAGAGAGGTCCCGCGAGCGGTCCGCCGCGCACGATCTTCGCCGAGCATTGATCGCGAAATTCCACGAATGCGGGCGCTACTGCCTTAGCGTCGCCTTGGTCGCTGAACGACCAGTCAGCGATCTCGCGGATTTGGTCTGCCACCTCCATTGCGGCAGGTAGGTTGGCGATGATCCCGCCAACTCCGAACCCGGTTGGAATGTGGGTCAGATACCAGCCAGCATCGAACCATTCGAAGCTGTCATCGAACACGCGAAAATCGAGTGCAAACGGCGCTTTGATCCAGCCGGCGATGTCGAACCCACCGCGCTCGGTCTGCACCGTGAAGGCGCCGGCCACCCATTCGCGCGATGGGATTGAAGCCTCTGGCCGAGACGGCGAAGCCGGTTCGATCGGCGCAGCCGACGAAAGCCCGGTCGGCAACGCCGACGCGCCACTATCCTGCACCTCTTCTAGGTGAGCGTGAGCGGTCATGCCGAAGCCTGCTCGCGGGCGAGCTCGACAGCGCGATCGTAAGCGGCGGCGGGATCGGTGAAGATTTCAACCGCGTTGGCATTGACGCGCACCTCGTAGCGGGTGGCGTAGATGCCTTCGACTACCTCGACCTGAACCATATTCCGCCTCCAACACTCTAAGACCTGAAACCTCATCCTCGGGGCGGACGCATAGGGGAGTGCGCCCGCCCTCTGGGGAGCGCTAGGCAGTCTGCCCGTAGTTGCTCGGGCGCGCCGGAATCGCTTCCGGGCTGTCGAAGCCGAACATCGGGAGAAAGAAGAAAGGTTCTCCGTGCTCGCGGAGAAGCTTGGCGCCTTGGATTTCCGATGCCGCATTAGCGGCAGCGTCCCTGGCAGCGTCCCAGGCGGCGTCCCAGGCAGCGTCCCAGGCAGCGTCCCAGGCAGCGTCCCTGGCAGCGTCCCTGGCAGCGTCCCAGGCGGCGTCCCAGGCAGCGTCCCTGGCAGCGTCCCTGGCAGCGTCCCAGGCAGCGTCCCTGGCAGCGGCCCTGGCAGCGTCCCAGGCAGCGGCCCTGGCAGCGTCCCTGGCAGCGGCCCATTGCTCGGGCGCCATCTGGTCCATGTGCCACCAGAAATCGAGCAGCCGGGATGCCTCGCTGCCCAGCACCTTCTCGGGGTTGGTCAGGACGATCGACGGCGCGCCGTCCGATTTGTCGTTGACGTTGCGTAGCAGGATTGCGTGGGCGATGCTGATGTTGAGCAGCTTGGCGGTAGCCGCGTCGGCTTCTACCTGTGCGGTATCCTTGAGCCGTTGGGGCTCCCATCCGCCGATCAGGTGAAGCACCTGACCCTGCGCGCACATACAACCGATATCGGCCGGTGTGCTGGAGCCATCGCCGCCGTAAGCGGACCAATCGATCAGGCTGCCCTTGTACGGCTTGCCTTCGTTAGCATCCCAACGGTCGAGCAATTCTGCAAGTTTGGTCGCCACTTCGTTCCTCCAACACTCTGATCGTGTTGAAGGGGGTTCTGCCGCATTAGTGCGGCGAGGTCAAGCGCATTAATGCGGCATCGGCAAAATAATTCAGGCGCGCCGTCTCCCGGGGAAAATCCTAGACATGTTGGGAAACGCAGAACATGAGCGGAACATCGTTAGGAGCAACTAGTTGAGCTAGAAATAAGCATTCGTTTTGGGCTCAACTCATTGTAACTCAAGACAGCCTGATACAGGATGGTCGTTATGCCTAAGGGAGTTGGGGAAATTTTCCGCAGTTTCGCGATCACGCGGATTGGCGATCGAGCGCTCTCGCTGAGACGCGAGCTAGCATTGACATCGCCTTCGGATCGCCAGCTGCTTCAGGCTCGTCTGCGAGATGTAGAAGCGTATCTCGCAGCGCTTCAGCCAGAGCCTGAAGAACGTCACCCGAGGGTGGTGTTACGCCTGGTAACGCCTTGTACAACTCAGTCAAAACGCCAGCCAGCGCTTCAACGCTAGGGACTGCGCCAGCTGCCCCATAGGGCCGCTCATTGATAGCCTCTGCCAGCTTGACGATGGTAGTCGTGCTGGTGACGTGATTGTAGTCCTCGCGGATAGCGCGAGAGACTGTGTCCTTACCCAATTTGGCAGCTTCGGCCCACGCCCGCGCTGAAATGTCGCGCCGTCCCATCACGCCGCGCATCCATTCTGCGATAGGTTTCTGACGCTCAAGCATGGAACCATAAATACGCGCTGCCGCATTATTTCGTCGCGCCTCATGAAATCGGCTTGCCAAGCCGCATTTATGCGGCATATAGTGGGGCATGTTCGACATTCAGAAACCCGATTGGCTCCAACGCGCGATGTCCGAGGTCGGCGTTGAGACTGGTGAACTAGCCGACCGCGCGAAAGTGAGCCGGTCGCAGATCCAGAGAATCCGCAAAGGGATGCCACCGCGCCTGGACACGTTCCGACGCATCTCTGCCGCACTTGAAGCGGTGCGCAATGAGAAAGCCGCAGCATGAAGTGGGTCTACTTCATCAAGCCGATTGGCATGGACGGCCCGATCAAGATCGGGTGCAGCTATTCCCCCGACTTTCGGCGAAAGACGCTCGAAACGTGGTCGCCGTTTCCGCTTGAGATCGTGGCCGAATGGGAAGGTGGCGCAGTCGTAGAGCGCCAGTTCCACGCGCTGTTCTCGTCCTCGCATATCCATCACGAGTGGTTCTCGGTTAGCGACGAACTGCTGTCGACCATTGAGCAGATCAAAGCTGGTGTGTTCGATGGCGCAGCGCTGCCGGACCCGCAGCAATTGCCCCGCAAGGCCAAAGACACGTCGTACATGACGGCCGGCTGGAAATACTGGCGCAGCATCGTCTCCCGCGTCGATCATATCGCGGGTCAGGTCGATCCCGATGCCCTTAAAGGTCGCTGGGTCAAATATCCGGAGGGCCTCGATAAATTCGATGAGGTCGCGGTTTCTGCCATTCGCCCTGGGATTGAGGCGCAGATCGAGGCGCTGAGAATTCATGCCGAGACACTCCCGCGTAGAAACCTGCGGAGGGCAGCATGATCGACACTAAATCCGAGCCCGGAGCATGGCAGCGCGCGATTGATCGCGGATGCCTCTCGGGGGCCATCGTTACTGAAATCGGCGGCACGGCAAACTCCGCTGTCGTCACTCCCGGCGGGGTGTGCCCACCCCCTTTCCAACACCCCGCCGATCTTTGTCTCACCCACGAGAGGAATTGAACGATGTACTCTACCGACAAGCAGAGCGCTAATTCTACGCTGAACGCCAAAGCTGTTTACGATCCAGTCGTCCCCGCCTCCAAGCTGAATGCCATTCTCGATCGCGTTCGGCAGTCTGTCGCGATGGCTGACGGCGCACGGTCGAACTTCGGTGCTGAACTGGACCGCCTGCTTGGTTGCATCCCGACTGCTGCTGGAAACAAGCCGTTTGAACCCGGTTTGAATAGCGGCGTCGTTGGCGATCTCGATGATGCGATTTCTGACCTGATCACCACGCTCGAACACATCACCGGGCAATCTCACCGGCTCGCGAGCGTCTGAGTGCAGACCGCCCCATCCTTTGGGTTCGACCGCGCCGGCGGTCCTGACAACGGCTTTCCTGCGTCCAATGGGCGTCAACGGGGTGGGGCGGCGGCATACTCCGCGCCGACACGGTCCCCGAAGGTCAGCAACGGCGCACCCACTCAACATGACGGAGAAGCCTGATGCCTGACAACGTCGACTTTTGGGCAATGCTCATCGGCATCATTGGCACAGCCACCCTGCTTGGCGGCCTGTACCTGCTCATTGAGCTCCGGGAGTTGCGCCAGCACGCGCGCTACCGCCGTGCTCAGCAGGACAGGGTCAATCGTCGGTCGGGCGTCTTCCATAATGGGGAGGCTAACTAATGCCGCAGCGCAGCAATACCGAGCGGGAAAAGCCGATCTTTTCCGCTTCAACCGTTTTGGATGCATTGGCTGAAAGTCTCTCAGCCATCCGGCGCGACGACAAACTGACCTTCGCCGATATGGCCGCCGTTCTTGGTAAGAGCGAGGATCAGGCCGGAAAGTACGCCAGCGGGCAGCAGGAAATGGGCGTCATCGCCTTTGCCCGTGCCAAGCGCGAATGGAATGGCCGCTTCACCGGTGCTCTCGATCGCCTCTGCATCGAAAGCCGCCCCGCCGCTGTCGGCACTGACCGCGCTAAGGGCTCGGCTGTTCTGAAGGCCGCGCTGGCACTGTCCGTCGCTCTCGAAGACGATGACGCGATCGATTGCCACGAAGTGCGCTCCAATCGCGGCACGCTGGAGAACGCCCGGGACGCCATTGAATCGCTGCTTAGCAAGCTTGCTCCACGCGAGGTAGCATGAGCCGCGTAGAGCATATCGGTCGCGCAACGCTTTACCTGGGAGATTGCTTGGCGATCCTGCCGACAATCGAAGCGGTCGACCACATTATCGGGGATCCGCCTTACGAGGACGAGCTACATGCTGCTGTAGGTCGCATCCGGCGCAACGATGGGCGCGAAATGATCGCTGACCTTGGATTTGCTGGCGTTAATGCTGATCGCGCTGCCATCGCCAGTGAATGTGTCCGCGTATCGAACGGCTGGTGCATTCTGTTCACGCTCGCAGAAGGTGTCAGGGCATGGCGCGACGAACTGCAAGCTGTTGGCGCGAAATATGACACGTGCATAGCGTGGATCAAGCCGGACTCCACCCCGCGCATGAACGGGCAGGGCCCAGCGCGCGGCTTTGAATGCGCGGTCACGGCGTGGTGTGCGCCCGGATATCGTAGTTGGAACGCGGGCGGCAAGCGCGGCGTCTACACCCACCTTGTCAACAATCAGGAGCGCACTGGCCTTCATCCGACCGAAAAGCCGCGCCGGTTGATGGCGGAACTCGTCGCTGATTTCACCAAGCCAGAGCAGCTTATTTGTGACCCATTCATGGGCTCGGGCACGACTGGGGTCGCTGCTGTCCAAGCGGGTCGGCGATTCGTTGGGATCGAGCAAGATCCTGTCCATTTCGACCTAGCCTGCAAGCGTCTTGAGGATGCCCAGCGCCAAGGATCTCTGTTTCAGGAGCAAGCGGCATGATCTCCCGTATCATAGCCTCCTATCGCCAACACAAAGCCAAGGCGAACCCACAGATCACACCTAGCCAGCAGGACGTAGCGCAGGAACGCCTTGCCGAACTCGTCCGCCAGACGCTCGCAAGCCCAAACCACATCGTCTGGAAAGCCCGGCGCGACGCTGCCTTGAAGGGGAGGGCGCGCGCATGAAGCGCCGCAACCTCAAATACGCCGTGATGATGCTGCACGAGATGCATCCCGACTGGACGGCGCGCCAGATCTCAATCGCGCTGGACTGCGGCCAGGATTACGTCCGCAGCACAGCCTATCGCAACGGCATCCGGCTGCGCTCATGCAACGCTAGCTCCAGTCGCCCCTGGAACGTGAAGAGCGTCCTACCGCTTAAGCTGCTTCCTGTTCCCATCCCCGCATTGCCGGAATGGAACGAAAGGATCGCCGCGCGGTGATCGAGCTTCCTTTTCCCCCAGCATCGCTCTCAGGTCACGCTAAAGGCCATTGGCGATCAAAGGCAGCGGTAACCGCTCGATATCGCCGGGCTGCACATATGGCCGTGCTGGCAGAAGGTGTGCCTATCGTTCCGGAGACGGGCGACATTCGCATCATCGTAGCTTTCTATCCACCAAACAAGCGCGGCGATCGGGTCAATTTCGCCAATCGAATGAAGCCATATTTTGACGGGATCGCGGATGCCCTGGGCGTCAATGATAGCCGATTCCTCCCGTCTTATCTGTTCGGAGAACCGGTTAAGCTCGGAAAGGTCGTTGTCGAGATCGGGGCGGCGGCATGACGGCGCTTATCCCCATCCAGTGCGATTATCCACAGACTCGCTCCATTGCTTTTCCACAGATGCAGGGAGCATAGAATAGTCGATGGGCGCTATCCTCCCTTTCGCGAGCAAGCAGCAGGCCGGCGAAACTCCGGTTGAAGCCGCTTGGCGCGTGTATTCGGAACTAGCGACACAGCAACTCGACAACCCTGAGCTTGCCACCAACCTTGAGCATTCGATGGCCGCAGCCCGCGCCTGGGCAAAGTGGCGCGATCTCTTCTTATCGGAGGACGCGGCGTGACGCAGCTTGTCTCGGCCACCGCCGCCAGCCAGTCGCTTGTAGAAGCGGAATACGTCCTGCTTGCGAGCCTGATGTACGACAATGCACGCATCGATGCGGTTGCCGACATTCTCAATCCGGAGGACTTCGCGGAAGCCGCATTCGGCCATGTCTATGGGCTAGTCGTCTCCGAGTACGCCCAAGGTCGACCAGCCAATATCATCACTATCCGCCCGATGATCGCCGACATGCCGGCATTTAGCGGAGCGGAAGGCCAGCGCTTCTGGCGCGACATGGCGACCTCATCGACGTTGCTCATGCGTCCCACCGATGGCGCCAAGATGATCGCCAGAGAGGCCCGCAAGCGGCGCTTGGCGGACGGTCTGCGCGAAGGCATCGCCAAGGCATCAGATCCGCAAAGCAGCGTTGAGAGCATTGCCGACGTAGCAGACGCCGCGATCGTGGGGGCGCTCGCTCCAGGGCAGGCGTCAACGTCTCTCTCGATTGGCGACGCATTCAACAATCTGGCCAATTCGCTTGGCCAACCGGCTAACGCCATCCGCTGCAACCGAGTCCCGACACTCGACAAGCTCACCGGGGGTATTCGCCGGAAACAGCTTGTCGTGCTCGCTGCGCGCCCAGGCATGGGCAAGACAGCCGTCGCGCTCTCTCTGTCGCTCGGCACCGCCATGGACGGTCGGGGCACGCTCTACGTCTCGCTTGAGATGGGTGCAGAGGAATTGACCGCCCGCATGATGGCGGACCTGTCGTTTGACGATCGTCGCCCAATCGCCCTTAGCGAGTTGCTGGACGAACAAGTCCCGCAATGGATCATTGACCGCACTGTCGCCTACGGCGCGCGCATATCGCAATTTCCTCTCCAGATTGAGGACGTGGCGCATATGACGATCGGTCGCCTTGCGATGGTCGTCCGCCGGCACAAGCGCAGATTGGCGGCCAAGGGCGTCCCGCTTGAGGTTGTCGTGGTGGACTACCTCCAGCTTCTCTCGGGTAGCCGGGCGCATGAAGGCCGCGTCCAGGAAATCTCCGAGATCAGCCGTGGGCTCAAAGCCATCGCGAAGGAAAATGATGTCGCGGTAATCGCGCTATCCCAGCTCAACCGCGACGTTGAAAAGCGTTCCGACAAGCGCCCCAATCTGGCGGACCTTCGGGAAAGCGGACAGATCGAGCAGGACGCCGACGTCGTGTTGTTCCTGCTCCGCGACGAATATTACCTGCGCCAGAACGAGCCCGCGCCCAAGAGCGCCGAGCGTGTCGCTTGGGAGCAAGCGCTGTCAGAGTGCGAGAACAAGCTAGAGATAATTCTCGGCAAGCACCGCCAGCGCCCAGCCAGCCATGGCGTGGCTGACTTCTACGCCAAGTTTCAGGCGGTGCGCGGGTGAGCGGCATCATCTATTTCATCGGCTGCCAGGCTACGGATACAGTCAAGATCGGCTTCACATCCGGTAGCCCGATCGCGCGGCTGCGCCGCCTGCAAACGGGCAATGCGCACGATCTGGCGCTTCTAACGCTGATCCCCGGGACGCGTGAAATGGAGAAGATGCTCCACCACCGTCTCAGCGAATGGCGGATGAGCGGAGAATGGTTTCGCATTGAGGGTGATGTCCTCAAGCTGATCGACAATCTTCAGCAACTCGAACTCGCCGCGCTGGCGGAAAGCGTGGATGGTGATGACTAAGGCAGCACAGCCTTGGATGAAGTTCTACCCGCAGGATTGGCGGGCCGACGAAAAGCTGCGCCTATGTAGCCTCGCCGCCCGTGGCCTATGGATGGAAATGCTCGCGATCATGCACAGGTCCGAGCGATACGGCCAACTACTGATTGGCGGACACGTCCCGACCGACGCGCAACTCGCCGTGCAAGTAGGCGCGCTCCCCGACGAAGTGACAGCCCTAGTGGCCGAGCTATCCGACGCGGGCGTATTCTCACGCGCGGGCAGCGGCGCAATCTACTCGCGACGAATGACCCGCGATCATCGCAAGGCCGAAACTGCCCGCAAAAACGGGAAACGCGGAGGTAACCCAACACTTTCAAAACAAACGAATAATAGCCCGTCGGTTAACCAAGAGGTTAAGGGGGGTGTTAAGCCCCAGAAGCCAGAGACTAGAGATTCCGATACTAAAGTATCGGGCTCTGCCGCTGGAGATATTCTCAAATCTCTCTTTGACCTAGGCGTGTCGCTGCTTGTCGATCGAGGGCATGGGCCAAAGGAGGCCCGTAGCCTCGTGGGGAGCTGGCGCAAGGGACGACAAGACGCGGATGTGCTGGCAGCCATTATAGACTGCCAAGCAAAGGGGATCAGCAACCCCGTCGAATGGATGCCCAAGCGCCTTGCCCAGGCCGCCGCTTCGCCATCCGCATATACCGATCATGTGCTTGAGAAATATAGGAAAGCCGCATGACCCATCCCTACACCCTGGCATATCGAGAGGAAGCGCGGCGCTGGATTTATCGCCTGATCCTCCGGCCACTCATCAAGCGCAATTACGCGATGAGAGCGCGGGCAGCGGCTCCCGATGTATTATATTGGGCGGACCGTCTCGCCGTTTCGTGGGGCCATTTCACCCCCATTCGAGAGAGGATCTAAACGATGGGATGGATTCTCATTGGCGTGATGGCGTTGCTGGTGATCACTGGTACCCGCGTGATCGCGGACAAATTCAATTCTGGCGGAAGGTATTAGGGCACATGGCTAAGGGGCGGGGAGCGACGGACGGTTGGTGTATCCTTCGCACGCGGGGAGGAAGCACACTCAAGCTGGCATCATCACTTGCTGACAGTGGCGTGGAAGCCTGGACCCCGACAGCGACGATCACGAAGCGCAAGGGAAGGGCGCGAGATCGTGTTGACGCACCCATGCCGATCCTGCCAACGTTCGTGTTCGTCAAGTCAGTATATGTCGCCGAGCTACAGCGCATCTGTGCGCTAGTTATGAGCCCGCATCCGGCCTTCTCGATATTCCGTTACCTAAACCGCATTCCCGTGTTGTCTGATCGCGATATCTCCAGTCTGAAGGACGCGGAGGATCGAGCGACCATGGATCACCGAAAGCAACAGCGAAAGGTCGTCCCGATCGGAACGCATGTTCGTCTGGACGATGGAGCATTCGCCGGCCTTTCTGGAGTTGTCGAGCAAAGCGACGGCAAATCCGCGATCATCGCATTCGGCAGTAACTTCCGTGTCGAAATTGCCACTTGGCTTTTGCCGCAAGATTTGCTAGAGGCGAGCGTGTCTAATTCGGACACTGCCGCTCAAGCGGCTTAGACTGCGCGATGGCTTAGCCACCCTGTCGCACCCGCTAATAGCGGGACTGCGACGCAATTCTTTCAACACATTCGGCGTAGGTCGCCCCCTTTCGACTGATCGCCGATCCCGCCGCCAATCATTCCGACGCAAGCATTAGAACCATCGTGGTCAATCGCGGTCGGCACTGTTTGAGCGGCGGGTAACATTCACGGCTGTTGGGAGGAGGTGATCCTTTCCTCGCGCGCCGGAAGCGAGGGCTTATGGCCGATACGGCTCTAGTAGCAAAACGTAGCAATAGAGGAAGCAAGCCAGGCGAACGTCGTGGAGGTAGGCAGAAGGGCGTGCCGAACAAGGCGACGGCTTCGATCAAGGAAGCGGCAAGAGAGTACACAGAGAAGGCGCTAGGAACCTTTGTCGCGTGTATTGACGACGCCCAATCACCTTGGGCCGCAAAGGTCGCCGCAGCATCAGCCATTCTCGACAGAGGTTATGGCAAGCCAAGCACGGTCATAAGCGGCGATGAGGATGGCGGCCCGGTCGCGCTCGTCTCCACTATCGAGTTGATCGGCGTTCGCCCCGGTGAAGGTTAGGATCAAGATACCGGACAAACTCGTCCCGGTATTCGAAGGAGAGGCAGACGTAAGAGGGGCGAGAGGCGGACGAGGATCGGCAAAGAGCCGCACATTCGCCAAGATGACGGCGGTCCGCGCTCATATGTGGGATCGCGAGGGTCGCGAAGGCATCATCCTCTGTGGCCGGCAGTTTCAGAACAGCTTGACCGAATCTTCGATGGAAGAGGTCAAGGCGGCAATCCGGTCAGAACCCTGGCTGGCTGCGCATTTCGATATTGGCGAGACGTACATACGCACCAAGTCGGGGCGCGTCTCTTATGTGTTCGTCGGACTGTCGCGCAACATCGACAGCATCAAGTCGATGTCGCGTATCTTGCTGGCGTGGATCGAAGAGGCAGAGAACGTCACTGAAGAAGCATGGGTGAAGCTGGAGCCTACGCTGCGAGAGGAAGACAGCGAGCTTTGGGTGACATGGAACCCGGAGCGCGAGAAGTCGGCGACGAACAAGCGCTTCGCCAACAGCACTGATCCTAGAACCAAGATCGTCGTGATGAATTACCGCGATAACCCGTGGTTTCCCGCCATTCTTGAGCGCAAACGCCAGAAGGACAAGAGCGAGCGTCCGCACCTCTACGGTCATATCTGGGAGGGCGAATACATGACCCTCATGGAAGGT